>WNFR01014734.1_pt1 | contig 14860 bp, 17 predicted proteins | sample 5400221 | NCBI WGS metagenome assembly WNFR01 (sample SAMN13153357, study PRJNA577476) | soil metagenome | isolation source: 40 cm soil under Madrone tree | place: USA:California | collected 2016-06-14 | reverse complement strand
TACATCACCCACCACCATAGGTGCCCAACGACAGCACCTGTCACGCTTACGGCAGCAGCACTAGTCCCACCCGTAACCGCATCTATACCTACTCACTCATGAGTATACGATAAGGTTTGGTGCGATGGTGTCCGTACCAATCATGGCGTATGGGAGGTACTTTACCGGGATGGTTATGAGCCCCATGATAGAAGACTGGGCACCCGCGGGAGCAAGCGCTGACGAAAGATACAACAAGCATAACGTAAGTGCACGCGAATGAACAAACGAGCCAAGTGGGAGGTTAAGTGCCTATTGTCGATATTACTGGGGCGCCCGAGCATGAAATAAAGTATAAACGTACCAGTATTCCTCCTGCGGCGAGGGTCAACTGCCAGGCATAATCAGGAGATCTTCGGTCGTAATGGTCAAGTTCGATGGAGTTTGAGGAGCGACTGGACGGTGTCACCATTCAGAGAAGGAAAGGGGACGAGTTAAAACATCGCCGCGCACTATAACATGATGAATTCGAATAGATAGTTGAGACCGCTTCCTACATTCGAGACCAAGAATGTCAGTATCCGGTCTGATCAGAAAGTATGAGACCACGAACCTCCAAGAAAGAAGCTTGACCAGATCCTCCACAACTGCAAATTCATGAGAATAAGGGTACCTCGGTTACCACGTTCAACGTATGAGATCTCACCTCGAATTTCTGCGTCACCAACGCCGGCACAAAGATAAGTTTGTAAGGCCCAAAAATCTGCAACATGACTGGAACTGATACAGCTAGCGACGAGCCGCATAAGAAACGTGTCACGGGTGGAATTTTGCGAATCTCATCCCAGAATCCAGTGTACGACATCGTACTAACAGGAAAGGTATTGGGTTAATCGTGTTCAACAAGTGCTTCGACCTCGGCTTCGGGGTAAGAGTCGGAGCAGGGCTGGATGGTGGCTGAAGCAAGCGTGTTCAACCACGTCATGAAGCGGATGCAATCGGCCCGGTACGTCTGTACTCAACAGAGAACTACGCGCATTTTGAGGTAGACATCGCATGGAAATGGCTCCGCGCCGACTTCAAGGGCCGATACCCTGGGATACTGTTATCGCCTGCTGTTTAACGGCAGGCCAAATCGTTTGGGCAACTTATACTACAACCTCCGGCGGCGTAGGCAGGAAGCAGCACATTCACGCAACGTCCACCCCCCAGATGATCTGCCTGGTCAGAAGCCTCAAGTTTTGCGTCTACATAGACGGCTACTTGATTACGCGCTCCGGGTCTAGTCCTCGTTGCAATATAGCCTTATGGATATGGACGTTATCCTGGTCATTGCTGGTGTTGACTTAGGGGGTTCTCTCGGAATTATGTGACGCAACGCGGATGATCTGGGAGCCAGCAGCCTCCTGAGGATAAACTATCTGGAAAGATCAACATTGGAACGAGGCCAAACGCCCATCTAAGGTGAGTTTCATAATCTCAGTGTTAGTTATGGGGAAGCATACTCTATCATTTTCTTGGAGGCCCGTATCAACCCCTGCTCCAACGTCGCATCTTTTTTTGCGTTCCTCAACAACAACTCATGTAAACGGCATCCTATTGACGTGGTTCCCGGGGTTATGCAGGTATAGTCTGTTGGCAGCTGGCCTCGGCACCCGTGTGGGCGTCTACAGCGTAATGAAACCGACATCGGATCTTCTGAGCTTGCGGGGATAATTGTCCACAAATGCGGAACGTGTCTTCGTGGCGCCTGGCCTAGCAGCCACCCCCAATATTAGCGAAACGGAAACATGTGGACTTCTGAACCCGGTGACAGTGACATAACGTATTAGCATGGGAATGTTCTTTTCTTCTGAAAATTTCACGCTATTGGCTCACTCCGTCCAATTTGTTGTGACGCCGCTCCGATGTTGCCCTTGGCAGATCACGTCAAGACAACCACGAGCTCTGTCATGTGCACAGTAACAAGCCGCGTTTCTCGGCTAAGTTGTTCGCTTGATCATACAATGCTTATGGGCGCGAAATTGATTTTAGACGAAATCTAGCCCTCGATCACTTGTGTCTTGCGGTTTCTGAACGTACGGTAAGCTAGTGTTTTCGCAACAGGTCACACGATAGGGCAATTTAACCCCGAATACTGAACCCCAAACCCATTCCCGAAAATCGTTAGTCTTGGGCACGTTGACTTTGCAACCATTTTCATTGCCCCTACAACGTGTCCCCAGGGTCGATCAAGAATGCCTGGAATACTCTTCGTGTCTGACACCGAGGGGCTTAGTAGGCTGACTTAATCCAGTCGACTTCCCCTATCAACTTAGGTGACCTGACAAGTCGAAGGCAGCGGACCTGGTCGTTGTTGAAGAAGGACTGAAAGGCGAGCCTATGCGGGTATGCAGACGTCGACGCGGTGATGAGATTGTTTAGTTTGCCATCTACAACGTTAACGACAGTCAGGATAAGACTTGGGTACACATACGCCACCCCATGTTTTGGGATGGTGCCGGAGAGTGTATAACTAATTGCATTGAATCTATGCAAAGATTGAGAACTCGAGCATTGAACCTTGAAAGCTTGAACCTTGAGGTCTTGTACTTCTACTTCGGCGAGGTAAGTCACGCGCTCACGGTCACCTCACCCTGATTCATGGACAGCAAGGCGTATGTCGCTGTGGGCCCCATCCCTACTGATTCTTGGTCCCTGTCCTAGAATTTCTCAACTCAGTAGGTTTTCCCTCTAGTTTAGGAGTATATCACCTCCCTATGATTTGAACTCGAAATATGGGATTTATGTATGGAATCACGATAAATAAAGTCGAGTCCGACGCCCCTACATTTCCCTGACAAGTATGGCTCTCAATGTCACATTCTCTCTTCCAGATGAACCCGTCTCAATAATACTGTACTAGCGCATACTGATTACAAAACTGTTACCGCTCGTCGAAGCCTCGAAGGGCAAGCCATTCTGTCATCCGGGCATTATCGGCCATATCTACGCTATTCCTGGACCCATGTATACAGTTGTGTTCATCGCCTCAAAGGAACCGTCGATACAACCACGCTTCTCAACCAGAGGACTTTCCTCTCTCGGACGTGGCATTGGTAAACATCTAGCACTTATCGATAGTACTTATCTCTCGAATTAGACGTCTGTATAGAGATAAACGAAGCTAGGCTAGCTACTGAGTGCTTTCCAAAAGTAAGCTCATAGATCAACGTCACTGCCACCTCATTTAGGTTCCTACTATGCCCAGTCACTGCATCCGTCAAACTAAGAAGGTGTTCCAGGCCATTCAACATTCTGAGGCGTTCTGGACATTCCCGAATGCCTCTGAACACCTACAATGTTCCAGATACAGGGCGTAGCCGGCACACAAGTGTCCCGGGCACAGCGCCTCCACAGGCACACCACCGATAGGTATATCTCATCACGAAGGTCACCATAAATAGCGATAGAGTTTCCCATGACCCTAAGAAGCAGACTCTTATCTCGGAGGCCTGCTGTGCTCCTGCGGTCGCTCCATCGATGGAGCGCTCCCTAGGGCCACTTTTTTTTGTCCAGGTGAGAGTAGTCTCGGATCTAGCCGCTGTAGCGCAGGGCTCAAAGAGGCACAGCTGCACATGGCCAGTGGGGCGGCCTGAATCTGAGCCAGCCAATGGTGGTCTTTCCTTTTTTAATTATCATTCCTCGAATCTCGGCTTCACCCACTCTCGCACACCTTCAGACTACTTTGGTCGAATCTTCCCAGGGTTCTTTTCCTTTGCACTTATCCAATTCACCGATATGGCGCCTCCAAGGCGCAGTGTGTCTGGCGCAGAATTTAAATGGATCTCGTTCGCCGGGGCTATTCATAGTACAACAATAACCACACTACAGGGGAAGGGCTTGGACCTGTAATGGTCTTTCTTTCCCCACGTGCTTGTCTGAACCCTCGCTTTACAATTCCCCAGGCACAGGCTCGTGCTCTGTCGAGCCAAATTATTGTCTGATGGTCCTAAACCGCGCTACAGTGATATGATCCGTCAATTACTGTAGGACCATTACGATAGAGGCTCTCCCCCTCGTGCCTTACGCCTCAGGGTTGGCTTCCCGTAACGATTTGGTGAACCAAATCGTTTTCAAATTTGTCTGATGTCCTGTTGGGAGGTGTGTGTGATCCAAAAAATTCAGAAACCCATAAACCTCTGCTCCAAAACCAGACTGAGTAATCACATGTCTGATGTCCGACACTAAGCACGCCATATTGGCATACTTATGAAGACGAAGACGAAGCTGCAGCTGCAGCTTGCGGCGTTGTTCATCATTATTACCACATCCGTCCTTGCGGCTCGTGAGGCACGGAACAAGCAGCGCCGACTGCATAGTAGGCTCTGGCTCTATCTCCATCGGGGAGATCTACAACCAAATCCCCATGTTGGACCATGGCAGAGATTGTGGGAAAGCCAGGACGATTGTGCATTTACTACCCCGATGGGGTTTAAATTATCGGTTGTTATTGAAGGGTCCTGGTTTTTGGGAGCGTTGGGAGAACACCCCCTTTCCCTGAAACGATAACAGCCCGCTCGGTGTCCCAAAAATTGACAAGTCGTTCGCTGAATGGTGCACTAGGACTAATTCTACATTGCTCGAAGTGGTCCATTGTGGGTATACAAAGAAATGTGTATGTGTGTGCTCTTTGCTTCGAAACTTAGTGTCATGTCAAGCAAAAGGTTAGGTAATTTCCCTTATTTTATTTTACAAACTGCATTGTTTTAATTAATAAAATATTTTTTGTGTGAGAAAAAAATGCCGCACATCATGCCAAACTGTTGGCCGCTGTATTGTAATCCTTGAAACTAGGATTTGGAGTTGTAGCCGAGGTTTGATGAGGGCCCAAGAGGCCTCACCAGGTGATCTCATATAATTACCATGATCATATGTTCTAAGTGAAATCTATCAACACAGAGTTTTAAAGATTGGAGACAGTTGGAAGGCATCTAATGTTGCAGGTTGAGTTGCGAGAGGTGGAACGGGCGGATATGTGATCCTCGCCAGTACTCATTGCTGATGAGTAAATGCGACCATCAGCATAGATCTAGGTATCATATCAGTACGGGGAGAATTAATTAATCATAAGGTACATCAAAGTCGGTCAGAAGTGAGTGGGATTGGCAATGGATGCTAGTGAGGGAAATAATGTAAGGTAGAACGAGGGAAGTCCATCGCTGGAGCTGTACGAGGTAAACTGCTGAGTATCTACGATCTAACTGCATGTCTTGCGGTCACCCAATAACGTGATAAATGTCATTATTTCTTGTTCAAAACTTGGAGTTGAACATATTCGTAGTAGAGTCCCCGTCGTGCGATCAGGTCGTCATGCGTGCCAGACTCAATAACACTGCCATCCTTGATGAAGTATCTGTGATGCGGCCAAGTTCATATCGCGACTGAGAGCTCTGCATTGGGGACTTACATGCAATCAGCATTCTGGATAGTTGACAAACGATGGGCAATGGCAATTGTCGTTCGCCCTGTGGCCGCTTTATCAAGAGCGGCCTGCACGACCTTCTCCGAATTCGAGTCAAGTGCGGAAGTTGCCTGAAGGTTGTGTATAAGTATCCACCGGACACCTACGTGAGGAGTGACACTGACCTCATCAAGTAAGAGGACCTTTGGATTGCGAATAAGTGCCCGCGCGATTGCAATACGCTCTGAATTATTCATCGTCAGCACATAGGCGCAGGTTAACTAGTTAGCAAATCCTACGCTTCTGGCCACCGGACAGCTGCGAACCCTTGCCACCAACATCCGTTTCGAACCCACTGCAGAAAAATTTAGCCGCTAAAAAAAGAGGGAAAATGGAGTCTTCGCGTACTCGGGTAGACTATGGATGAACTCGAGAATGTTCGCATCACGACAAGCGTCTTCGAGTTCCACCTGTGTCACCTCCGACGCTGGCTTCGTCGCACCGAGGAGAACATTGAACCGGATAGTTCCTGCGTACAGTGTCTGATCTATGTTAACCGAGGAATTGGACCAAACAATGGCGAGAGCACCCACAGGTTCCTGAGACACAAGGGCAAGATGTTTCCGGTATTCCTGGACATTGAGGTCGGATATAGACTGGCCGTCGATAGTGATCTTTCCCGACAGGGGATCATAGAATCGCTCAGCGAGCTGAATACTAAACAGTGCCAGCCAATGAGAAGACACGTGATTCGGAGAACAGTAACGCATACACTGTGCTTTTTCCACAACCGCTGGCACCGACAAGAGCAACATACGTTCCAGGATTCACAGAGAAGTTGAGACCGCGAAGTACACGAACACCAGGTCGGGTTGGATAGCGGAAGTGAACATCTTCGAAGCAAATGTGGCCTTTGACATTCTGGAGAATTTCACCTTCGGTCGATTCGGAGTCAACTTCAGGCCGCGCATCAAGCAACTGAATGATGTCCGAAGCTGCCCCATGCGCTGAGGAGATGTCGGGCACGAACTGGAACACGTTGCCAGCCTGAATAGAGCCAAAGATGGTTCCCTGTTCGAGTCAAACGAAAATTAAGCACACGCGAAATTTTTGACGACAAGACACCTTACCATGAGACCAGTGAAAAATTCCAACGCGGTAAATTCCCGGAAGGATACCAGGCGTGAACCGTACCAGAATACTAGTGAGATGGTGAAGAATGAGAATCCTTGGGAAATTGAAAACAGGAAATTGGTCCATATTGCCGTTCGGTTGGACTTGCGGAGTGGCTCCTCGAGGCTCTTGCTGTAAAGATTCAGGCAGTCATCCTCTCGCGTGAGAGACGCGACCGTGCGGATAGCTGCCGCGGCCTCACAAGCAAGCTGAGCGGATTCTTCATGTGCTTTCTTGTTCCGTTGATCTTTAAGGACGACGACTCGCTGAGAACATTCAAATTAGCACGCTGAAGGGAAAGCAAACTAGTTACACGCACGAGACGAATGTAGCCAATGGAAACGAGGAAAGGAATACATGCTGGATGATACAATCAGTATGAAGTGAAAAGAGCTGTGAAGTATAGTCGATTTACCAAGTCCAACAAGACCAACTTTCCAGATGTAGATTAGGCCAATTGTGAAACCTGGTTCACATTGGTACATAGACGACTGCAACTGTTACGCACGCTGTTCTCGTCTCGGTCAAAGTATTCGACTGAAAGAAAAAAAATTATAAGGCGAGACAAGACAGAACTCTGCAAGCATCTTACTGTCTTGTCTTAGGGTTGCACGGAAACTCAGAGAGCGCAACTTGCTTGTGAGCGATGAAGCAGAATAGGCAAAATGATAATTTTGGAAGCCGATACTGAGCGCGGCAAGAACGGAAATAAGAAAGCACCTGAAGGGGACAAATGAGTTGGCAATCGTGTGACCAAGTGATAACCGACCATAGAGCGTTACGGTCACCATCATGACGACGTTCACGAGGGGAAGTGTCCGAAAAACTGGTAACAGCCTTCGCTACATGTGAAACACATAATTAGTACCGTTCTCGCGTGGGATGGGCTGCTAACGCACACCAAACAATTCCAAAGGCCGGGAAGACACACCCGGTGGCTACAGACATAAAGTGAGCGATCCAGATCCTTTCGTGACACCAAGTAAACCCACCAATGGCGAAAAGGGTCCCAATAAGATAATGTTTCCACTCCCCTTTGTTGATCGCACCTATTCGCTTGAAGAGATAGAACATGCTATACTCCTTCTCGCGCAGGCCAGCTGTTTGTATTTTCCGTTGTTCAAGAATTTCGCTTGTTAGAGATCGGAGCGTGTTGCTGCGGTCGAGGGGGATTTCCTCAAGTGCCTCCCTTTCCATATCGGTCGAACCAGTAGCGGATTTCTCGGAAACCTGTGCCATTGCATCCTCATCACCAATTTCGCGTGTCTCGCGAAGCTTCTGCGCAGCGACAAGCTTTGCATATGGACCATCCTCGCTGCTGAGAAGTTCATTATGTCTACCCTTCTCAATGACGACGCCATCACCCATAACGTAGATGCAGTCTGCATCCTTGATAGTCGAAAGTCGATGAGCGATGGTGATCGTGGTCCGCCCTAGCCAATTGAGATGATCACCATTCAGAAAACCACCAAAATGTTAGCATACCTGCTGCAGCCTTGTCGAGGGCATCCTGGACAACGCCTTCCGACTGAGTGTCGAGTGCCGAGGTGGCTTCGTCGAGAAGTAGAATTCGAGGGTCCGACACGATAGCACGTGCAATGGCAATCCTCTGCTTCTGGCCCCCGGAAAGAAGGAAACCGCGCTCGCCGACTAAGGTATCGTAGCCGAGTGGAAGTTTAGAGATGAAGCCATCTGCATTGGCTTTGATGCACGCTTCCTTGACCAGCCGTAGCTTTTCCTCAGGAGATGCATTTTGACGAGGGGTATTGATAAGGCCGTGTTCCACGTTTCCACGAATGGTGGTGGCGAAAAGAGTGGGCTCTTGAGATACGAGACCTATCTGCGATCGAAGCCACTTCACGTTCAAATTGCGAATGTCAATGCCGTCTAGGCGCACGGTGCCAGAGAGGGGATCATAGAACCGCTCGATAAGAGAGATGACGGTGGATTTTCCAGATCCGGAAGCGCCAACGAGTGCCGTTGTCTTGCCAGCAGGGAATGCAACGCTGAGGGTCTTGACGATCGGAACATCTGGCCGGGCAGGATAATTGAACTCGACACTCTCGAAGGTAATTTCGCCGGTGACTTGACTTGGCCTAAGGCCGTCTTCGCTAGCTGAGTCAATGGCGGGTTGGCGATCAATAGTACTAAATATTTTGGCCGCAGCACCACAGCCTTTTACTATGGCTAACAAAAGCACCGTTCAATAACGACCACGCCAGAAAGAAAACAAGTTCGTACCCTGCGCTTCGGGAGCCATAAGAGCGAGTGAAAACGAACCAATAAGAACAGCCAGGATGACATTGATTATCTGGCCGGCATCGGCGTGACCTTGATTGATGAGCGTGGTGCCAAAACTGAATGCTAATACATGTGGTATGGGAGTTTGCACAGTAAAAGGAAAGGAAGCACAAAACTAACCGAGAGCATAGGCGGAATACATGGCAAAGAAAAAGCCGGCGAGACCAATGCCTTGAGAGATTGCTGACCGGCAATCCCCGTCGAATGCCTTGCGGATGGGAATATTGTATAAGGACGCAAGCACACTTTGAGTTCCAAATGCTTGAGCAGTGCGGATAGTAGACACAACCTCTTCTGCGAGGCTGCCACCTTCAGCAATATGTTTGAGTGAGAGCCTGAGGTTAGGAGCATTAACTACAGGACGACGACCTCGGATATTAAATCTTACTGCATATACTTGGACACGAATTTGTTCATGACGGCCCCAGTAATAGAAATGCAAGGCAGGATGGAAGACATAGCGAGAGCAAGTCGCCAATTCCTCGCGAATGCCAAGACAAAGCCAGTAACAAATGCGGAGAAGAAGCTGACCACGAGGGCAACCTTTTCGGACAAACCTTGCTGGACCAAATCTGGCGCAAGAGACATTTGTTAATACACCCGTGCAGAGATAGAATGGGAGAGACCACAAACGGGTATCGGTCTGAATGCGGGTGGTGATCTCACCAGCGCCAACTTTATCAAAGAAAGCAATATCTTGGCGGAGGACTGCCTTGAGATAGAGTTCACGAATTCGCTTCGCAGTGACCTCAGCGGTGTAAACCCAACAATGCATGTAGATGTATGTGCAAACGAACAGGCCAATACCTGAATGGGCGTGGACAATACAGATTAGTTATTGATATTTTTGGGTAGCACGGCAGCAAAAACGAACCAATATATGTCAGAATAGCCGAATCCTTGGCAGCAATATGACGGAAGTCCTTTGCCGCTTGATCAAGCCTTGCAGTCGAGTTCGGATCGTTAGGGTCAAGACCGTTAACAGCAGAGGAGAAATTGACGAAGTCTTGGGTTAGGTTACCAAAAGGCAGACTCATTAGAGGCTTTATGAGAAAATAATCAGTAAAACTGAGGAAACTGAGGAGAATGCCGGGCACACCTGTGCAGCACCCGCAGCCACTGCGGCGACAAGGCCGATCGTATTCAGAATACGCTCAAAGCGGGTGGAGAAGCTGGGAGGTGGTAAGGGAAGAGAAGAAATGGGGGAAAGAAGAAGAAATACCGAAAGAGACCAAGCAATGATACGGACTTGGGAGTATCCTCGACCGGTGGAGAGAGACGAAGGTCAGGGGAGGCGCGATTGTCGGCCGAAGACAATGATGCAGAGTCCAACTTCTCTGACTGCTTTGCCTTGAGCCATGAAAAGCGAGTCGGGGGTTTGTCGTGCTCGTTAGTGACCTCCACCGACATGGGGACACGATGGGGGAAGCGAGAGGGAATAGGGAGGGAGAAGAATTCACCACATGACAGTGTATTTCTATCTTGCTCTCCGGAAAAGCTTTCCACTAAACACCTCACTACGCTTACGAAATTCGGGTGGTATTTGCCGTTTGTCCTTCCAAAATGGAATCTTCCGTCTTGGCACCGGCGGCAAGGATGACACGGACGTGCGAATCGGCATGAAAAGTGACGAGTCACAACGGCTAAACGGCTAGAAGCTCTTCTCATTGGGGAAAATCGTTCACTATTTCTATTTTTTCGCCACAAGCCACATGTGCAAAGGGTATAATTGCCTTCGGCCACCGATGACTCTGGTGATCTATGTCACAACAATCGTAATGACTCGAATGACTCCGTCGACGTCTGTTCCTGACAACCAAGGCAAAATCACGCGCTGTACGATATCAATGTGGCAATACGAATGGATTCGCGCCCGTATTCTCTGTGGACATCAAGATTTTCTTCGCAAAGACCTCATCGTGCTCGCGCACAGTATCTAACCGCCTATCTCGTACCTACTGTAACCGTGTGTATGGCCGGTACAGGTACCATCCCGTTTTATCGGCATCACAACACAACACAACATGTCCTGTATGGTGTCTGTCGCAACCCCTGTTCGTGCCTCACGCGTAGTCGTGCCTTGCCACACGCGTAGTCGTGCCTCACGCACAGTGTCCGCTGAATTCGACTTGATCACTGAAGCCATGGCCGCGCAGTGCCATGACGGGTTTGACGACACGGCGCAGCTCGTTGAACCGGCACAGCACATGATCTTTGAAGGATGGGCCTACACCATTTGCCCGTGATGTATGTGTGTATGATCGATGAGCGCTGAGCGTTCAGGTCGTCGCCATAAATTTTTGGCGCGCAGTGGTTCGAGCGCGAGCGCAGTTGTAACTTGTGCGGTCTTTCGCTGATTGAAAAAAAGAGCAGGCAGTCATGTACATTACATATTTCACCAAACGTTTCACAATTCGCTTCTTCGCAAATTACAGTAAGCCAATACAGTAGTCTGAGTCTCGTCTTATAGTAATTCCACCTTCGCCCGCTTCTATATTAGATTCTCATCTTCCTCTAGTGGATAACCCCCTGTAACGACACCTAAGATTTCCTTTTCGTGTTTGTCGCATTGGTTACGAATTAATGTACACATCCATCTCAAGTTCTGATCATGGAGCCAAATATGAATCAAATCGAATTGGATATGGCCTTGGTAAAATACATGTATTGCTAGTATTTTACACTGGAGTACAAGATATATAAAAATGAGACAATAAACAGGAATAAAGGTAATATTTATACGACGTGAAGAATGCTCATCATGATAATGCGGTTAAGCAGAAACAACTGGTGTCATGGGTGCGTGGTTACTGGAAAGTACCAAAGCCTTCATAAGAACCTCCCAGGCCAAATCGAAGAAAACCTGAAGATTGACATCGAAGATACCCAACGTGAATGTGTTACGCCAGAAGCCGTGGACCTTTATCGCCTGATTGGCAAGACGGTGGGTAGTATAATTCTGCGCAAGGATTGTTGAGTATTCGGTCACAAACGCGTCACGACACGTCGTCTGATTAAGGTCCTCGGGCAGTCCATGGACCGGTGTCAGACAGAGGAAGGTCTGGAAGAGTAGCTGCACGTCTTTAAGATAGAGGAATTGTGTAAGGAGGGGAAAGGACTCTGGGTGTGGCAAAGCGAGTGGTACGACAGGCACTCGGAAGGAAGAGGACGGAGTAGCTGGTTGAGGGGTGAAAGAGGGGAGCACAGGAAGGTTGGCGCAGTAGAGCGAGAGAATAGACTGGTGGACAGGGTACATCGTCACATGCCTTGGCTCGGGGGCTGATGGAGCGGATGAGTAAACGGCAGCCATATGGGTAGGGAGTAAAGTCGAGACTGAATCATCGACGTTGATTAGAAGTGTTTTTGGGAGTGTTGTACCAGAGGCAGTTGCGTTGGTCGATCGTAAAGCCTGATACATGCTACCAACAAAGATTTCTTTAAGAGGGAAAAACGTTAGGCAGCTAAATAAAAGCCTACCTTGGAGAGAGACGGTCCATTTGGTCGCGAATATATTGTGTAGGAACTTGTGGAGCAAAGCCTAGTGAGGAGAGAATTTCCGCACTGATTTGCTTGCGGGGTAAATCAGGCAGGCATCTCGGAAAGGTGACACCGGTTGGGACAGAGGATTGGACCTGGACGCCTCGGGTCTGAGAGATAGAAGTGGCGGAAAATGTTTGGTGAGCCTTGGGAGTGATGACACACTTCCCCCGAGATCGTATGGAACGTGGTGAGATGCGAGGAGGAAAGAGCAAGGCGGCAGAACGGGCTGAAACGCGACGACGACGCTTAGGGTCGCTGAGAAGATGCTTGATTCCCCCAGGAATGTTGTGGGCACGAGAACGCCCGTTTGGGGTTTTAACTTTTTGGGGGGAAGCGAGTAACTTGTGAGGGGGCAAGTTCTCTATGTCACGGCGAGAAGGATCAGAGTTGAGGATAGAGAGGACCATGTTCGAAGGGCGAGAGGGAGAGGATGGGAAGAATGTTGATAAGGGGAGGGAGGCGCGGCAGGCATACTTTATATTTCGTCGGCAGGGAGGAGAAGGACTGGATTGTTTGTGCTTATGGGAGTGGACCCACAAGTCGTATATGGAAACTGTTGGGCAACAAGCGTGGACCCACAATGCCCAACAATGTAATTTCTCGATCGGGTAACTTGGGTCACGGGACAAGGAGCGATCACATGATTGGCTTTGTTCGTTGTTCGTTGGACGCGACAATAACTTAGCAACATGTCGGAGACGACCCAGATATTATTCAATTCTCCAGCATTGCGCTCCCTCAAGCGTGATCAACTCGTCAAACTTTGCAAGATACACTCCATCAAGGCGTCTGGCAAGAATGTCGATCTCATTCAGAGACTTAAGCACCATGCAGTGTCCTTGCCACATGGTGACCCATTGAGCGTTGCCGTTCGCTCCGAGAACCAAGATGAGGCTACATTAGGCTCCAAACGGCCCAGCGACCAATGGGAAGTCGTTGTGGAAGATATACTAGAAGTGCCCGAGATCGCTTCTCATGGCACCCTCTCTTCCCTCCGTAGCGTCACGAACAATGCTCTCGATGAATTTGGTACAGGTGGTGGGTCGAAATGTGAGTTTTCTGTTATCGTGTTGAACTCTAATTTTTTCTGACACACCACCCAGCTTCGAGCATGAGCTCTTCGCTAAAGGCTATAGCCAACCCGTTTAACTTCAAACGCGCAACCCCAGCCAAGTCCAGTGACAGTCAGATCACAACAACGTCTCGCCCCACGCATCCTAATGTCTCTGATGAACTCGCCAACAACTCCGTCCCATACTCCTCCATTCCCGAACCATTGCCATCCGAAATGCCTCAAACAGACCATTTCAAGTTTTCTACTCCAGATACAACAATACAGGAGCACATTCTTGACCAGTCTGTACCCCCAGGAACACATCCCTTCACGAGTGCTGCTTCAAATCCCGCCACAGGTCAAATGAAGAGTACGATCCGCCTGGTGTCTGCGTCAGCTGCACCGTCGAGTCTATCAGATGAGCCAGGAACGCCACACCTAAGACCAGTGGATCCAGACTTTGATCTCGTAATGGGCAGTCCTGATGCGAAAGGGCAGAGTCGTGTCCCTGTATGGCCTCTTTCCCCTCGCTCTGCACCGTCCGAGAGACTTTACCCCGTCCTTCCTGTCGACGAACTAGACCCGATGGAACAAAAGCAAGGAGAAACAAATTTTGCCATGCCAAGCAACGATGCCCCATCACAACTCAAGATTGGTTCTACTTGCAACCCAAAGGTGTACCCAGCGCCCTCTAACAAGGTACATGATTTGTTCTCCCCCACCCCCGACCTACCGAGTGCAAATGAGAGCTTGGGCATGGCTCGTAGCGAGCCGTTTCTGTTCGGCTCCCCGTTGCCAAGACACAGCGTATCAAACGAGGCGTTCGACGCTGCTGCTGCTTCTGTGCTAGAAGAAATGAACAAACGCCTGTCCGCTGCGGGCATGCAGAAAGTCGACGCTGACGTTTTCGGAGGGTCCGCTATCGCTAAATCTACGAACGCCCTAAGTGTGGAATCCAGTAACCTCCGCACCTTGGGCACGGTTGATCGCTTTGACCAATTCCATGCGGAGCAGTTCAGTAAGATGGATTCGATAGCGACACATTATGCCGCTAAGCGCGTTGCGCCCGAGTCGAAGAAGCGCAAGTCTGATGTCCTTGGACACGAGTCCGTACCGGGAAAGAAATGGTCCAGTGCGGACACCCGGGTCATCAGAGCGGGATCTTACAATCGAATGGGCATCCCCGGCGGATTCGATGACGATGAAGAGGAAGCGCTGCCAGATGACACACAGGAAGAGGAAAACAGGCGGATGTCGAAGCGTGTCAGGCTCCTCGAAGAGGACGGGGGTAAGGATAAAGGGCGCCGGCTCACCATCTCGCCCAAGAAGACAAAGGCAGCAGAGAAACAGGATGAGAGGGAAAGAGCGGC
>WNFR01012536.1_pt1 | contig 14861 bp, 16 predicted proteins | sample 5400221 | NCBI WGS metagenome assembly WNFR01 (sample SAMN13153357, study PRJNA577476) | soil metagenome | isolation source: 40 cm soil under Madrone tree | place: USA:California | collected 2016-06-14 | reverse complement strand
TGGGATGATCGAATTGCGCGGCGAAGCGCTGTTTAAAGCGCGCGTATTCTGGTTTTGAATACGCGCCACATATATCGCCACCTAAAATTTGGGAAGATTCGCGCAGTTTTCCTAAGGCCCACTCAAGATCTGCAATTGAAAAGCGGCCACTCTCCCAGTTTGTCACGGCTTCTTGTGCGCGGAGGCAATCGAGATCGATCGTTACGTAAGCACTCGTTTCACCGAGGCTTTTCGAAAATTGCTCAAAGTGCGGGCGCCAATTATCCCGCAATATCGCCCCTCTTCGTTGTCGATCTTTCACCGGCCGATCGTCTGCCCATGGATGCACTTCAAGAATGTCCGCACGTTCAGCGCGGCGGTTGCCGAAAATCTGGTGCGGCCACCAGCATTCGAAATTACCGCAACCCCAAACGCTCACGCGTCGCACGTGTGGAAGCTCAAGTGCGCGATTGACCCACCCCCCGCATCCCCATTTCGGAGGGCGCACATCCCAATCCGGATGATTGTCGAATGAAACGAGCACAAGCGGTTCAGAAATCCGGCGCAATCGAAGCGCCGTTAAATGGTGGAAGTCACCCGATCCATAGAGCAAAAACGGCGCCGCGAGATTCGCCTCGTGCTCCCGATAAAACTCGTCAACCAAACGCGGCGGCGCAGAGAACCGCAATCGCGGGCCCCAATTGCGTGTATCAGCAACGGGCAATCCGAGCGGTTCATCCCGCCACGCGTCATCCAGATTGAGATGAAGAGCGCGGCTGGTCAAAGAATTACCGGCGCGCGGCCGGAAAGACCTGAGCATCGGCCGCCTTGGCAACACGCAGGTTTTCCTCGGCTTCCTTGTAGTCTGGATTGCGCCGGAGCGCTTCATTGAACTGGACCACAGCCTGGGAGATCTGACCCTGGGCCAGGTACACTCTGCCCAAATTGTTGTAGGCGACTGTCGATTCCGGCTCCGTGCGAAGCGCCGCCAAATAGTGACCCTCCGCTTCCTTCAGATTGCCTTTCGCAAAAAGCGCGTCCGCGAGGCTAAGTTCAGCGTACGGGTAATTCGGCTTGAATCGGAGAACCGTCCGAAGCTCGCTGATGCATTCATCATTCTTGCCGATCGAAGCAAGGAAGTGTGCGTAGCTGTAATGAGCCTCCACTGAATCGGGCTTCAGGCGTGTTGCAGCTTCGAAGTGAAGGGCAGCCCCGTCATTTTGTCCGATCCGTTGAAGCAAAGTAGCGTAAATAAAATGGAAGTCGGCTTTATTGGGTTCGAGACGCAAAGCTGTCTCCATGTGCAGGACCGCTTCATCGAATTTGGCTTGCCCGCTTAACGCAATAGCAAGGCTTGTATGCGCCTTCGCGTCTTTGGGATTGAACTGCAACGCGATTTTGTACTGTTCGATCGCTTCGTCCAGCTTGCCTTCCACTTGCAATGCCGAGCCGTAATCAAAATGCTGTTTTGCGCCGTCAGGTACATCCGCAACCACCCGCGCCATCCGTTGCACGTAGGGAATGGCCAGATGTGTTTGCCAAAACCAGAGCGCGCCGAGTGGCACCACGAATACGCCTACCCATTTCAAGCCATGCCATGCCCAGCCCGGAATCATACCGCCGAGCGACACATCGGCGGTCCCGCCGGCGAGGCCTAGCGATTGACGGGTCGAACGCTCACGAACTTTCCAGATGAATCCATCGTAGTAAAAATGGAGTAGCGTCGAAGCGGCCACCACGCCAGTGAGAATGCGTTTGACCGTGTCCATCCCGAGATTCGCATTGATGTACGACAGCGAGCCGTATGCGAAGACGAGGCCAACGTAAAGACCGACGAGGGATCCGCTCCTTCGGAAGACGAATCGCATAAATCCGCCAATGTTGCTGTCTTTCTCAACACGATTGCGATTGTAGATCCACACGAGCGACAGATACTGCACGTCGTGGAAAACTTCGAACAGCGCAATACCAACCAAAATATTGGCGACGAGATTATTGCAGTACCACCAGAATGCGATGCTCGTGACTAGCAATCCAAGCTTTACCGGATTTGGCCGATTCCCTGCGATCCACGTCCGAACAAAATGCGCAGCGAACAAAACCGACACAAACGCGGCTGCGCCCAAAATCACGTTCTGCCCGAGTTGTACAACTGAGCGCGGGATAAACGGTCCGCCACACATGTAGTATATGTCCAGCGTGTCGCTCAGCCGATACGGCGAAAGTGCCACCGCGGTGGCGAACCAGATCAGACACATCGCAAAATCCAGCCGGCGCGTAAGGGTGTCGAACGTTCCCGTTTTCGCGTCGTAGATGCGACAAAAGCCGTACGTCTGCATCAATCCGTGCCAGACGCCCCAGAAGAAAACAATTAAGAGAATTCCTTTCAGGTCCCACCAATAGAAGGCGGTGCACACTGCAAGCAGAAAGAGCGGCGCGAAAATGAAGCGCCACTTGAAACGTTCGAACAATGCGCGATCGCCGTAAGCGCGGATCATGCCCGGCAGGTGATGACCCATTGCGCCGAATGCCGCGACAAAGAGATAAATGTCCTGCGGACTCCACCTGGCCTGGGCCAGCGCAAAGGCAGGAATCAGCAACAGCGGCGTACCGACGTAGAGAATCAGGTCACGCCATGAATCGAGTATCCACAACTTCGGCCTGGGCGCGCTGACCGGCGCAGCCGGGACAGTTTGCAGACGTGAAAACGCGGTGCCGTGCTGCATGAATTCGGCAGCTAGTTTTCCCTATCCTGCAGGGAAAATCAATCCGCTTTATGACTGCCAACTCTGGGACAGTGGAGCATTCGTGGCACGCAATCTCAGACCGACTCGCGAAAACTAAATAGCGCCGTGAACAAAAGCCAGACCGAAGACCTAAAAGAACACGAACAAGAACGCGATTTTTTTTGCGTCGTCAGCGACGCGTTCCGTGTCTTCGCGCGGCGTTCCTCCAGGATGCTGGGCAGCGCCTGGGCATTTGCTGCCGCTGTGCTTGTCATTCTCGTCTGGCTCCTTACTGGCCCCATTTTTCATTTTTCCGATACGTGGCAACTGATCATCAACACTGCTACGACGGTTATCACCTTCCTCATGGTATTTTTGATTCAGAATACGCAGAATCGCGATGCGAAGGCAGTTCATTTGAAATTGGACGAACTAATTCGCGCGGTTAAAGATGCGCGCAATGAACTCGTCGATCTCGAGGAGCTTTCTGATGAGGAGCTTCAGAAACTCGAAGACCAGTTCCGGAAGATGCGCAAACGAGCAGAGAACGACGGAAGTCCTTCGCGCCACGTCGACCCTACCGAAACCGCTGAGAGCACGCATTAAGCAGTCTTCGCGTCCGGTTCGCCAAGCTTAATGCGGCGTTGGACGTGGCTTTGCCTTAATGCGGAGTTGGCCGTGGTGCTGGAGTCACACAGCGTGGCCGCGGTTGGATCTCGACTGAACCGACATCGATGCGGCGACCGAATACGCGATAAAAGCAAGAGCCGCGCTGATCACGGAAAGGCGGCGGAGTAAAATTTGGATCTCCCGCGTCAATCGCCGGGCTGCCGGGCAATGGCGCATGCGTGAGGGTAGGGCCGCCGTTATCCTGCAACGGGCCAAGCAGCGGATCGGTATTGATTAGGTCGCCCGGGCCATTCAAATAACTGCCGCCGTCATCGCTGCTGACATTGTATCCATGCGACATGACCGTGCCGCCGTTGTTGAAAATGTTTTCGCCCGATGCGCCTGCATTGAGGATTGTGTCGGAGATTTCAAGATTGCCTACGTAGTGGTAGATGCCTCCCCCTGAACCCGCCGAGTTGCCACTGATCGTGCTATTAGTAATCACCACGCCTCCCGCATCGATGCCGCCGCCGCTGTAGCTGGCGGCGTTGCCGCTGATCGTGCTGTTCATAATCGTCACAAAGCTACCGGCGATGCCGCCCCCGCTGTCTCCGGCCGAGTTCCCGCTGATAGTGCTGTTCACGATGGTTGCGCCCCAATAGCCACCGGCGATGCCGCCACCCCCACCGGGCGCTGAGTTGCCGCTGACTGTGCTGTTGATGAGTGTGACGCTCGCCGGGGTTTTGAATAATGTGCCACTCAGAATGCCGCCACCATCCACTGCTTGGCCTGACGAGTTGCCGATCAACGTGCTATCCAGGACCGTCATAAAACCACCGATATTCGAGACGCCTGGTCCCGAGTTATCACTGATCATGCTGTCCGCGATTATCATAGAACCGGGGCTGCCAACGGGGTCGTTAGGCGGCTGGTGGTAAACGTCGTTGAAGAGTCCGCCGTATGAGTTTCCACTAACGACGCAGTTGCTGACAGTTGTTACGCCCTCATAACTGTAGAGCCCAGTGTATGAGTTCGCGCTAAGCACACAGCTACTCACCGTTACAAATCCCCCTTGGTTGTAGAGTCCGTTTCCGTTCCCACTAATCACACAATTGCTAATCCGCAAGGTTCCCTGATTCCAAACGCCATACCCGGCGTTCCTGATAGTCAAGCCGGAGATCGTGGCAGTTTTGTCGTAAAAAATTCCGAAGACAAGTACCGCTTGGTTCCCATCAATTGAGAGTTGGTTCGAGCCGGGGCCTGAAATGGTGACGTTCTTAGCGATTAAAAGCCCGCCGCTGGTCAACCCAATGGTTCCGGTCACCGCAAAGGTAATCGTATCGCCGTCATTCGCGATGGTGAGAGCCTGACGCAGTGACCCGGGTCCGCTGTCGTTTGTGTTGGTAACTGTAATGGTGGTCGCGTGCGCTTGCATCGTCATCGCGCAAAGCAGCAGCAGACCTATTGCAGTAAAATGCATTCCCACAGCTCTAGTGCCCATCTGACCTCCAGATACAGACGAAGTATTACAACAATCTTCTGCGCCTAAGTCGAGCAAAAAGATGAAGGAATGACGGCTTCCCCAGCCGTCATGTGCTCTCGACGGCTAAGAAGCCGTCGTTCCTTGTGGCTTCTGCGCCTGTCCCGTCCGCAGAAAAACTTTGCCACTTGGGCAGAGGTGGAAAACTTCGCAGTTCGAGCAATCGGGCTTGCGGGCATAACAGCGGCGACGGCCATGCCAGATGAGCCAGTGACTCCAGTCTGTCCAATGCTCGCGCGGCACCAGCTTCATCAAGTCGAGCTCGATCTTCACCGGGTCCTTGTGTTTTGTCAGGCCGAGCCGCTGCGAGAGACGCATCACGTGCGTGTCCACCACGATGCCTTCGTTTTTATGGAAGGCGTTGCCGAGCACTACATTCGCCGTCTTACGCCCAACGCCCGGCAAGGCGTATAACTCCTCCATCGTGTCGGGAACTTTTCCGTTGTGTTTCTCGACGATGGCGCGCATCGCACCGCGAATGCTTTTCGATTTGTTGCGATAAAAGCCTGTGGATTTGATCGCGTTTTCCAACTGCGTCTGCGGCGCGTCCGCATAATCCTTCGCCGTGCGATATTTCTTGAACAGCGCAGGCGTGACCATATTGACCCGCTTGTCGGTGGATTGCGCGGATAGAATTGTCGCTACCAGCAACTGGATCGGGTTCCGAAAATCCAGCTCGCAGTGCGCGTTTGGATAAACCTTCGGCCAAATTTTGATCAGTTGCTTTACCCGTTCACGCGCAGTCATATGCGTGCGGCTATCAACATTGTTCGCGTTGTCATCCTGAATGAAGTGAAGGATCTCACAACTGATGATCGATCACGCAATCCAATTTGTGTATCCAAAACTTCGAATGCGAGGTCCCTCGCTCCGCTCGGGATGACCGCTATCGGCCCCAGCGATTTAATCGTGCGCGGCAGGAGCGAGCTTTCATCTGGGGGTTGTTCTCACCATCCGTTATGCATTAAAGCAACAAATTATGCGCGAGTCCGCTACGCAGGTCATCGATCGTCGCCCAATTGCTACCCGCAATCGAAAATGGGCGCAGGCAGCGACCGCGTGGCTGGCTGCACGAAATGTCTCGCCGAATGCAATTTCGATTGCCGGTATGTGTGCGTGCGTCGTCGCAGGAATCGCTCTCGGCCTGACCTCGAGTTCTGAATATCGAATTCTGTGGCTCATCGCCGCATGTGGCGCGCAATTGCGGCTAACTGCGAACATGCTCGATGGGATGGTTGCGATTGCGTCCGGTCGCACGTCAAAAACCGGTGAGCTCTACAACGAAGTTCCAGACCGCATCTCGGACGCGGCCGTTTTCATCGGAGCCGGTTTCGCCTGGGGCGGAAATGTCACACTGGGTTACATCGCGACGATTTTAGCAATCTTCACCGCTTACGTTCGCGCCGCGGGCAAAATCGCCGGCGCGCCCAACGAGTTTTGCGGCCCGATGGCAAAACAACATCGGATGCTGGTTATCACGCTAATCTGCTTATACTCGGCGATCGCGCCACGATCCTGGCAGATGATCTAGCGCCGCTGCTGATTTTTATTGTGACCCGGGCAGCCACCAGCGATAAGAGAAAGGAACTCTGGGATCGTTATCGCTCGTGGATTTGGTTGGCGGCCTGCATCCTGATTCCCATTCTGGCAGGCGCTTTCTGGACCATCCTGGCCGTGGCCACGCTGAGTTTTCTTTGTTATCGCGAATACGCTCGTATCACCGGGTTGTTTCGGGAACGAACCGTCAGTCTTATCGTGGTCGTCGGCATTCTCTTAATCACTTTTTCGGTGCTGGATAATTGGTATCGACTCTTTGTGGCGCTGTTTTCCCTCACAGTCGCGTTGATTGCCATTGGCGGATTGATCCCCGATCAACCGAAAGGATACATCCAACGCGTTGGCCTGGGTGTGCTCGGCTTTGTTCTCTTCGGAAGCGCGCTGGGCCATCTTGGTTACATGGCGAACGATTGGAATTATCGGCCAATCCTTTTGCTGATCATCTTCGCCGTGGAGCTCAATGACATCTTTGCCTACATCTGTGGCCATTTATTTGGCCATCGAAAATTTGTCCCCAACACCAGTCCGAACAAAACAGTAGGAGGCGCGCTCGGAGCAATCGTACTAACGACGCCACTCTTTGCGGTTGGCGCGCATTTTGTCTGGTGCGGTACGGCGCTCGACATGCCCGTTCGCTTGCTTGGTCTTGGCATCATTGTGAGCGTGGTGGGGCAATTCGGCGATCTGATGCTTTCCTCGATCAAACGTGACCTCGGTCTCAAAGACACTTCAAAACTCATTCCCGGTCACGGCGGTATTCTCGATCGGTTCGATAGCCTGATTCTTGTCGCGCCTGCCGTATTTCACTACGTCAATTATTTTGTCGGCTTCGCGGCGGGGCAGCCGCAGCAAATTTTCTCCGGGCCATGATGCCGATGGAACCGTGGCAACTCCAACCAGCGCGTGACACCGGCCTAACGCCAGCGGAGCGTTTCCGCAGCGTACGGCGCGAAAGCGGTCTGCTCGAAAGCTTCGCGCATCACGCTTGTTTTTCACTGCTGCGAAGTTATTTCGCTATCGCGCACCGACTCAAGATCATCGGCCGTGAGAAGTTGCCGACGCACGGGCCGTTTGTGCTCGTTGCAAATCATTGCAGTCATCTCGACGCACTCGCTCTTGGAGCAGCGCTTATTCCCCGCCATCGCGAGCGCGCCTTTCCGATAGCTGCGGGCGACGTTTTCTTTCAAAGCACTGTGACCAGCACCTTCTCGGCAATCATTCTCAATGCGTTGCCAATGTGGCGGAAAAATTGCGGCCCGCACGCGTTGGCCGATTTGCGTCGGAAATTGCAGGAAGAGAGAGCAATCTTCATCATCTTTCCGGAAGGCGGACGCAGTCGCAGCGGTTCGATGATGCCTTTCAAACACGGACTTGGGATGCTTATCGCGCAAACAAACGTCCCAGTTGTTCCCTGTGGTCTCGCCGGAACTTTTGAAGCTCTGCCGCCACATCGAAAGCTTCCGCGGCCTGCGTCGATCACGCTAGCGATTGGAAATGCGCTCGAGTTTGCATCAACCACCAATGATCGCACCGGTTGGTCGCAAATCGCAGCCAGCCTCGAATCCCGTGTCCGCGATCTAGTTGCTCGGTCCCGCAGCGCGTAGGCTGCCAATTTGTGTTACAAGTCCCATTCTTCGGATTTTCAGACTGACCGCATCCCAGTTTCGCTGGACTGAAACGCGTAAAGGTCTTTTAATAGTTCATATGACGACTCTAACGATCACGGATGCGAAGAAGAATCTTGGCGAATGGCTGACTGCGGCGGTCAAGGGTGAAGACATCGGCATTGTAGCCGGGGCTAGAGTTGTTGCGTTGCGTCCAGTCGAAGTAGAAGCGACCGATTACGCCTGGCGCGAATATGGCGTCACTCCCGCGGAGCTGGACGCATTCATCGCAGTTGATAATGCCCGCATTGGTAAGATGCGGCACAAAGGCAAACTCCTCACCCTGCCTGACAATCTGGAGGGAGCTCTTGAGAAAATCGCTGGTCCTCGATCCCGACGTGCAAAAGCGCCTTCGCGCGCTGCCAAGAGAGCAGTGCGTAGAAGTCGTGCTAGCGCTGCTTAAATTGGCTGACGCATTCGGCAAGCCGCACGAGCATAGCGGTCTCGGAATTCAAAAATTGCGTTCCGACCTTTTTGAATGCCGCCTCGGTCTTTCGTTACGTGTCCTGTTTCGCGCATCGCGAGATGCACTCATCCTCCGCTTTATCGGCAATCACGATGAAGTTCGGAAATATCTGCGTGCAATCTAAGAAGACTGGTCAATTTTCTCATGGCCGATGTGGAGACTGGCGTCGGACCGTTTCTCGCGATTTATCTCGCCGCGGCGGGAATTGCCGGATTCGTCTTCATTCGTGTCGATTCGTGGTTAAAATCGTGAGCAAATCGCACAGCGAATTTCGTTCTCGATCTAATCGAAACACCGACAAACCCGCGGCGGCTGCTGCCTCCCAGTCCCGTTGCGGATCATCGCCGACATGAAGAACGTCGCTCGGTTTTAAATTCATTAACGTCAGCGCGCGCCGATAAATTTCCGGGTCGGGTTTGTCTGCGCCGAGCTCGCTGGAAATGAAAATGTGTGAGAAAAATTTCGAAATACCGAGGTGCTGGAGAATGAAGCGCAAACGTCCGTCGAAATTTGAAATTATCGCAAGTTGAAACCGCGGCGCTAATTCCTGCAAGACATCTGGAACTTCCGGATAGAGCGCCCAAACGCCTGCTTCGGCGAAATGCTCGTAAGCGACCTCGAAAAAATTATCCCGATCGAGCTCGCTCAAGGAAGGCGCGACTTGATCGAGGACGAGATCGACCAATTCACGCCACCAGCCTTTGTCGTCGTTCTCGCGCGGACCATCGATGGCGGCGCGTTGCGGCATTTGTTTCCAGGCGGTGTGAAATGCGCGCTCCAGATTTTGCGCATTCAGATCTAATCCGATTTCACCGCTCACATAGGCGTAATGATCCCCTACAGTCTTCGTTAACCTGAAGAGTGTGCCGACTGCGTCGAAGAAAACCGCTTTGATCATGAGAAGCCAAACGCTCGACGCCCAACGCTCAACGTTCAACGCCTAACACGAGTCGTCATTTTGCTTGGCAAAAGCGCTCGATGCGCGTTGCATGACGCTCGGGAATGAATGTTGTTGAGCAGTCGCTGACCTTGACAAGCCGCACCCAATCAGCCGGTGAAGAACTGGCGAATACTATTAGCCACGCAATGGGCCTCGTGGGAGCAATGATCGGCACGCCGATTCTGCTTCTGGGAGCGTTCCGCCATGCCAGCATCTTTTTTCTTGTCGGTACGATCATTTTTACCGTGACGATGTTGCTCGTGTACTTCGGGTCGACGCTCTACCACGCGTGGCCGCAGACGCCTGTGAAATCCTTTCTCCAAGTGCTGGATCATTCGGCAATTTTTTTGCTAATTGCGGGAACGTATACGCCATTCGCCCTCGGTCCGTTGTGCGGTGCTGGCGGCCTAACCATGCTCGGCATCGTCTGGACCCTGGCGCTTTTCGGTGTCGTGATGAAAGCAACACGCGGCGCACTGCGTCATCGGAAACTTTCGATGACGCTGTATCTCGGGACGGGATGGCTTGGAGTCATCTTTATACGTCCGCTTGCGCTGACGATTCCGTGGTCGGCGGTGTTGTGGTTAATCGCCGGCGGCATTGCTTACACGGCAGGCACCCTATTTTTCGCGAACGAGCGACTGCGCTATGCCCATTTTGTCTGGCATTTGTTTGTGCTCACCGGCACCAGCTGTCACTTTGCGGCTGTGTTTATTTGCGCGATCTAAAAAACGCGGCGCGTGCGGTTGGACAAGTTTGCCAGCGCGGCGGATTAATTGGCATGCTGCCGGTTGAGCACAACGATCCAATTAACGCCAGGATTCTGGCGATTTCAGAGGACAAAATCGAAGGATTCGTCTGCGAGCCGTTCGAGGAGATTGCGAAGCGCTCAGGCATCGCTGTCGACGTCGTCATGGCACGGATCGCCGCAATGCTCCGTGCAGGAACAATCCGCCGTGTTCGTCAAACTTTGCTTGCAACGAACCTGGCTGAGGGCGCGCTAGTCGCGTGGAAAGTTCCCGAGAACAGAATCGACAGCGCTTTCGATTGGATGTTTCGGCAGGATCCTTTTTCGGGTCACGTCGTGCTGCGATCCACCGATACAGCGAGCGCCGGGTCGGACTACAAACTCTGGACGACTCTCAAGGTTCCTCAGGGATTTTCACTGCAATCGCATTGCGAATTGCTGGCAAAGAAAGTTGGCGCTGAGCGTTTTCGCCTGATGCCAGCAAAAGGAATTTTCACTCTCGGAGTGGGCCACGTACGCCGCAAAACGGTTGAGCCGGGAAGTAAAGCAGATCAACCGGCGAAGATGATTCCGGTGCAGATTGCCGATCTTAGCGAGCAAGAGTGGAATGTTTTGCTCGCGCTGAAGCGTGAATTCGCACCGGAAGAAATCAGGCCATCGCCTTGGATTGCGCGGGCAAATGAGGCCGGCGTATCGCTGGACGAATTTTATCGAGTGGCCGAAGAACTCAACGCGCGAAAAATTGTTGGCCGCTTTTCGACCTTTCTTGAGCATGTCAAACCATCGGCCGGCGGTGTTCGTGTCACGCGGTTCAACGCACTTTTTCATTGGGCCGTGCCGCCTGGGCGCGAGATTGAAACGGGAAGCGAGGTCGGGCGGCATCATATTTTAACACACTGCTACTGGCGCGAAGCAGGCCCGGAATTCAAGAACGTTAACATCATGGCCGTGGCGCATGGCACGGATAAACAACTGCTCCTCGGTCATAAAGCCGCCATTGATCGGCATCTTGATTCATGCGGCATCCCAGTTTCATACACGAACGTCTTCTGGGGCGGGCGCAGCGAAATCAAACCATCGGAGATTTCGCCGCATGTGTACCGTGAATGGCTGGCCGAGCAGTGACGCGACGCCCTCGGTAGCGACAAATTTATCGATCTTTTGCTTGGCTGAGATTAAAAGCAGGAACCAGCGGTTATGACCAATCTTGCCGCAGTTTACGTGAGCCTGCTTTGCGCAATCAGAAGCGCCGCGAACGCGACCACTATAACCGTTATCAATACCAACGACCCTGGTCCGGGATCATTGCGTCAGGCGATTATTCTCGCGAACGGCTAAGATACGATTGATTTTGATCCCGCGCTTAACGGCCAGACCATTATGCTGAGCAGCGACGAGCTTCTGACGCCGACTCCCAGAACCAGTCCGGCGCCAAGATCTCGCCCAACGCCAGCGCCTCGGCCAACAGGCTAGGAAGCCTGTGTCACGAAGCGTTGATAAGTTCGATCTAAGTGCCGCAAAAGAGCGACGGCAAATTCCTGGCGATTAACGGGTCGGCCTAATGTGATGGCGAGAGAAGTTGCCCTGTCTTGCAATTCTGGTGGGAAATCTTCAAGGGACTGCTTCACGTTAATTCCGACTCCCACGATAGCTAGATGCGGCGCCTTCTCTTGGGCGCGCATCTCCACCAGCACGCCAGCTACTTTGCGTCCGTGAAGCTGAACGTCATTTGGCAACTTAATGATCGGATCGAGCGCAAACTCGGTCCGAAGCACGTCTGAAATAGCGTCGATCACCCAAATCGTCAGCAGCCCAGAATCTTTAATCTGAATATTGGGTCGCAAAAGGATTGAAAACCAAAGGCCTTTGCCCGCCGCCGATTCCCACCGGTTGCCACGCTGGCCGCGTCCCGCAGTTTGATGTTCGGCAAACAGAACCAGACCCTCCTTAAAATTTGCACTCGCGACCTGCAAAATCGCGTTGTTTGTCGAGCTAGTTTGCTCAAGCACAACGATCTGCCGGCCGATCGTGGCGCAGGGCAAGTGAGCTTGCAGTTGTTCAGCGATCAGCCGATCCAACATCTCAGCCGGCAACATGCGTCATTTCCAGCGCGATATCGATCGCGGGCGCGGCGTTCGTTATCGCGCCGATGGAAATGTAATCGACTCCGGTGGCTGCCACGCGCTTCACGTTTTTCAACGTGATGCCGCCGCTTGCCTCGAACTTGATGCCGTTCCGTCTCAGGGCCAGAGCTTCCCGAATTTGTGCGGGTGTCATGTTGTCGAGAAGGATAATGTCTATGCCGTTGACCTCGACAAAGGCGCGGGCTTGTTCAAGATCATCAACCTCCACTTCGATGCGGATGTTTGGCCGCTCTTGCCGAAGACGACGAACGCTATCGGCAAAACTGGACAGCCCTCCGAATGTGGCCAGATGATTGTCTTTTACGAGCACCATGTCATACAACCCAAAGCGGTGATTAACGCCACCACCGGCAACTACTGCAGCTTTTTCCAACGCACGTAGCCCCGGGGTGGTTTTGCGAGTATCCAGTACCTTGGCCGAATGACTTCCGACGGCGTCAACAAATTGGCGCGTGAGCGTTGCGATCCCGCAGAGACGTTGCAAAAAATTCAGCGAGACGCGTTCCGCCTTTAGAATCGAGCGCGCCAGACCATGCACTTCGAGGATACTGTCGCCCGGGCCGACGTCATCGCCATCTCGGCAAGTAATCTGAATGTCCGTCGAAGGGTCGACCTGCCGAAAAACTTCCGCAGCTGCTCCGGTGCCGGCAACGACCGCTTTTTCATGCGCAATGATGCGTCCGGTTGCATGCACGGATTCCGGCACGAAAAAGTCAGTCGTGACGTCGCCGTCGCCGATGTCTTCTTTAAGGGCAGCGGCGATGGGGTCGTAATAATTTGGCTTCATGAGCGCCGGAGCAGTGCCCATGATAAGTGAGAATTGCGATTGGGTCTATCAGACACCCGTCTATCAAACCTGATGCAGCCATCCATGGCAACTCGTGATGCCCCAAGGCTCATAGAGCGAAACTAGGACAATCTGCGGTCGTTTTATCCCGAGTCAGACAAAAAAAGATTCGGGCAGCGCACGTAAGGAGAAACAACGAATCTAAGAAAATCGTGCTACCGCCCGAATCGCCTTAACCTGTTAACTTGGACAGCGGGTCGCGGAGTTCGTTCGAATTTTTTACGAAAAATTCGTGTCTGACGCCAAGTCCTGGCGTTTAGACGATTATGCCAGCCACCGGTAGCGCCTTCGGGACGTTGGTTCTTCTCCTGAAAACCGTTGAACGGTAGGCCTGCTTACAGAAGCCTCTCCTGCGTGGGAGCGCCAGTCCCTTGGGCTTCGTCGCGCACCTCCTGAAGCAGCGATTTAAACTCGCATTGTTCCAACGCTCCGATCAAGCCGGGGTAATCGGGCTCAATTCGAAGCTGGTCGATCGGCACGGGCAATTCCATGCCACAATCGAGTTCGACCATTTTGCGGTTTTGCAAGATTTGCTCTCGAGCGCTGGCTAGCTTCTCCCGGGTTCGGGCGCTTTTCACCTTGTCAATGTTCTTCAGCAGCGGTTCCAAGCCACCGAACTCGCGAATCAAAGCGGCGGCGGTTTTGCGGCCCAGGCCGATTCCGGGGATGTTATCGACCGAATCGCCGGTCAACGCGAGCACATCGCCGATTAGATTGGGCGGAACCTCCCATTTTCCAGTGACCTGATCTTCGCCCAGCAGCGCAAATGCATCCCTCGGCGACCCGAGATCCGCTTTTGCCGTGGTATAGACTTTAATGCAAGGTCCGACCAGCTGATAAAGGTCTTTGTCGTTGGTTGCGAGCACAACTTCCATGCCGGCTCGCTTGCACGCGGCTATGGCATAACAGCCCATCAGATCGTCGGCCTCGGTATCGGGCAGGGAAATATTTTGAAACCCCAGCAACGGTGTGAGTTTCTGGATAAACTCGAGCTGCGGAATCATCGGCTTCGGCATCTCTTTTCGCGTCTCCTTGTACGCGGGTTGCAGTTCCACTCGCTTCTGCGGCACGCCTTCGTCCCAAACCACTGCGCCTAACTCGGGTTGCAAATGTTTCAGCATTAGCCGCAGCGTTTTGGTAAAGCCGAAAATCGCGTTGGTCGGTTCGCCTCGGGAATTGGAGAGATTCGGGATAGCGAAAAACGAGCGGTACACATAATAATGACCATCGATGAGCAGCAGTTTCATGGGAAAGGCAGATGCTGGATTGTGAATGCATGATGCTCGATGATCAAGAAATGGCGGAAGAATGGATCGTGCGCGTGCAGGGAAAGGAATATGGCCCGGCGAATATCGACACGTTGCGTGAATGGAAGAGAGAGGGGCGGCTCCTTCCTGAAAACGACGCCCGACACATGGAGACCGACGTTTGGAGCACAGCCGCAGCAATCCCGGGACTGTTTGATGCAGGGGCGTCCGCGGCTGCGAGCGCCGAGCGGGAGATGGAACCGCCGCTGCAAATGCAACATCGCACCTTCGGTGAGATTTTGGCGGAGACGTTTCAGATTTATCGTAAAGGTTTTTTTCAATTTCTTGGGCTTACGCTTTTGGTGTTGTTGCCGTCGGTATGCAGCCAGTTAAC
>WNFR01007334.1_pt1 | contig 14864 bp, 17 predicted proteins | sample 5400221 | NCBI WGS metagenome assembly WNFR01 (sample SAMN13153357, study PRJNA577476) | soil metagenome | isolation source: 40 cm soil under Madrone tree | place: USA:California | collected 2016-06-14 | reverse complement strand
GATGTTCTGCCGTCCGCCGAGGCTCGAGATACCGACACCGCCGATCACCAAAGCACCAAGTGTCACCAGGACAAGGCCGGCCTTCCGGATCGGCACCAGTCGTTCCTTGAGCGCGACCGCCGCCAGGCCGGCGACGATCAGCGGCGAGATGCCGTAACTCAGCACGCTGGCATGAGCGACAGGTGCAAACGACAAACCGGCGCCGACCAGCAGTTGCACCGGAGCGCCCGCACCGATCGCTACCGCCGTGAAGCCAAGCCATCCCAGACGGTTGAACGCCAGGCCGCGGCGCAGGACGACCGGCAACAAGACTACGCCGGCAACCCCGAATCGCAAGGCGGTCATGTCGAATGCCGTCAGGGTGGTGTTGACCCCGACCCGCATCATCACCAGCCAACCAGCCCAGATTGCGACCGCGGCAATAGCACAGACGGAGCCGATGACGAACTGCCGCGCACGTGCTGAATCTTTGATCAGGTTCGTATCGACATCGCGATCGTAGTAAACGCTCATAAAAAGACGCCCTTCGAATGATGACGGTCGGCTGAGAGGGCCAGCTGACGGCGGCTCCCTTGGCATCTATGGACGTTTTCAATTGAATGAACGGGAACTGATTCCCAATCGGTGCGCCTTAATGAGCAGCAGCGGGCGATGGGATCAGGAAGCCAAGCCAGAATTGGGACGACCTTCAATACTTTCTGGCGGTCGCACGGGGCGCGCTTTCGGTTGCAGCCGAATAGCTCGGCGCAGGAGCCGTGGGAGGTGGCGCGTCTGCCGGCGATCCCTGATGACAACGAGCTGCGCCAGTTCGAGGGGGTGTTCGGGCAGCAATCCTTCGGCCGCAAGGAGGGCGAGGCCCTGCATCCCGCGCGCGAGCCGCCCGAAATGCTCGAGCAGATCGGCCGGACGATCGGCGAGTACAATTTCGCCGGCCAGTATCAACAGATGCCCGCACCGCAGGGCGGCGGCATGGTCAAGGCGGCGTGGTTCCGGACTTACGCGGCGAACGAGCGGCCGGCCCTTTTTGACCACCGCCAACAAGGCGACCGAGCTCAGCGATTTTAGCGTGTGCACGAGCTGGGGCATCGCCGGCAAGGACCTCTATCTGCTGCATGTATTGCGCAAGCGCATGGAGTATCCCGAATTGAAGCGCGCGGTGTGCCTGCAGGCCGAAGCTTTCAATGCGAGTGTCGTGCTGATCGAGGACAAGGCCTCGGGCACCCAGCTGATCCAGGAACTGGTCGAGCTCGGCCTGCACGCCGTCACCCGCTACCAGCCGCAATCCGACAAGGTCATGCGCATGCACACCCAGACCGCGATGATCGAGAACGGCTTTCTTCACCTGCCCAAGGAGGCCGGCTGGCTTCCCGAATACCTGTACGAGCTGTCGGTGTTCCCCAACGGCAAGCACGACGACCGGGTCGATTCGACCTCCCAGCTGGCTCGACCGGCTCAAGCAGGCCGGCCGCGAGCCCCGCGGCATCTACCAGTATTACAAGGAGCTCGCCCGGGCGCCGCAGACCGTCCGGCCCGAGCCATTATCGGTGATGGCGAAGCGGCTGGGCCTCCTCCACTGGTGACCGGGGGCCGGAACATAGCGAGGGGCTCGAGGTCCGCCGCGCGACGTCGGCTGTCGAGGCTTCGCGGACAGTCGGCGCAATCAAGTTGTGACTGGCCAAGCAATACAAGGACATGTTGCCGGAGACGCGTCGCCATCCAAGTGCAATAGTTTTTTCACCTTACTGTAACAAGGGACAGCTAGGCTTTTATTACGATCTCGAGACATGATGCGGCAGGTTTTGGTGACGGATGCAGTTGGGAAGAAATTGCCCGCAGAGCTCGACGGGGTTAGTTTACGGAAGGCGTACGCGCGCTGGGCGCCGGTCTACGATCTGGTCTTTGGCCCTGTATTCGAGCGTGGACGTCGGGCGGCGACCGCCGCAGCCGAGCGGGTCGGAGGCCGAATTCTCGAAGTCGGTGTCGGCACGGGCATCTCGCTCCCCGGCTATTCCTCCCAGAATCGCATAATCGGGATTGATCTTTCGGCGGAGATGCTTTGCAAGGCGCAGCGACGGGTGGCGGGCCTGTCCCTTACTAATGTCGAGAAGCTGGAGGTGATGGATGCAGAGCATCTGTCATTCGCCGACGCTTCGTTCGATGTCGTCGTGGCGAACCACGTGATTTCGACCGTGCCAAACCCGGAAGCCGCGCTCGACGAATGTGCCCGAATGCTCAGGCCCGGCGGCGAGATGATTCTCCTCAGCCGGATCGGTGCGGATGCCGGCTTGCGGCACCTGGTTGAACGATTGCTGCAACCGATCGTCTGTCGGCTCGGATGGCGGGCTGAGTTTCGCTGGGACCGATTCGTTCGCTGGACCGAAGGGCGAACCGATGTGCGCCTGATCGAGCGCCAGCCGATGCCGCCGTTCGGTCATTTCTCGCTCCTCAGATTTGTGAAATTCGAACAAGGGGCGGGAGCATGAGCACCGCAAACCGGCGGATTCGCGGCTGACCGTACCTGTAATTGTCAAAGGGGGATGCTCAGATGAGTGGCTTTATGCAGACGCTGAAAATTCAGCGCTGGGACGATCACCGGTACTATCACCATAGTCTAATCAACCAGTCACTTCATTTGTTGAGCGCGACGAGCTTCATTCTGATGTATTTCTTGCTGTTCTGGGATCCGGCGATAGCTGCAATGACCGGATGGATGGTGTCGATGACCAGCCGCCAGATTGGTCATTTCTTCTTCGAGCCGAAGGGTTATGACGCAGTAAACGACGTCACTCACGAATACAAAGAAGAAGTGAAGGTCGGCTACAATCTCCACCGCAAGGTCGTCTTGCTCTCGCTTTGGGCATTGTCTCCGCTGCCGTTATACTTCAAGCCGACATTTTTCGGCATGATCAGACCATGGGAAAGCGCACTCGGATTTGTCCATCAGATCGGGATGTGCTGGCTGTTTATCGGAGTCGCCAGGGTAATTCTACGATCCATTCAGCTGTTCTTTATCAGGGACCTGCAGACCGGATTGGTTTGGGCGTTCAAAATCCTCACTGACCCGTTCCACGACATCAAACTTTATTACAAGGCGCCGTACTATCTGTTGCGCGGCGATATGGAGGACCCGGTGGCGCTGGGCCACAGCCACTGAGGGCGTGAAGGCGGGCCGTTTAGCCTGGCGCCGAGCCCTCTGCGGCGACAACCGATGAGCGATCATCTCTCGCAAAATCCGGCGCTTGATCGTGCGGTTGCTGGCGAGTGGGTTCTCCCACCACCAGCCGCCACGCCGCATTGCTTCGGCGGCGGCAACAATGCGGTCGGCGACCGCCTGGTAATCGGCTTCCGTATAATTCAGGCTGAATATAAGCCTCCCGGTGCCGACCCAGCTCAGCGCCAGGCCTTCCGCCCGCAGATAGTACTGGAACATCCAGTTGTAGGCCGAAGGCCGAGTGTAGCAGATCGTCCAGATCGACGACAGGTTAGCCACTTGCACCGGCAACCCGGTGTCGCGCAGCCGCCGATTGAGCGCCGCGGCGCGGCAATCCCAAATTTCGTCGAGGTCGCGGTAGAGCCCAGCGATCGCCGGTTCTTCGAGGCGCCGCAGGAACTCGTTCATCGCCGCCATGACGTAGGGATGCGAATTGAACGTGCCCCGCGCACAGCACGATACCGCGTTCGGTGCAGACCGCGCGAAGCTGCTTCAGCCAATCGGCGTAGGCCGCGCGCTCGAGATGCACCTGCCTGGTGCTGTCGACCAAGGTCGAATCGGCCGGTGCGGTGCTGTTCGGGTGCATGATCTGCACCGGGTTGACGAGGACGCAGGCGATGTCTCGTCGGCCGCGAAGCACGCGCAGAGAGGCCTCGGACATGTCCTTCAGCGTGTATGTCTCATGCGCCGCCACCGGGTTGCCGACGCCCGGCTGAACATCGCCCCACCAGCCGTGATAGGCGCCGCAAAAGCGCACCAGATGCGAGCGCCTCGTGTGGTAGCGCGCGAGCCTGACCGCCTGCATGACGGCCTCCGTTCCGGACATGTGAAACGAAACTTCGTCCATGCCCGAAAGGCGCACGAGGCGCTCGGCATTGTCGGCGACCAGCGGATGATAGGAGCCCAAGACCGGGCCGAGCGCACGCACGCGTTCGATGCCGCGGTCGATGCACTCCTTGTAGAAATCGTAGCCGAACAGATTGACGCCGTAAGAGCCGGTAAGATCGTAGAACGCGTTTCCGTCGAGGTCGGTCGTCGTGACCCCGCACGACGATTTGAGAAACGCGCCGACCGGCAAGTGCCGGCGCACGAGGCGGCTGAACTGAAACGGGACGCGGTAAGCCTCGGTGAATTGCAGATCCGAGATCAGCTCGGTGGCCTCGGCCGTACGCTGCAATGTGCCGGCGTATCGTTTCCGGTAGAGATCCGAGACCCGCATAAAATCGGCGCGTCGCTGCGCGACAACCTCGTCGGGCGCTTCATCGGCGCTGAAGAACCGCGCTTCATCGTACTGATAGAACGGCACCAGCGAGGCCACGAATCGGGCGATGCGCGGGTGCCCGGCGAGCGATCTGTGTTTTGCCTTCGACAGCTCCAGCCGCGCCTTCAAGCCAGCCGTCGACGCCGCCAAGCTCATGGCGACCAGGCCGTAAGCGCCGGCGCCGGTGATTGCCGCCTCCATGGGCGGAGTCATTATTCGATGTTTTTTACACTGATGTGACAATGCGAGCGGCATCCGCCAAAACCGTGCTGTGGGAGGACATCAGTTTTCTGCTGACGAATCGCATCCCGCATCGGCTGGCGAATCGACTTTTCGGCTGGTTCAGCCAGATCGAGGCGCCACTGCTGGCGCGAGCCTCGATCGCAATCTGGCGGCTTTTCGCCGATCTCGACCTGAGCGACGCGCGAACGCAGCGCTTCCCGAGCTTGCACGCGTGCTTCACGCGGGAGCTGATACCCGGCGCGCGTCCGGTCGACCGCGACCCGCGCAATTTGACCAGTCCCTGTGATGCCATCGTCGGCGCCTGCGGACGGATCGACCGCAACGAGCTGATCCAGGCCAAGGGATTTCCCTACACATTGCAGGATTTGCTAATCGACCCGCAGCTCGTCCGACTCTATCGCGATGGCCAATACGTCACGTTGCGGCTGACACCAAGCATGTACCACCGCTTCCATGCGCCTTACGACTGCACTGTCGACAAGGTCACGTACGTTTCCGGCGACACCTGGAACGTCAATCCGATTGCGCTCAATCGCATTGCCAAATTGTTCTCCAAGAACGAGCGCGCAGTCATTTGCACGATGCTGCGACCCTCCGGTGTGGTGGTCACCCTGGTACCGGTGGCCGCGATTCTTGTGGCCAGCATCCGCCTGCACTTTCTGGACGTCCTGTTGAACATGCAGTACCGCGGCCGGGCCGAAATTCCCTGCCAGGCCTCCCTCAGCAAAGGGCAAGAAATGGGATGGTTCCAACACGGGTCGACCATCATTGTGTTTGCACCGAAGGGCGTCACGCTTTGCGGCTCCGTACAGCAGGGTGCGGTCATTCGCATGGGACGGCCGCTGATGCGATTGCCGTCGTGAGTGGCTCGATATAATGCGAATACTGATCGCTACCGATGCGTGGTCGCCACAGGTCAACGGGGTCGTCCGGAGCCTGCAGTCTCTCGCCGGCGATGCTCGGAAGCTCGGTGCCGAGGTCGAGTTTCTGACGCCGGAAGGGTTTCGGACCTTTCCGTTGCCGACCTACCCGAGCATTCGCTGCGGCATCCCGACCTGGCGAGAAATCGCGCGGCGGATCGAGATTGCAGCACCTGATTGCCTGCATATCGCGACCGAGGGACCAATCGGGCAGGTTGTGCGGCGCTATTGCCTCGCACGAAAAATATCCCTCACGACCAGCTACATGACCCGGTTTCCCGAGTACGTTTCGGCGCGTCTGCCGGTTCCCCTATCATGGAGCTATGCGCTGTTGCGCCGATTTCATGCGGCCGCGGCGGTGACGATGGTGTCTACCCGTTCTTTGATCGAAGAGCTCGGCAATCGCGGCTTTGCGCATTTGGCGATGTGGACGCGGGGCGTCGATACCGACCTCTTCAGCCCCGAGCGCGCCGCGGCAATCGATCTGCCACGACCGATTTTCGTCAGCGTCGGCCGCCTCGCGGTAGAAAAGAACCTGGCGGCATTCCTCGCGCTAGACCTGCCAGGCTCGAAGGTCGTCATTGGCGACGGACCTCAGGCGGGCGAGCTGCGGCGCCGTTTTCCGGACACGCACTTTCTCGGCCAGCTGGAAGGGGAAACCTTGGCCGCACATCTTGCGGCGGCAGACGTATTCGTGTTTCCAAGCCGAACCGACACATTCGGCGTCGTTCAGCTCGAAGCGCTGGCCTGCGGCGTTCCGGTTGCCGCGTACCCCGTCCCGGGACCACAGAACGTGATTGGCGGCAATCCGGTCGGCGTGCTCGGCGAGGATCTCAGATCTGCCTGCCTCAAGGCACTGACGATTTCGCGCGCGGCCTGCCGTGCATTTGCGCTTACCCAATCCTGGGAACGAAGCGCATTGCAGTTCATCTCGCATTGTCGGCCATGCCGGCGCTTGGCAACGGCATGAGCAGATCGCCCGAGGCAACAAGGATCCTGCAATCCCAGGCTCGCCTTCCGACGACGACGACTTTGAGCCGGGGTCCATATTGCGGTGATCGTTCAGAAGACCGTAATGGTCACTTTCGGGAGTCCGAGGCTCGCTGTAGACCAGTACATGCTCCGATATCACGCGGGCGGGTGCGCGGTACTGTTGCGCGGCGATATCGCGAGCTTCGCGGCGCAATCGTTCCGCGAACTCGAGCCGCGCACACCGTGACCCCTTAAAGCCGGAGGAGGCGCTGTCGCAGATTCAGCGCCAGGCGGCGAACGACTGGTTCGACCACACCCTCAACGACCTCGGGCACCCAGCTGATCCAGGAACTGGTCGAGCTGGGCCTGCACGCCGTCACCCGCTACCAGCCACAATCCGACAAGGTCATGCGGATGCATGCGCAGACGGCGATGATCGAGAACGGCTTTCTTCACCTGCCCAAGGAAGCCCGGCTGGCTTCCCAAATACCTGCACGAGCTGCCGGTGTTCCCCAACGGCAAGCACGACGACCGGGTCGATTTGACCTCCCAGCTGGCTCGACTGACTCAAGCAGGCCGGCCGCGAGCCCCGCAGCATCTACCAGTATTACAAGGAGCTCGCCTAGGCGCCGCAGACCGCCCGGCCCGAGCCATTATCGGTGATGGCGAAGCGGCTGCGCCTCCTCCGCTGGTGACCCGGCGGCAACACGATCATATAGCCGAGGAATGTCGAGGCCTCGAAGTCCGTCGCGCACTGTCGGCTTTCCGGCCGTTGCGGACAGGGTCAAGGCAGATTCATCATTACTCATTCACGAGGTGCGCCTTTATTGCCTCTGCCCGCAAACCGGTCAAGCGGTCGAGCACCGTGTCAAGCAAGGGGCGAAGGCTTGCGCATTGGCTAAGGCCGTTGAGGATCGTGGCGGGCTGCTGCTCTAAAACGCCATGACCGATTTCGTGGGCAGCACCTTTGAGGAGCGCTCGCACACTTTCCTCGGTCGCCTCCATGTGAAACTGCAGTCCAAGAACGTGCTGACCTATTGCAAACGCCTGAGTCTGCGTAATTTTGCTGTTGGCGAGCAGCGTTGCCTCGTGAGGCAGATCGAATGTCTCGCCATGCCAGTGAAATGGCGTAAAGCAATCGGGTAAGCCATCGAAGAAAGGATGTGAGCCGGCCGGCCGCTGGACGGGAAACCAGCCTATTTCCTTGGCGCTTCCCGGATAGACCCGCGCGCCCAAAGCCTTGGCTATGATTTGGGCACCGAGGCAAATTCCGAGCACGGTCTTGTCCGCGGCGATGGCCTCGCGAACCAACGCGATCTCTGGACCAAGCCAGCCGAGCCGAGCTTCGTCATTCGCACTCATCGGGCCGCCCATGACCGTCAGCATGTCGAAATCGGAAAGCGACGGGAGCGTGGTATCTCGATACAGGTGGAATACGCGGAGAGGAAACCCGCGCGCTGCCGCCCAATCGGCGACAGCCGCCGGCCCTTCGAATTCGACATGCTGCAGAACCGCCATGCGCATCATGCTTGAGCTCCTTCTGTCGCCACATCTGTGGCCGTCATTCCAGAAGCATCAGGCGGCTGAAATAAGCCGAGCCGCCTGTGCCGCACCACCCAGCTAATCGATGAGCTTCTGTTCCACGAATGCGGGACGCGCGGTCGGATGATCCAGCACACCGACCCGCTCCATGAGTTTGAGGGTCGGGAAAGAGTCAGCGCGAATGCCGGCCGCTACCCGTTCTGGCGAATAGTAGTCTCGCAGAACGACTTCCGCATCGTGCGGGTCGAGCCCAGCTTCCAGGAGCCAAGCCCGGCACAGATCGATATTCGGATCCAGAAACAACCGTATCAGCTTCGGATAGAGAGATGCGAGTATCTCCCGCCGATCAGGCGCGCTGGAGGCCCAGTGCTGGTGAACAACATAGACGAAATAGGAATGATGTCGGGCCTCGTCGATGCAATGGTCGCGGACCGTATTGCGGACGGCACTCACGACACGTGGGTCACGCGGGATCCCGCGCAAGATTGAGGTAATGAGCGTCTCTGAGATCGCGACGAACGCGATCAGAAGGTCATCGGCGAACTCGGTCGGAAGACTTTTCTCCAACTCCTCCAACCCTCTCAAAAACGGCGGCTGCGACGGGGCGAGCGGTGGCAGCTCTGAAAATCCAGGGATCCGCTTGATCAGTTCGATGGCGACGTAAGCGTGGTGACTTTCGTCAGTCACAATAAGCCGCGCCTCGCGCCCCGCCTGTTCGCTCAAGCCAAAAGCTTGCGGATCCTGAGCGATCTTGATGGAAGCCGCCATTACGGCTTTGTATTCGAGTTTCTCGGTAAAGGCGTTGTAGCTCTCCAGTTTGCGCATCATCAGACGTCGCGTTGCGTGATTTCCCAACTTGTCGACCAGTGGATGGCCGACACCCGGCACGAGTTCGGGTGGGAAAAGCACGAGACCGGTTTCGCATGTAAAATCCGGCAACGGCTTGTGCACGGTACTGTAGGTGTACCAATTCTCAAACGGGCTTTGATACTGCATCGACTTTCTCCGATTTGTCGACCTCAGCAGGGGCGATACCGCTTGCCGATCGAGCTTCATGGCTGGTTGTCGCTTGCGCCTCGCGCCGATGTGGTCTCCGTTGAGACAGCAGTCTTCAACGGCCCGTCAGCCCGTGACGAAGCAGGAGAGCCAGTCTGCCCCAGAAAGGGATTCGTACTGGGTTGTCGAGCTGCTGCCAGCCGCGCGCGAGAAGCTCGTGAAGAACGGCGCGATTAATTCCGAGCGTCACGGCCGCTGGGCGCATCGTCGAGCGAGGGCAAGCGGCAATTGCCTCAGCCGCAGCCGCGTAATGGCGTTCGGCGAGCATGGCGAGATCGCGGCACACTTCGGGAAGCGCCGGCTGTGCCAGCACCCAACTCGGCGTCGTCGCGAATATGCCGTGCGCGTGCAGTAGCTCGCGAGGCAGGTATAGTCGGTGCCGCTTCGCATCCTCGGCGAGATCGCGAAGTATATTGGTGAGCTGCAACGCACGGCCGAGCTCCGCCGCGACACGCTCGCCCGCCGCCGTTTCCTCACCGAGGATGCGCACCGACAGTCGGCCGACGGCGACCGCCACGCGCTCGCAATAGCGATCCAGCTGCGCGAGGCTGGGCGCCCGGATGTCGGTCTGCACCTTCATTTCCGCGCCATCGATGATGGCGAGGAAATCGTGACACTGCAGACCGTAAAGATGTACGGCTTTGCTCAGACCGAGGGTCACAGCGTTCCGCGGCCGACCGCCATAGAGATGAGCGATTTCACCGCGCCAGTTCGCTAACAGGGTCTGCTTCAACGCGTGCGATGCCTCGCCATCCGCGATGCCGTCGACTTCGCGGCAAAAGGCGTAAAGCGCGCACAGGGCCTGGCGACGCTGGACCGGCAGGAAATGCATTGCCCAGGAGAACGAGCCGCCAGCGGCCGTCGGGCGCAACGCAATCGCGCTGTCCTTATAGTCGGGTGCGCCGATGGCCGGATCCCGGCTTGCGCGCTCCGCAACCGGCGCGTAAAGACGTTCTATTGTGTCCATTGTGATTCTCTTCGTGATAGTGAGATAAACCGCTACGGCCAGGACGGCCCGATTGTTTCGCGGAGCGGCGCAGCGAGCGCCAGGCCGAATGTCGTTTGCAGTGACGATGGGTAGCGTTTTGACCGTTGTTCTAGGGTGCAGAAATGGGTTGATCGGCTGATCGCTTCCACACTAAATTCTGCTCGAATTTTGTTCAGAACGGATTCGGGGTGATGGGCGTTTGCTGCCGAAATCCAAATCGGATCGGACATGTCAAGGGCCTCCCTCCCGTTAACGATGGCGCCGGATTTCACATACTGTGGCGGCGGCGTCCGGGGCGCGCAGCACGACGCGACACAATGGGAATTTGGACACTGAAAATTACACGACGATTTCGGGTTCGGGGAATGCGGTTACGTTTGAAACGCAAAGATTAACGCCGGCCTCGACACACCGCCGGGCAGTTGCTCTACGGGCCAGTGGAATGTTGGCTCAGATGTGGGAGATGTCCACCACATGGTGGATCTAATCGTTCTTCGGGATGACGTTCTTCCGCTCGATCAGAGGCTGTGCAGCCGCGATGTCGAGGGTGTAGAAGGAGGTGCCGAAATAGGTGTCCACAGCTTGTACCGATAGTTGAAGGTTACCCAGTTGAAGCGCAACTCGCAGACACCGCCACCCTCTGTCAGCATCTCGACATTGCTGATGTTGTGCGATGTCCTGGGCTCCGGCGTGTTGGTCGCAATGGACCGCCCGGTCCTGATGCGAAAGGCCCTGTCTTCGATTGAGAACGGCTTTGTCCACCTCCCCAAGGAGGCCGGCTGGCGCGCTGAATACCTGCACGAACTGACGGTGTTCCCCAACGGCAAGCACGACGGCCAGGTCGACTCGACCGCCAGCTACTCGACTGGCTCAAGCAGGCCAGCCGCGAGCCGGGCGGCATCTACCAGTATTACAACGAGCGTGCCCGGGAGCCGCAGACCGCAGGCCCGAGCCGCTGTGGGTGATGGCGAAACGGCTCGGCCTCCTCCGGTGGTGATCCAGGCCCGTTGCGGAGATTCGCGCCGCCTGTTGCAGTTACCGAAGTTTCAGCAGTTGCGCCGCACTTCCCACTCCGGCCGCCGTCGCTGGATGTTCCAGAACGCCCAACTGAGAGAGCACCGTGGCCTGATCCCAATTGAGATGCTCGTGGGCCACTTTGCCGGCTTGAAACCGGATGACGCCTACTAAAGCGAACTCGGCTCGCCGACCCGTCGCTGGCAAGCCCGACAACATCCAGTCCATATCGACCGTGTGCGTAAAGCGCATCACCATCTCTTCGACGATGCGATCATCCCCGAAGGTCTGCGACAACGAGGTGATTTCCAAATCCGGCGAAATGTTCGGCAGGAATTTATTGGCGTAGAACTCATGCACGGCCGCTCGACCTCCTCGCCCTATCCCGGACGGAACGATGAAGACATTCGGATGCTCGGTCATTGTCGCGAGGGCCGCATCGGCATCTTTGAGCACGAACTCGGCGTAGGTGTGCTGCTGCCAGGTCGCCAACATCTTCTGCTGATAGGGCGTGAGGTTAGTCATCGGAAATGCCTTTCCGCGATGGTCGAGGATGACGAATGAGAAGCCGGGGTCTCCGGCGCCGAGCCACCGGCGATCCTCGGGTATGAGCGGCGAGCATGGGCCGGGACGGGACGAGCCGGCTCGGCCCTGCTACGTTGCGCGCCGCACCCGCGTTGCCGGCACGCGGTTGTTACGTCTTGCGCTTGCCGCCGGTTGATCGGACCGCGGGCACTCTGGCGCTGAGCGTATTGTCGAGTTCAAGCGCGCCGCGGGGGATCGTGAAGCGCTCCTGCATCGTCGCATCATCTTCGGTCAAATTGCGCACCACGCAGCAATACTCAAGCGACAGGCCGTTGGGGTCTTTGAAATAGATCGACTGAGCCCATCCATGATCGACGATGTCGGTCGTCACTACGCCCTTGGCGCGCAGCTCGTCGCGCTTCTCGGCCAGTGCCAGCGTTGAGCCGGCCTCGAAAGCAAAATGATAGAAGCCGGCGGGAACGCCGAGGCCACGGTTAATGCCCGCATCGTATTGTGCCGGCACGTCTGGAACACCATTCGGTTCCAGAAAGGCGATAAGCTGATCGCGCCCGACGTCGAAAAAGATGTGTCGAAGATGCCCGCCCTCTTTGATCTTTATCGTGTCGGCGACGACCGGCTTGAAGCCGAGAACGCCCTCGTAAAACTCGCGGGTCTTGTCGAGGTCGAGGGTCGAGAGGCCAATATGGGAAAACCCTCTGTGAGTCATGATTGTCACTCCTTGAGTTGAACGGTTCATACGACGGCGGGGAGCGCATCGTGTCTGGCGCGGGGCGCCCTGTGCCGATTCTTCAGCTTGCATGGCGCAGCAGGGGAAAGATGGAAGGCGACGAACCCACTTGGATCGTGCCCGCGATCTCAAAGCCATGCCTCTCGTAAAGAGAGGTATTCAACGGGTTCGATGACCAAAGGTATGCCGGGAGGTGCTCCCGGTCGCATTGGCGAAGGCGGTGCTGTAGTAGTGACCCGCCGCACCCTTGTTCCGATGCAAAGCGTCGACCCCGATCAGCGACAGATACCAATGGGGCTCGGTTGGCCGATAATGTTCCGTTCGCTCGAAAACCGCGGCGACTTCGGCTTGCTTCTCCCCGACGATGCTTCCTGCAATAACCGCCTCTAGCGGCGCATTATCGCCGTGAACACCCGGTGGCAGCCAGAGCGCGACCCCAAAGCCGTCATTGGTGCGCTGCGCTGCTCCTGCATCAAACGAATTCGTTCCGAGGGCTCGGAATAGTCGAGGAATGTGCGATAGATATTGATGCGGGCCATCATACATCCAGCGCGCTACCGGATCGGCGGAAAAGGCCAGAACCAGTGTGGCGATGGCCTGGTCGATTGCGGTGTCGCCGGCAATGGTCGCGACGCTCGGTGGCTTCATATCCATGGCGATATTCCGGTTGGTAATGAAGTGCTGAGGCTTCAGGGTGGGGGATTACCGCTACTGTCGCTGAACGCGGTGCCGGATGCGATGAGCTATGCTCCTGCTTTGGCCCGTGCCAGCGGTCGAGGGTCAAAGATAGTGCGGATCGAGACGATCTTGCCTTCTTTGACTTGAAACCATCCGCAGCCGAAGAGTCTTACGCCTGGGACTTTGGCGATGGAGAGATCTGCAAGTACGCAGACGTCGTCGCCGTCGACGAAGATCTTGCGGACTTCCTGGTGCAGACCGACAGCGCTGACTTGCTTCAAGTATGCGTCGGCGCCCTGGATTTCACCGACGGGGCCTTGGTACGTGAGGTCATCGTGCAGGTAGGTGCGGGTTCGGTCGATGTCGAGCGCGTTGAGGGCTTCCGCATACCCTTTGTAGGTCTCTACGCTCGGCGAATTGGTAAGGGACATATTCAGCTCCGATAAATGTGTCGCGGGCAGCTTCAAAACACGCAGGCTTGTTGTTTGACGCAGCGGGTGACGGAATGATGTTTAAAAGAGCCAGCGGAGCGGCTTGAGACCGAGCAGCAAGCGACCGGCCATCTCGTAGGTTCGCAGCGTCCCGACTACGTGCTGATTCATTGTCAGAACGTCGCGCAGACAGCGATCGAGTGGTCCCTTCTGATAAACCGCCGAGCCGCCTGCCGCCTTGTAGACGAGCTGCACTGCATCGACGCAGACGCCGACGATGTGCGGATAGGCGCTGGTGAATAGTGCAAGCTGCCTCTCGGAAGGCTGCCGCCCGTCGAGGAGCGTCGTCCACAGATCGCCCATAAGGTCGAAAAAATACGCGCGGGCTGCAGCGAGCAGCGTCTCTGCGCGCCCCACGGCCTCCTGCACGTAGACATCGTCGCGGAGCACTTTTGGGGCTTCAATGCCCTCGCCGACCGTGTAGCGCCGTGCTGGTTTGCCCGCCGCACTCTCGATCACCACGTCGATCGCGTGACGAGCGATACCCAGTGCCGGTGCAGAACCCTTCGCCATGAACATGAACGGGAATGCGTAAAGCGGCCCGGACCGCTTGATCAGCTCCGGGTCTTGGAAGCTGAACGAGCGCTCTTCCTCGACAAACTCGTCGTGTACGACGACGTCGTTGCTGCCGGTACCGCGGAGCCCGGTCGTGTGCCACGTGTCCAGTATTTCGCATTGTGACAGCCGCAGAAGACACTGCCGGGTCTCGGGCACGCCGTTGCCATCGACACATGGGACGTCATTTTCGACAACGATGCAGCCCAACCAAACCCATTCGCAGTGATGGCACCCGCTGACAAACGGAAAGCGCCCGCTGACGCGGTAGCCTCCCGGCACCCGCAACGCCCGCCCTGTTGTCGTAGCAGCGGCACCGGTGGCTACCATAGGGTCGGGATACATCGTGCGGGCGACGTCCTGATCGAGGAAGGCCGTGACATAGCCGCCGTCGCAGCCGATCATCGCGCACCATCCGACCGAACCCTCGGCCATAGCCAGCGCCTCGATCACGCGGAACTGCGTCGACGGGTCCAGTTCCGGACCGCCCCAGACGCGCGGCATCGCCATACCGAACACGCCGGCATCCTTCATTGCCGCAGCAATGCCCGGCGGGAGTCGACGACCGCGCTCGATCTCGTCGCTCGCCGCCCGGATTTGTTCGGCAAGCCCGATCGCAGCATGCAGAATGGGAGAATCATCTGCGGTTGCTACACCTGC
>WNFR01008376.1_pt1 | contig 14865 bp, 14 predicted proteins | sample 5400221 | NCBI WGS metagenome assembly WNFR01 (sample SAMN13153357, study PRJNA577476) | soil metagenome | isolation source: 40 cm soil under Madrone tree | place: USA:California | collected 2016-06-14 | reverse complement strand
TATCCATGTTCGTTGGTAAATCCTGGCGATGAAAAATAATGACCAAGCGCCGTAACCTCGCCGTCCTTGGCCAATTCGTAGCCGGTCTCTTCGCGAAGTTCACGCAGCGCGATTGCCTCAATTTCGTTTTCTTTCGCCTCGCCAGAATCGTCAATTTGGCCTGCCGGCATTTCCCAAATTGCGGCACGAATCGGCACGCGTTCCTGGCGAATGAGGACGATTTTTCCATGACGTGTCATCGGCGCGACGATCACGGCGGCTTTGCGGCGAACCACGGTCCAGCTTAAAGGATGTGGACGGGTTGGCGTTCGAACGTGGTCGGTTACGACCTCAAGATGCGTGTTCGCAAAATGGATCTCACTGCCAACCGTTTCCCAACCATCTCGATCCTGGACAAGCTTGCTTCGCCTCACGCCGAAAGATTATGGAGCGAGGGATGAAAAGCGAATAGTTAGGTAGGGACGGATCGCCGGCCCGTTCGACTAATTCTTCGGCGCACTCGGAGATCGCCTCCCGTCCCCCACCAGCTGCCCGCGCCAGTGTGCGATTTGCGCATCGACGTTCTCCGGTGATGGTGCGCCGATCGCGCGCCGTGACGCCAGCGAGCGCTGAACGTCGAACACATTTGCAACATCAACATCGAACAATGGCGAAAGTTTGTTGAGTTCCTGGCGAGGAATTTGATTGAGCGGCAACTTCGTTTTCGCGGCATGCGCCACAAGTTTGCCGACGGTCTGGTGCGCTTCGCGAAAAGGCGCCCCTTTCTTTACGAGATATTCCGCCAGGTCGGTGGCAAGAAGATTTGGATCGCGCGCGGCCGCTTCCATGCGGTCGCGATGAATTTTGATTTCCGGTAACATCGCCGAGAACACCTCCAGCGCAGCCCGAACGGTGTCGACCGAATCGAAAAGCGCCTCCTTATCCTCCTGCATGTCGCGATTGTAAGAGGAGCGAAGCGCTTTCAACGTGGTCAAGATCGATATCAAATTTCCGTAGAGCCGGCCCGTTTTGCCCCGCGTCAACTCGGCCATGTCCGGATTTTTCTTTTGCGGCATCAAACTGGAGCCGGTGGAGAAGGCGTCGCTGAACTCGATGAAGCCGAACTCGCTCGTGCTCCAGGCGATCAGATCTTCACTCAAACGCGACAAATGCATTCCAATAATGGCAAGGCAGAAAAGGAATTCGCAGGCGAAATCGCGATCGCCGACAGCGTCGAAACTATTCTGACTGACGCGCGCGAAACCAAGCTGATCTGCAATCGATTGTCGATCCAAGACGATGGTCGAGCCCGCGAGTGCGCCGGAACCAAGCGGAAGAACATCGGTTCGCGTCCGGCAATCGCGGAGGCGCTCGACATCGCGCTCGAATGCTTCGATTTGCGCGAGCAAGTAATGCGACAAAAAGATGGGCTGCGCCCGCTGCAAATGGGTGTAACCCGGCATGATAACATCGACATGTTGGCCCGCGAGATTGAGCAATGCGGTTTGCAGTGAACGAAGACGGGCCCTGATTTCCGTAATTTCGGCTTTCACATAAAGCCGCAGATCGAGCGCGACTTGATCGTTGCGACTGCGCGCGGTGTGAAGTTTTCCTCCGGCGGCACCAATCCGTTTCGTCAGCGCGCCTTCGATGTTCATGTGGACATCTTCGAGCGATTCGTCCCACTGAAATTTTCCATCTTCGATCTCCTTCTTGATCGCCCGCAATCCAGTGTCGATCTTGTCGCGTTCGTCGGCGGAAATAATGCCGGCGGCGGCAAGCGCGGCGGCATGCGCAATCGACCCGGCGATGTCATACGGATAAAGCCGCCAATCAAATGAAACTGAGGCACTGTAACGTTGCGCTACCTCCGCCATTGGCTGGTTGAATCTTCCTTTGCGCATTGGTCAATCCGCCGGCCGGGTGCGTGTCACCGTGACGGAAACGTAATCGACATCCGGCAAAATAAATTTGCGCAGCTCGATCTCGATCTTTTGAATCGAAAACAATTCAAGCAAATGCGCAGCCAGCCGGTCGGCCAGCGTCTCGATCAGCTTATCGGAACCACCGAGCACAAACTTTTTTGTTTCTTCGCAAACCTTTGAATAATTCACTGTCTTTGCGACGTCATCATCCAACTCTTCCGGCTGTTGCTGAGGCCAGAGCGTGATGCTCGCGGTCAAGCGCTGTGGAGCGGCACGTTCCTTTTCTGGAACGCCCACGCGCGCGGCCAGTTCCAATTGATGGATGTGGATCCGATCGGAGAAAAAGTCTGGCTCGGCGGACATGGTGGAAATCAAAATCGCTGCGCCGCCGACTAGAGCAAATTCGTTTATGACGTCGCCTGATCTTATTTCGGTGCGAGCGAGGCAACGATCTTGTCGAAGCGCGGGTCGCCGCGCAATGGGTCCCAGTCGGGATGCAGACGCAGCTGCCCATAGCTCAAATAACCGGGAAGTTTCGCGGCGATGCTCAATTGTTCCAAGGCAAGGTCCTTCTCGCCCGTCCACGCATAAATAAGCGCCAAATTTTGCACCAACAGCGGACCGACGATCGCATCTTTCGCCACTGGCAGTAACTCGGCTGCGCTGCGCCCTTCACGAATCGCGTCCTCCTTGCGACCCAGGGCGGCGTCAGCCATCCCGAGGGCGCAGAGGGCCTCTGCGTAGGACGGTTGCTCGCGCACCAGCTTCGCCATTTTGTTACGCGTGCTGGTAAATGCAGCGCGCGCCGACGCTGTATCGCCCCGCATCCGAGCGACTATGCCTTCGCACCAGGACCGCGGAAACAGAATAGTTTCCTGGTGACACCCATCGATCGGTAGCGCAGCCAAAACGCGAAGCGCTCCATCGAAATCGCGCTCGGACAATGATCCGTCAAGCCAAAGCTCGGCGATGTTTTTGGCTTGGCCGGAATCTTTGGCAATGATCGCTTGGATCGTCGACATCAATGGGCGCGCATCGGCATGCCAGTGGAGCTCGATCTCCGCACGCCTAGCTCGCATCGCTGCGTCTTTTGGAACGAGCGCGATCGCGCGGTCCAAAGCACGCTCGGCCTCAGCGTAACGGCGCAGACACTGATAGCTCCTCGCGATTTGTTCGAGAAAAGCAGTGTTTTGTGGATCGAGCTCGATAGCGCGCTCAAGATTTTTGATCGATTCGGGCCATCGCCCTTGGCGTCGATCGATGTAGCCAGCGAGCTGAAACGGGAGTGGGTCGTTAGGCAAACTCTTCTGTGCCAGGGTAAGCTCGCCCCGGGCGCGGTCGTAATCGTGATAACACCAGTACAAGTGCTTGGCGAGAGCGAGATGCGCTTCGCCCGAGTTTGGGCGCAGGCGAGCGAGCGATTGGATTGCCCCGTCGGCCATAGCCAGGCGCGCAGGAGTGTGGTCGACACCCTGGCGGTAGAGCAGACCGTGAGCCTCGGCAAGCTGGTAATATGCACGCGCGAAAGCGGGATCGCGTTCGACTGCCTGATTCAAAAGGCGAATAGCCCCCAGTAGGCTCTCCGATTGAGGCGTACTTAAAGCTGAACTCTCGATGAGTGTTTTGGCCCGTATGTACAGATCATAAGCAGGGAGGTCAGCCGTTGGTTTTTGCTCGATGGCCGCCTTTTCTTCGGGCGAAAGCTTGGCTTTAAGTTGGGACACGATTTGTTCGGCGAGCTCATTTTGAATCGCGAACACATCCGCGAAATCGCGGTTGTAATCTTCCGCCCAAATGTGCATATCGGTCCGCGCATCGATCAATTGCGCGCTGACGCGGATTCGATCCCCAGCCCGCTGCACTGTTCCCTCCACAATATGCGACACGCCAAGTGCTTTGGCGATTTCGCGGAGGTTGCGCTTCGCATTGCTTTTGTACTGCATCACGGATGTGCGGCTAATGACTTTCAGGTCGGCGACTTTGGCGAGGTCGGTCAGGATTTCATCCTGCACGCCGTCTGCGAAGTAAGCATTTTGCTTATCATCGCTCAGGTTCTCAAAAGGAAGGACTGCGATGCTCTTTTCCACAGCGGGAGGCGCCGCTGACGTGTCGAGCGACGACGAAGCGACCCTCGAAGTGGCTCTCCACGGATGCCAAAACCAGTAACCAGCAAATGCAGATCCCGCGACGAGCAACCCGACGGCAGCCAGAATCCAAACCCGGCGGCTGCTCGCGACCGCGCGAGTATCGCTGCATGTTCTTTTGATTGTGCCGCCTTCCAGATCGAAGCACCAGGCGAGCACCAGAGCGACCGGGAAACCAAACGCGACTAAGGCAACAAAGACCTGTTGAGCCCAATCCGGAGCATGAAAGATAGGCAACACTGTTCCAACGACTTGCACGGTGGCCGACCCGGCGATGACGTATGTAATCGCCACGCGGTAAACGCGTCTGTTCTTCAGTTCCTGGAAAAAGGTCTTCATGGTTGCGGGTTCTCATCGCCCCCGCCCCTGACCGATTATATACCCCGCATATCGCCGATTTTTAACGGCACGACAAGCGCGTTCTGGATTTTCAGCCAACGCGCAGTCTGGCCTTCGACATTCTAATTACTGTCCAGGGTGGACCGGGCAGGCGCGGATCTCCTTTCGTTCTCAATGCTTCCTTTGCTCTGCGCAATGCCAAACGCGGGCCCGAACGCGGCAAGATTCAAAACAATCATGATTAGTGCGAACAAGTACATCCCCATGGTGAGACCGATGGCGATATGCATTCCGAGAATGCAGATCAGCCAAATCGTTCGCGTTTTTCTCAGCCAGATGAAAACCGGATAACCAGTCTCGAGCAGGCAGATGGAAATCCCGAGGACAGGCAGAAAATACTTCCACCGAACAAGGATCTCCGGAGGAAGAATATTAAAAGGAGGGCGGGTCAGGGCGCGCCATATATTTGTTCCGTTCCACCATCCGCTGCCCAAACATTTCGTGATGCCCCCGAAAAAGTAAATAAGACACAGGTGGATTTGTAACACGCGTCGGAAAAAACCGTTCCATTGTCGATCTTTCGACCGTAATTTACGCCACCGATGGTCGAGCGCGTAACGATCGGGCAGCGGCGACAACATCAAATAGAAGAGCCCGATCGTCATAAAATTATCCACGCCATAAGAGACCAGTCCTCCGCTTTTGGCTGCACAAAGGTGAAGAAACCAAGCCAGGATCGCGAAAAAACGGCAGAAGAGCCCGGCGAGCAGGCTACAACCGGTTCCAAGCAAAGCGATCCACGTAATGGAAAGAACTGTCTCTTCGGGCAGACCCACCTTTGCTCCGAGTGCGATCAGCCATCCTAGCCTCGGAATAAAAGGGCTTTCCAACGAGAGAATTGCTTCGCCCAGATTGCGACTGATGAGCCCGCCACCGGTTCCGGCGAACAGATAATTCCAGTCGCTTTTTAAAGATAGCGCATAAAGCACGAGCTGAAGACCGAGGCCGAACCTTAAAACAGCCAGCCATTTGTCCGACTCGTGTGAAAAAAGAAACTTCCCGACCTGTTCCTTCCACGCTCGCATCCGAGTCATGGACTCTTCGGTTCGGTTGTTTTGTCGGTCCGGCTAAAATCGTACGAATATAGAAACTCGTACGATTCTTTTTGCCCGCGTTCAAACTCGGCAATGGTTGGCAGCTTAATTATTCCAAACACCGCACTAATCGTCTTGGCCGCAGGGTGCTTTTGCCAGACCGAGTAGGTGAGCATTTTGACCATGGTCTCCCGAAGAGGGTCGTAAGCAGGGCCTCCCATCCTGTCCAATAAACCGGCCACGCGTAATCCGGCGGCGACGCTGCTCACCCGCGGCAGGTCATACTCCGCATGTCCGTCCGGGTAATGCAACTCGAAAACGAGCTTGTAACTTCCTGGCACATTTGGCGCAAAGTAGCCATAGCCCGCTTCGATTCCGGCGATGTGGAGATACATTGCGAGGGCTTGCCGCACCGGATTTGACGCCGCAAAGTACTGGCCCAAGCCGGCGGACAGGACCGTCTCCGCTTTTTGTGAAATGCTCTTAAACGAACGAGGAAAAATCGTCGGTCCCTGCGCGACCAGCGCCAGCGTGTCGCGACAGGAAAACGTAATGATCAGCAGAAAATGCAGGACGAACCACGCCAGATAGACGGATTTTCGGCGCACAGCTCGTGCAGCTTTCGCCAAGCGCTTAGTGAGCTCTACGCGCTACTTATCAAAACTCGTCGAGAACACTCTTTATGTCCGTTATGCTCGGAGAACAAAGCAGACGTGTCGCATTAGACCCGATGAGGGTAAGCTCGCCGCTTTTCGCCAGTTCAGACACTGTAACTTTATCGGTCTTGATATCCAGCTTGGCGTTAGCGCCATGGACGATGGGCGTGTGATTGCCGTGTTCATCAACCAGATCGAAGTCGTAGACCTTCGTACTTAGCTTTGACAACGTGTCCCGGAAGTGAGCTTCGCCGTTCTTGAGCGGAGTCGCGGTCTTTATTTTTAAAACGAAGCCAGTATCAGACTCGCGAGGCGTGGGCGACGATTGGGCAAACGCCCGGAAGGTGAAGATCGCCAAGGCCACGATAGCCGCCAAGACGACATATTTGAGTTTTCCAGAGAGGGTTTTCATAATGACCGCTGGTTTGACCGAGCGCGAGTTAATTAGCAAGCCCAAACTTTCAGACTGACGCATCTGGCGGAGTCCTGGCATTACAATGGAAAAGCGGAGGCCGCCGCCCTCTTCAATCTTTTCAAAGATTTTCAGATTTTCGGAAACTTCGTCGGCCAGATCCCGTAGAAGCCGGTAAGCAAGCTAATGTCGATGAAAGCGTATTTCGAAACCGGCCCGCGTCGACCTTTGGGCTTGTGTGCGTATCACGTAAATAAGATGATCGCCGTTAGTGAAAGCCGACGCCGCCACTCCAGGCGCAAGCAATCCCAATCGCTTCGCGACAACGCGTTGGAGCGTGGTCTTATCCTGCTCGAATTCCGTAACTACAGTGGACAAGGCTCGCCAAGCCCTTGCCGAACTGTGCCGGATCTATTGGCCGCCTATTTTTGCGTTTATTTGCCGCCGCGGCTACACCGTGCCGGACGCGCAGGACTTAACTCAGGAGTTCTTTCTCATGGTGCTTGAAGGCAATTTTCTTTTACTGGCGGACCCGCGTCGTGGCCGTTTCCGCTCGCTTCTGCTCAAAGCATTGCAGAATTTTCTAAATGACAACCACGAGCGGCGCCAAACCCAAAAGCGGGGAGGCAACGTGCAGTTTATTCAGTGGAACGATTGGATGGCCGAGAGACCGTCGCAGTTGTCGATCCCGGACCGCCAATTGCAAAGCTGGCCGGCAGAAAAGATTTTTGATGTGCGATGGGCAGCGACTTTGACCGAGCAAGCACTTCACCGTCTCGGGGATGAATGTGAGGGCCTCGGCCGGCGGCGGATGTTCAGCGTCCTGAGCAAATATTTAACCGCTGAGCGCCCGGAAATTTCGTACGCGAATATCGCTAAGTTGTTAGGCGTACCGCAGGATGCGGTAAAACGACTGTTGCATCATTTGCGTGAGCGCTATCGCGCCATTCTCCGAGATGAAGTGGCGCAAACTGTCGAAAGCGCGGCCGACGTGGATGATGAGATCCGTCATTTGTGTGCCGCGCTCGCGGCCGGCATGTCGTGAGGTAGATGAATTTTGACGGCTTAACCGACTCACCCGCGGGCTTTGTGAATGATGCGGCGCGTTGCCGCTGTGGTTCAGTCGCACGGATCGGCTGCGGATTGTGTGTGAGTTGTCTATTGCAACGCGGACTTCACCGCGAAGAACCGCAAATGGACAGTTTCGATGCTGCGCTGGCTGAGATTGTCATCCGCGACAGCGACTGGCGGCTCGGTAATTACCAAATTCTGGACGAAATCGGGCGCGGTGGCATGGGCGTGATTTATCGTGCTCGGCAACGGTATTCGGGTCGCATTGTCGCTCTCAAACGCGTCCTCAGTTATCATCGCGAGTCACCCGAGACATTGACGCGTTTCCATCGTGAGGCCAAGGCCGCAGCCAGCCTTGATCATCCGCACATTTTGCCCGTCTACGAGGTCGGATTGAGCGAGGAAGACTTGCCGTTTTTCAGTATGAAGTTTGCGTCCGGCGGCAGTCTTTTACATGCGAGAACAGTCTTTCGAAACGAACCGCGGCTGGCCGTGAATTTACTGGCAAAGGTCGCACGCGGTGTCGAATCGGCACATAGCCAGGGCATTGTTCATCGAGATCTCAAGCCCGGAAACATCCTGCTCGATGGACGCGGCGAGCCACTGGTGAGCGACTTCGGCTTGGCGAAATGGCTCGACACAACAAGCGATCTCACCCGCACCCTGACTATTTTTGGTACGCCAGGATACATCGCGCCGGAGCAAGCGGAAAGCCCGGGCGAAAAGGCCCATCCAGCTGTCGATGTCTACAGCCTCGGCGCGATTTTGTTTGAACTGCTCAGCGGGCGGCCACCTTTTCTCGGCGAACACGCCATCGCTGTAATACGACAGGCAGCCGAGCTTCCTGCACCAAAACTGCGCTCAATTGTGCCTGCGCTCGATCGCGATTTGGAGACCATTTGCGCGCGATGCCTCGAGCGCGACCCGGCGGCGCGATATCGTTCTGCCGGGGATCTGGCCAACGATCTGGAACGCTGGTTGGAAGGCCGACCGATCATCGCCCGTCCGGTTTCGATGCCGGTTCGTTTCTGGCGCTGGTCGCGACGAAACCCAATCCTCGCTCCGAGTTTGGGTCTGTGCATGCTGCTCACGATCGCGATACTGGCGCGACAGGTTCAAACCCGCCGATTGCAGCACGCTCTTTGGTCAGCTGCGTCGGCCTCTCACTCGATCGCAGTTCTGCCTTTTCTCGATCTCGACGAAATCCGACCAGATACCATCCTAGCATCACGCACGGCAGAATTGGTCCAGAGTGGGATGTCGATGTACGGAGCCTCCCGCGTCGCAATGGTCGGCGCAACGGCCCATTGGACGGGAGCGGGGACGCAAGATGAGGTGTGGGAGGCTTCGCACGGAAACAAGAGCCGGGCCGCTTTGAGCGGGACGCGCAGGTATGTCGATGGAAAACTCCGCATTTCTTTGCATCTCATCCACGAGAATGGCACCGATGTACTCGGTAATTGGCTCGTCGATGCGGACAGCGCTGATCCTATTTCGTCACTGCGCAAAGTTCCCGATTTAGCCGGTTCGATCTACAAGGTATTCGAGTCCCGGAGGGATGCGCTCACAGCCGAAGATTCGGTAATGTCGAACGATACGGCTCGAAGATTTTTTGTTGCGGGGCGGGATCTGATCGGACGACGCACCATCGCGGATATGGATCGGGCGATCACTTGTTTCGAAAGTGCTATCGGTGCAGCGCCGCGAACGACGAGAGCTCGTTCTTATCTGGCGATGGCCTGTATGGGCCGCGACGCCCTTTCATCCAGCCCGCCTTTAGTGGAACGGGCGTTACATGTAGCACAAGAGGCTATCGCCCTCACACCACGGGATGCCGAAGCTAATCGCGCCCTTTGTTTCATTGACGAAATGGAGGGCCGTTACGGTCAGGGCTTGGAGTACGGCTTGCGGGCGATCGAATATGGCGACCAAAGCGAGCGTTCATTTGGCCAAATCGCATACGCGTGGAGGATGTTGGGTCATCCCGAGAAAGCAATTCTTTGGTATCGAAAGGCCAAAGTGAGCGGACGCCAACCAGCTGATTACGATGCCTTGCTAGGAGACTGTTTCGCGGATTTGGGATTAGTAGAAGACGCTCAGCGGGCCTACGAAGCGGCAATGAACTTTCGACCGGATCTTCCAGAAGGCTGGATGGGCCTTTGCCGCTTGAAATTGTTAAACGGAGACACTGAGGGAGCACGCACGCTGTACAGCCGCAAGCTAAATGCTTACGCTGGTTCACCCGCGGCACGGCAGATGGCCGCTCTGGTGGAGTTTTTCTCGCGAAACTATCTGGAAGCAGAGCGACTTTACAGCACGTTACTTCGGGAAGATCCCGACGGGGGAGGCAAGGCGGGATTCTACGGCGCGGTCGATTACGATGCTGCTCTCGCGCGGCTAAAACAGGAAAGCGGCGATATCAAATCCGGACGCGTTCTGTTGCAGCAGTCCATCGAGCGGACACAGCAACGTCTCGCCAAAGCGCCGCAAAACGGACAGCTTCTATATTGTCTTGCTGCCGCGGAAGCGCTGGCTGGCGATACGAAGGCGTCCCCGGGCGGCGATCACCGGCCGTGTTTGCAGCGGTGAATAAAAACTGAAAAAAGGAAACAAAATGACCAGAACCTGGAAATCCAAGAGAGACAGAAGAGACGCAGCTGTCGCGTTTCTTCAGAAAACGATCACCGACCCGACTGTGCGCTCTGCCGTACTCAAGGATCGGAAAGCGGCCCACAGACAGTTTGAAAAGGCAGGCGACATAAACATTCCCAACGACGTCGAAGTGATTTGTGTCGGGCCTAGCACGCAGGAGAGAGATCGCCTGGTGGTTTTCGTCCTGCCGCCCCAAGACACGCCGACGGAACACCTCGACGCATTTAGGTATTGGATTGGCACTTGGCCTCCGTACCCGCCGGATCCGATGATCTCTTTCCTGCCGTCGAGGCAAACAGAGTCGGGAATCCTGTCGCCGCTCTAAAGAAGCGGCGCCAGCCGAAAGAGTTCGGAAAGTCCGTAAATTCGCGTATTGCCACCTGGAAATTTCCAGATGGGCGGGAAATTGCTTGGGTTCGATTGGTTAAGATAGGAGCTCAGATCTGAGCGCAGGGCGGCGTAGATCGTTTCCGCAACGAGATGGCTTCCGACAGGTCCGACCCGATTCCCGTTTTCTATCAACTCTGATTCCTTCAGGATGTAGTACCAGAGCGGAGTCTCTTGAAGAAGATCCGCTTCATGAAGAATACGCCCTTTTTCAGTTTCTTCGCCGTCACAGTTTTGGGTCAGTTCCCGTGCGCTCAGGACACGTTCGCCGAATGCTCGCGCTACGGTTTGACCCGAGGCCAACCGTAGGCCCGCACCCCGCAATAAAGTGCGCACCGCTAGCTGGGCCGGATTGTGGGCAATCCGAAAATAAGGACAGGCAATCTCAGGAGTGCCGATCAAATCCGCCGGCAATTCATGAAAAGGTTCCGAAAGTCGTGTATCAATCGGTCGGCTCGTCAACGCCCCTTCCTCACTGGCTCCTTGAAAGAAAAGTCCCCACTTGATCTCCAATTTATCGTCGAGCGCCCCGCGGTCCCGTGTTCGCCCGAAAATTCTCGGCAAGGGCATCTCCTGTCCAAATGAAAAAAGATAATTGGGCCGCACCATGGCGTGCCCGAAACGCATGGCTGCCGCCGAGAACTCGATCGGAATAGAAAAAGTGTCCCAGCGTATTGTCGATCTACTCTCTCCAAGCACTTTTTGATAAACCTTCGGGTTGAGAAGAGTCTGAAGATAATCTCTGCACACCAGCCACTGAAACTGCCATTGTGTTTGCAACCGGGCGCGCTCGAAAAGCGCTTTTTCCTCAACGATCTCCCCCCGAAATTGCTCGACCGCAAGATTATGGAGCCGGGCAAAGACTGCCGTCATTTGTCGCAGAATTAAGTTTTCCGCACCTCGATCGTCCGCCAAAACTCTCGCGCCACCTGCGCCAACACAAATGTCGAAGGACCTTCCACTTGGCCGCGACGATCCAACCTTAAGCCGGACATGGTCATCGTCGTAAAGCTCGGCCGACCTTTCCGGGCCGTCGCCGTATAACACGCCAAGGTCTAGCTTCGGTGTTTGTAAATTCTCCAACTCTTCCGGTTCTTTTCGCCACGCCTCATCGAGCGAACTAACATCCTTGGTCAAATCGTGCGCGACGAACTGACCAAAATATGTGTAACCGCAATCCGCCAGGATCTCTGGACGGTCCTCGGAAACGCGTGATCCGTCATCGATCATCGCCCGACCAAGTGCGGTAAGCGCCTCGCGATAGCGGTCCTGATCGGCCGGAAGTTGCGACGGCATGAAAAGGCGGCAGTAGCGATTGGCCGCCGATTCCCGAAACAGTCTTAGACTATAGCCCACTTCACCGGCGTCTACGGGATCCGCAGGGTGAAGTTTTCGAAAAAGTCTAAAAAATAATCGATTTGGCCAGACGACGCTGGCCCGGCCCGGAAGCCTCCTACGTCAGATCAGCCGACGCGAAAGCGAACGTCGCGAATTACTTTTGCGCCGAAACGTTGTTTCAACTTTCGCAAGATGTCGATCTTCGAGACCTGCTCGAGTTCGTAATGCAAGGTCGGCTGTAACACACGGACATAAAGAATGCCTTCTCGCAAGACGACCGGCGACGAATGGGCCGCGATAAAATCGCCGACGATCTTGCTCCAAGCATCGATGACTTCGGTTTCGTGCAGACGTTCCTTCAGGCCGAGCCGTTGCATCATCTTTGGAAGCAACTCGGCTGTTGGTTGCCAGCGGTCAGGACGAGATTTGTTGTCCGGAAGACCGCGCCATTCGGCAAGGATGGAAGCTCGAAGTGCGGCGTTCATTTAAACTTTAGCGGGCGCTCGATGAACATCGCATTATCGCGGTTAATTGCGTTAAACGGCGGTCAAAGACGGCCGCTACAAAGAACAATTCTAGTACTTCCGCCGCATGTTGCTGGGAAGAATATTCAATTCAGTGCGATATTTCGCCACTGTGCGCCGTGCGATCGGGATTCCGCGCTGACTCAGAATCTCGACAATCTCCTTGTCGCTCAACGGCGAATTTCCGTCTTCGCTTCTCACCAGGTCCAGAATCGCCTCTTTGACGCTCGTGTTGCTCATCGACTCGCCGGCGGCGGTCTGATAACCCGGCGTGAAAAAGTATTTCATCTCGAAGAGGCCCTGCGGCGTGGAGATGTATTTCCCTGAGATCGCACGGCTGACCGTGGTCTCGTGCACGCCGACCGCGTCCGCGATTTGCACCATTGTCATCGGCTTCAAATGGGCCGATCCGTGCTCGAAAAAATCCCGCTGCCGGCTCACGATTTGGTGAGCGATATTGGAAATCGTTTGCTGGCGCTGGTGGATCGACTTGATCAAGAATTTGCCGCTTCGGATTTTATCGCGAATGTAATCTTTGACTTCGTTGCCATTGCCATCCTGCGCCATAATGTCTTTGTAAGTGTTGCTGATGCGCAGGTGCGGGATTTGCTCGCCGTTCAATATGACCTGGTAATCTCCGTTCACCTTCTCGACCGTAACGTCCGGTAAAACATAATTTTGCGGCGAGGCGGCGAAAATCTGGCCGGGCCGCGGGTCAAGCTGCGCGATATTGTTGGCGCATTTTTGGACTTGCTCGACGCTGATCCCCATTCGCCGCGCAATCTCGGGGAAGCGCCGTTTGCCGAGATCCGGCATGTGCTCGGCAATGATTTTGTACTCGAGGCTATTTTGTTTTCCCTCGCGCTTTAACTGAATGAGCAAGCATTCGCGCAGATCGCGCGCGCCCACACCCGGAGGGTAAAAGCTTTGGATGAGGGTGAGCATGTTCTCAAAGTCCTCCCTGGGAATGCCGGTGTTGAGCGCCATCTCCTCCGGGGTCGTTTGCAGGAATCCGTTGTCGTCGATGTTGCCAATGGTCAGCTCCGCCGTTTTGCGGTCGTCGGTGCTAAGCACGGTCTGGTTCAACTGCCCCATGAGATGCTGCTGAAGTGTTTCCTGCGTGGCAATGGAATCGAAAAAGAATTGCCGTTTATCGTCCGCCTCCTGGGAACGGCCCGTGTAGCTGCCCGACTGCGCCATGTAATCGCGCCACTCATCATCGAGTTTCGCCAGCTTATCGAATTCTTCCTTGAATTTTTCATCCGAGGCGGTCTCGGCATCTTTGCGCTCGTCGGACGTCGGTTCATCCGGAAGCTCTTCCAGCACAGGATTAGTTTCCATCTCCTGTTGCACCAGATTCCGCAGCTCGAGCAGCGGCGCTTGCAGAATCAGGAGACTCTGCTGGAGTTGCGGCGCAAGCACCTGCTGCAGAGAAAGATTCTGCGATTGGTGCATGCCTTGACCGGCCATGTGCGGAGGTTACCGACTCTGCCGACGAGAGGCAAGCCATTTGCGCGCCGTGGATGTCGATCTAAGCCTGTGTTGCCGAGTGGTATTGGCTCGGAAACTGAGCCACTACCTGCCGAGTCAACAATGTGCTGCGGAACACGACTTGCTCCTCACTACCCCACTCGACTTTTGGCCATGAAACGCAGCTCTCTCACCATTCTTTTTCTGATATTGTTCGCCCTACTCTCGAGCCTTGCGCAAACACCAGATTCGAAAGGCGACCAGGAAAAACTCCTGACTCTCGTCAAAGAAGTGCAGGCGCAGCAATCGCAAATCGTCGCGAACCAAACCAAAATCGACGCGAAGCTGGCGGACCTGGCCGAAACCCTGCGCGTCGCACGAATCTATTCCAGCCGGAGCCGCTAATCCACATCATGAGACGACAACTTTTCTCCATCTCGATTTTTGCGGCAATGTCGATCTTTGCCGCCAAGGCACAGTCGCCCACGCCGATCGTTGTTCAGGCAGCCTCACCGGCGAACGTTTCATCGACAGCAGCCCCACCACCTGTGAGCGACTCTGATTCGCTGCCCATCACGATCAAACTGCTCCAGGAAATGAAAACGGTTAATGAGGAAATGCTGAAGAAACAGGCAGCCACCTTGCAGCAACTGGACGAACTTCAGAAGGCCGCGGACGAACTCAAGATCTTCAGCAAGCGCGGTTGAATGGGCGGCTCACAATCCAGCCATGTCCCATTTCCTGATCGTTTCCTCAATTAAGCGCGCGACTTTATCGTTCGCCTTGGCGAAATAAGTTTTCGCCTTCGCCAAATCAAACCTCGGATAACCCTGTCCTTCCTTGTAAAGCAAAATACTCGAGGGAAAGGGATAGG
>WNFR01012801.1_pt1 | contig 14867 bp, 15 predicted proteins | sample 5400221 | NCBI WGS metagenome assembly WNFR01 (sample SAMN13153357, study PRJNA577476) | soil metagenome | isolation source: 40 cm soil under Madrone tree | place: USA:California | collected 2016-06-14 | reverse complement strand
CGACGCCAACACCAACACCTACACCTACCCCGACGCCCACTCCTAATCCCGGTCCGACGCCAGACCCTCGCTCGGCGCAGATCTCGACTCCAGTGCCAGGATCGACCTTTACTTCGTCAAGCGTGACTTTTACCTGGAGTGCTGGCAGTGGCCCGACCGCCTACTGGCTTCTTGTCGGCAGCTCCCCAGGTGGTTCCGATATTTCTAGCTCCGGAAAAGTGACCGTGCGTTCCAAAACCGTAAGTAATGTCCCAGTTGACGGGCGTACCATTTACGTCCAGCTCTACTCCTTTATCAACGGAACATGGTCTTCCCCGCCTCGAAACTACACTTATACGGCTTTCAAATAAAGTGAGCTGAATCGATCGATCGGCAGTCGTGCGCCGTTTCTACAATTCGGGACGCTGGCTCGCGTCGTTATAAAATTCAATCTGGCGCCCGCCGACACGACGCACAGTGCGCCAGCCGCGTTCGGCCGCGAACTGCCGAACTTCCTTGTCACTAAGGGAATGTAGAACCCGGAGCTCGGCCGGATGCATGATGAAAATCTCGGGCTTCACCGCGAGCCGCGCTGAGATTTTCGTCGCTAACCCCTGCAGTTCTTCATATCCGGCCATAAGCAGATCCATTCTCAGTTGTCTTTGCCAATTTCGCTCCCGGTTTTTTTGCTCTTTTTTGGCAACTGCTTTGGCGGTCGATGTCGTGAGGTTCCCGCCGGCTCCATTGTCGATCGACGACGCGATTCGCGCAATTGGCGCGACCCAACTTCATCGGCTAAATTTTGCGGATGGTTTCAGAGACAATCGAGCTGCGCGGACACATCATCGATTCGCTTACTTTACCGAAGGTTTTGGATCAAATCGTAACCGGCGGCGCAACCTTCAATATTGTGGAATTTAAGATTGGCCAAAAGCGAGTGGACCAAAGTTGCGCCCGAATCGAAATCTCTGCACCAAGTTCATCGGAACTCGACGACCTGATCGAACGTTTGCGTGAGCAGGGCGCAGAGGTCATTCGCAAAAAGTAATTATCGACTCTATGCGCGAGCTTCTCCTTTGCCCGCCCGACCATTACGGCATCGAGTACGAAATCAACCCATGGATGAGTCGCGCCCGCGGCGCTGAAGCAGCCGTTGCGCAAAAACAATGGAAAGATTTGCACGCCACGTTATCCAAGCTGGATTGCAAAATCGAGTTGATCACGCCGCAGTCCAATTTGCCCGACATGGTTTTCACAGCCAACGCCGGCCTCGCCGTCGGCAAGAAGTTTATTCCAAGCAATTTTCGCCACAAGGAGCGCGCCGGTGAAGCACCACATTTTGCGCGTTGGATGGAGGACCACGGTTACCAAATTTCCTGGCTGCCGAAAGATTATTATTTCGAAGGCGAAGGCGATGCGCTCTTCGGCGGCGACGTGCTTTTTTGCGGGTACAAATTTCGTTCCGACATCAATTCCCACCGAGCAGTCGCAGACATGCTCGGATGTCTCGTCATCTCAGTCGAACTTATCGATCCGCGCTTTTATCATCTCGACACCTGTTTTTGTCCGCTTCCCGACGGCTCAGCAGTCTGGTTCCCAGCCGCGTTCGATGAATACGGCCAACACACGATCCGCGAACACTTGCCCGAACTTGTCGACGTCAGCCCGGAGGAAGCGGCTCATTTTTCCTGTAACGCCATCGTGCTCGAACACGAAGTCGTTTTGCCGGAAGGCGCGCCTAAGCTGGTGGCAACTCTACGCGATCGTGGCTATCACTGCCATGAGCTGCCTATGACCGAGTTCCTGAAAGCTGGCGGTGCGTGCAAATGCCTGACGATGTTCTTGCCGCAGCGCGATAAGGTTCCGTGATCGGAACGGCGAATTACGTCGCTCGCTCGCGCTTACGCTTCAATTCCTGCTCCATTTTCCCGACAGGCAAGCAATTCACGACGTCGGATTTGGTGAGCCAGCCTTTGCGCGCGATGCCGACCCCGAACCACAAATCTTGCAGACGCTCGACGCGATGTGCATCCGGGTTGATCACGCATTTGACTCCCTTCTGTTTCGCCAGCGGCCACCAACGCCAATCAAGATCGAGACGTTTGGCGGCGGCGTTGAGCTCAATCCAAGTTCCAGTCGCCGCAGCGGCGTCGAGGACCGCCGGTACATCGACAACGTAGGGCTCGCGCTTCAACAGAAGTCGCCCCGTGGGGTGCGCAAGCATCGTAACAAACCGGTTTTCCATTGCGCGAATGATTCGCTTGGTCATCTCGGCTTCGCTCAAATTGAAAATCGAATGAATCGACACGACCACGAAATCGAGCTCCGCCAGAATTTCATCGTTAAAATCGAGCGAGCCGTCACGGAGAATGTCACATTCGATCCCGGCGAATAAACGAAAGCCGTCGAACTTCTTATTTAGTTTGCGAATCGTCGCGACTTGCGCGCGCAGTTTTGCCTGATCGAGGCCGTGGGCCTGGATCGAGCTACGGCTGTGCTCGGCGATGCCGAGATACTCGAGACCCAATTCCTGCGCGGCCTCCGCCATTTCCTCAAGCGTGTTGTGACCGTCGCTAGCGACGGTGTGACAATGGAATGTGCCGCGCAGATTTCCCTGCTCAATCAAGCGCGGCAATGAATGTTTTTCCGCAGCCTCAAATTCGCCGCAATTCTCGCGCAGCTCCGGCGGAACAAAGTCGAGGCCCAGCGCTCGATAGAGCTCGGCTTCATCTCGAACCTTCGGGATTTTTATTTCTGATTTTCTCTTGCGCGCTTTCGGATCGACCGGCGCGGGAGCAAGCCGATATTCATTCAGCGTCCAACCGCGTTGCAGGGCGCGACTGCGCATCTCGATGTTGTGCTCTTTGCTGCCGGTGAAGTAGTTGAGAGCGAACGCGTACTCGGCCGAGCTTACGACCCGCAAATCGCACTGGATCCCGGAGCGAAGCTGCACGCTCGTTTTCGTCGGGCCTTGCGCGATGGTTGATTCGACCAGCGGATGGGCAACGAAAGACTTCGTGATCGCGTCCGGCTTTTTGGTGGCGACAACAAGATCGACATCGCGCACAATTTCCCTGCGGCGCCGGTAACTTCCGGCAACATCGACATGGAGCGCATCCGGATGCGCCGCCAGATCGCTCTTCAATGTCTCCGCCTCGTTGGCGATCTGGCCGAATTGAAAAGATCCGGAATGCTTGGCGCGTTGCGCGATCGCCTGGCAAATCTTCGTCTGGGTGGTTTCGCCAAATCCTGGCAATTCTGCAACGCGGCCCGCTTCGCATGCTTTTTGCAATTGCTCGATCGAACTGATGTGCAGTTTCTCGTAGAGCGCTTTGATCTTTTTCGCGCCCAGGCCGGAGATTGAGAACAACTCCAAAATAGCCGCCGGAAATTCGGCGCGAAGTTCTTCGAGATATTTCAATGAACCGCTCGCCGCGAGCTCCTTGATTTTCTCTGCGATGCTTTTGCCGATCCCCGGAATTTTTGCTAGCGCCTCTTCGTCTTGCAGATCGGGAAGACTGCCGCCGAATGTTTCGAGCGAGCGCGCCGCGTTCGCGTAAGCTCGGATCTTGAAAGGGTTCTCGCCCTTCAATTCGAGCAGCGTCGCAATCTCCTGCAAAACTTCGGCGATTTGCGCCTTGGTCATTCCAAACCGTTAGCGAAGATTAGCCCGGCGTCGATTGCTGAAGGTCCCGGCACGAGGTTGTCGCCACGAGCCTGGGGGCTCGTCTGCGCCTCGACGCCCCACAGGGGCGTGGCTACAGTCTCTGTTGCTAAGAATGTCGAGTGATCCAGTCAAACTGATCGAATGTCCGCGTGACGCCTGGCAGGGCCTCAAGCGGCAAATCCCGACCGAAATTAAGGTGCAATATTTGCGCGCACTTATCGACGCCGGTTTCAAGCACATTGACGCGGTGAGCTTTGTTTCCCCGAAAGCCGTGCCCCAAATGGCCGACAGCGAGAAAGTGCTCGAGCAACTCGATCCGCCAGAAGACGTCGAAATCATCGGGATCGTCGTGAACGAAAAAGGCGCGGAACGCGCAATTGCAACCCAAGCCGTCACGACCCTTGGATATCCGTACTCGATTTCCGAAACGTTCCTGCGCAAAAACCAAAACCAATCGCCGGCTGAGAATTATGAAGTGCTGAAAGCGATCAAGCAGCGTGCCGACAACGCCAAGATTGACATGGTCGTCTACGTCTCAATGGCATTTGGAAATCCATATGGCGATCCGTGGAATGAGAACGAACTCGTGCAACCTGTGGAAAGAATTGCCAGTCTCGGCATTCGCTCAATCTCGCTAGCGGACACGGTCGGCGTCGCCACAGCGCAACTCATCGACAGCGTGGTGAGCGCGGTAACAGGCGATCAAGGCAAATATGAAATCGGCGTGCACATGCACAGCAGGCGCGAAAATGCCGCCGCAAAAATTCTGGCCGCCTACGATGCAGGATGCCGAAGGTTCGATTCGGCACTCGGCGGCCTGGGCGGCTGTCCATTCGCTCAAGATGCGCTGGTTGGAAACATTCCTACGGAAAGCGTGATAGAGGCGCTTCAGAAGCGCGGTGTGAGCTTGCCGATACGCAAGTCAATCGAGCGTGTCATGACCATGAACGCGGAGATCGGCAGCAAGTTTTCTTCGTAAATCTCCAGGGCAACGCCGCGCGCGAGGGATCACATTCGGCCGCGTCGTTTGTAAAACTCGTAGCGGGCGATGATCGATTCGACGTATTTGCGCGTGCCGGGGAAATCGATGTTGCGGAGAAAATCTTGTTTGGCAATCGGTCCATTCTCGTTGCCGCCTGCCCAGCGCTGAGCACGGCTGGCACCGGCGTTGTATTCGGCGAGCGCAAAAGGCAGCGGATCCGGCTGGGCTTCCCAATGTTCGATTGCGCGCCGTAAATACCACGAACCGGCCTCCATGTTCGTTTTTGGATCGAAAAGTCCGTCCATTTGGAAATTGTCGATTCTGTTTTCGTGGGCCCACTCGTTGGCCGCTTTTTCGCTCACTTGCACGAGACCACGCTCGCCGGCGCTGCCATGTTTTCGCGGATCAAACCGGCTCTCGCGCCACACCAGAGCCTTCAAGAGCATCGGATCGAGATGATGCTCGGTCGCTACCGACACGATCAGTTTATCGTATTGTTGAAAGCGCGCAGGGCTGATCCATTCGTAAAATGTGTAAACCGGATCGCCCGACCGCGCGGCGAGATAACCAAATCCCGCCGCCAGCGCGAGCAGCAGGCAAAGGATCAACTTGAAGAAAAACCTTATCACGTCAGCATCAATCCACGCATCGCTGGGGATGATCAATCAAATTTCCGCCTAATGGCATGATGAAACCTGCTTACATCCGCGTGATTATCGACCGCGCGATCCATCGCGAGCTCGATTATCTGGTGCCGGACAGCCTGGCCGAGCGGATTAGCGTCGGCTCACGGGTGCGCGTTCCCTTTCGCGATAAATCCGCGCTCGCTACGGTCGTCGCTACCCTCGAGCAAAGTGAGGCCGAAGGAATTCGCCCAATCGAAGCAGTCGTGGGCGAGGCGCCGGTGATCAGCGAGCCGCTGCTCGAGCTCGCGAAATGGATGAGCGCTTATTATTGCTGTCCGCTGGAAACGGTCATGCGCAGCCTGTTGCCGCAAGTGATCCGTCGGGCCGAGATCGGTTGGAAGAAACAATTGTTCGTCCAGCCCAGCCACAAGATCGACAAGTCCGAGCCGGACTGGCAGAAGGAAATCGAGAAGCTGAGAAAACGCGCGCCGCGCCAAGCCGAACTGCTCGAAGCCATCTCACAGTTAAAAACGCCGATTCCCGCGGCGACACTTTTGCGGAAGGTGTCGCTCGACAACCAGACCCTGCGCGCGCTGGTCAAACGCGGGCTGGCCGAGTTGCGCGAAGAAGCGGTCGAACGCGATCCCCACGCCGACGAACAATTTGTCGCCACGACAAATCTTGAAATGAATGCCGAGCAAGTTATCGCATTGAGCAAAATCGAAGAAGCGCTGGCGTCTCCCGAAAATGCCCGCCCGATTTTGCTGCATGGCGTCACGGGCAGCGGCAAAACAGAGATTTATTTGCAGGGAATACGCGCGGCGCTCGAGCGTGGACGCAGCGCGATTGTTCTTGTTCCGGAAATCTCGCTCACGCCCCAAACCGTTGAGCGCTTCAAAGGCCGTTTTGCGGAAGCGCAGGACGCGGTGGCGGTGCTGCACAGTCATTTGTCCGAAGGCGAGCGCCATGATGAGTGGCACAAGATCCACTCTGGCCGGGCCCAGATTGTCATCGGCGCGCGCAGCGCCGTGTTCGCGCCGCTCAAGAATCTCGGCCTCATCATTGTCGATGAAGAGCACGAGACCACTTATAAACAGGAGGAGGCGCCGCGTTATCACGCGCGCGATGTCGCGGTCGTGCGCGCGAAGATCGAGAAGTGCGCCGTTGTCCTCGGCAGCGCAACGCCCTCGCTGGAGAGTTATCACAACGCCACCACGGGCAAGTATCAGTTGGCGACGCTGACCCAGCGCGTGGACGAGCAGCAAATGCCGCTCATGCGCATTGTCGATCTTCGTCAGGAGCGCCGAAAGCAAAAAGCGGCGGCGATCCTGTCGGAGAAGTTGAGCCAGGCGATCGCCGATCGGCTGGAAAAGCGCGAGCAAACAATTTTGTTTTTGAATCGACGCGGATTTTCCACGTCGCTGCTCTGCAGCAATTGCGGCGAAGCGCGCAATTGCCCGAATTGCAGTGTGGCGCTCACCTTCCATCGGCATATGGCGCGTTTGAGCTGTCATTTGTGCGGACATACCGCCGCGGTGCCCAAAAAATGTCCGGCCTGCGGCAGGGACGCGCTCATTTACGCTGGCTTCGGCACGGAAAAAGTGGAGTCAACCGTCGCGCAATTTTTCCCAAAAGCGACCGTCCGCCGAATGGACGCCGATTCGATGACACGCAAACAGGCGTATCGCGATACGCTGCTCAGTTTTCGCGCCGGAAAGATCGACATCCTCGTCGGGACGCAAATGATCGCGAAGGGTTTGCATTTTCCGAACGTCACGCTGGTCGGAATCATTAATGCCGATCTTGCCCTGCATCTGCCGGACTTCCGCGCCGGCGAGCGAACGTTTCAGCTGCTCACGCAAGTAGCCGGACGGGCCGGACGTGGTGAAACACCGGGCGAAGTTTTTGTTCAAACTTACACGCCGTTCAGTCCATCCATTCAATTTGCGCGGCACCACGATTTTGCCGGTTACTTCCAGCAAGAACTCGAATTTCGCGAGCGGTGCGATTTTCCACCGTTTAAGCACGCGATTTTGATCACGGTGCGGTCCGCGCATGAAGGTCGCGCCAAATTGTCGGCTGAAACTTTAGTGCGGCGTTTAAAGGAAAATCTCGGCACCGAATTTATTCTCGGCGACGCCACACCGGCGCCACTGGAAAAATTGCAGGGTCAGTTTCGGTTCCACATCCTCCTCCGCGGCGAAGCGATCATGCGCTTGAGCCGGCTCGTGCGCGAAACACTCGACAAGCTTCCGTTCCCTGAAGACGTAACCGTTACCGTAGATGTCGATCCTTATCAGCTGCTGTAGCTGGAGGCGACGCCCACCCTAATGTAATCAATTTTCTTATTGCATATCTACCCGTCGAGTCATTACGCTCCGTTACTGCAACCACCCCCTAAGAGATCCCGTCGCATGAAAGCGTTAAAGCTCGTCGCGCTCGTAATATTTAGCGTTGCTATTTTCGGATGGTCGTGGGCGACGTCACAAACCCCCAAGGTTGAATCCGTACCGATTTCAAAGCCCGCGGCTGTGGCTCCTTCAGTCACCACAATGCCACAGAGCGCGCCGTTAATTTCCCCTGCCGCCAAAGCTTCGGATATCTCTGTAACGAGGTCCGCGTCGACGCAGACTTCGGCCTCGGGTGGGAGCCAGCAACTAAAGGAAATAACCAAGAAGAGCAGCCCGGTTGAAGGCGGGTCATCTAACACGGCGCTCAAATCGACCACAGCCCACTCGACCAAGCCAGAGGATTCCGAAGGCCCAATAGATCCAAACAAGAACGGCGGCGCTCGGGCTACGTCAGCGAGAGCGACCGCGCCGCCGCGGAATTAATTCAATCTCCTTGGTGAACATGATCTCGTTCTCAAAGCTGCTGATACTGACCGCCCTTATCGCCGCGGTGGCGGCGCTCGCGGGATGCGCAAACAAACGGGAATCGACTGCAACGACGATGACTCGTGCCAGCTCGACAACCAGCGAGCACGCCGATTATGTGCCGGCGGATGGGCCCGAGGATGTGCCGGCGGATGGGCTCGGACTGGTCATTAGTCTTGGAGTCTGGGCCGGGGATTGGATTGCGCATACCGACGCTTGGATGGGATGGCGCCGCAGCTGTTACAAATGGCTGCATGATCGAGTGCCGATCAAGCCTCATCCGTATGAGACGACCCTTGTTTTAATCGAGGACGAAGAATACTGGCATGGCGAACTTTCCGGTAGGGTTCCTATTCGCCGCGACTACCTCGCGAAACTGGTTAGGGCGATAGCAGCCGCGAATCCAGCGGTGATCGCACTGGATTTCAAACTTCAATCGCCATCGCCCGAAGGCAAACCGATTGAATACCCGGAATACATGAAGGAAACCGACGAGCTGGCAAAAGCGATCAGCGAGGTGCCATCCAGCTGCTGGGTAGTTCTTCCGAAAACGACTCAAAGGGCCCAGGGTCATTACCTCGAGGAGGCTGCTGTTTATGAAGAGCACGATTTAGGCGGAGCAAAGGTTGCCAAAGGATATATTTCGCTTCCGAGGGATTTCCGAAAAGTTCCACTATTGACTTTACCAGTGCAGAACGGGGCTTCCCTCGATTCTTTCGCCCAAGCGATCGTCCGCGCCAGGAACCCACGGGCGCACCTGGATAATCGGGAGGCGATTTTACCCTCGGCGGCTTTCGTCTCCTTGGAAGAGTTTCCTCATGTATCGGCGCGGGACGTTTTGAAAGGCGATATCGAAACACGGGATAAACTCCAACACGGTCTCGTCATCGTCGGTGCACATTGGCATAGCGACGGATACAATCGCGGAGACTATATCGATCTGAACGATTCCCCTCTCGGCAGAATGCCCGGTGCCGTGCTACACGGCAACTATGTTGAAGCGATCCTCAACTCGCGCCTTTATTGGGACTGGAAACCGGTTTCAGTACACATCATCGACATCACAGGAGCGCTTCTAATCGCATTAGTTTTTGCGTTGAAAACAAGTCGCATTCTACAAGCGGTGGCTGCCGCTCTAATTGCTCTGTCGCTAGTCGGAGCGAGCATTTTCTCGCTTCTCGCGTTTGCCTCCGTGCTCGATTTTTCTATTCCTGTGGTAATTGTAATAGCTCACGCGCTGATCGAGCAGTATTTCGAACGCAAAAAATCGCAGGCTTAGCCCGCCGAAAGATTCGTTGACGCGACGCAACGAAGCTCAATACTTCGCCCTGCCAACGATGCCGCTCCGTAAGATTCTTATCATCATCGCGATCGCGTGGCTGGCGTTGATTACGCTCATTCATGCCTCCATTAACCTGCACATTTTTCGGCCGAAACAGACCACGGCTGTTGGTCAAAGTAAGTTTCGCATCGGGTTTTTGCCGGTGACTTGTCATCTGACCTGCCCGGTCACCGATTTCATTAATAAGCAAATGACCGGCGAGAGCATTTTCGACCCCGTGCGGTTCAACGGCTGGCCGGAGCTGAAGGAAGCGTATCTGTCCGGGTACACGCCCGCGACATTCATTCTGGCCCCAATGGCGATGGCGTTGCGCGAACAAGGTGTGCCGATCAAGATCGTTTATCTCGGTCATCGCGATGGATCAGCGGTGATGGTGCAGAAGGACTCGCAGATTTATCGGATGGATGATTTGCGCGGGAAACGCGTGGCGGTACCGAACCGTTTCTCGAATCAGCGGCTCCTGATTTTCCGCGCGCTCAAACAGGCGAACATGTCGATCAAAGATATCGAGCTGGTGGAAATGCCGCCACCGGACATGCCGGCCGCGCTCTATGCCAAAGCGGTCGATGCCATTTCAAGCGGCGAGCCGTTCATGGCCCAAACCGAACTGGATGGCTACGGCCGCGTGCTTTGGTTAACCAAAGACGTTTGGCCAAATTTCATTTCCTGTGTGCTCGCGGTGCACGAGGACATGATCAAAAATAATCGGCCGGCGGTGCAGCGACTGGTCGATGGAATTTCAAAGAGCGGGAAATGGATCGACAAGAGCATGGAGCATCGGATGGAGACGGCGCAATTCGTGAGCAAATTCTATTACAACCAAGATCCGCGTTTGCTTACATTCGTTTTGAGCAAGCCGCCGGACCGCGTGAAGTACACCAACCTCACACTTCGCAAACCGGACTTTGAGGAAATCGAGCAGCTCGGGCGCGAGGCCGGGATTCTAAACGGCACCGCGCATTTCGAGGATTACACCGACGCCTCATTTGTAACGGACGAGACCGCGGTCCAACCCTACGCCTGGGAACCAAATCAAAATGAACAGCGCCGGCGCTGAAGCTTCCGTCGAGCAAAGATCGACATCTGGGCCGCGAAGAAGCGGAGCGCGATTTGGAGATCCCGATTCGTTGCTTTGGCGAATCGTTAGGCCAGTCGGCATGGCCGCGTTGTTCCTGACTTTGTGGGGGCTCGCCGTCCGCTGGTCGCACAGCGATTTGTTCCCGACCCCGGGAAATGTCGCGCGCGGAATCGTCGAACTAATTCAAAAAGGATTGCTCTTCAAATACATCGTCGCGTCGCTCTTTCGCGTCTCCTGGGGATTCACTTTGGCGGTTATGCTCGGTGTGCCTCTTGGACTCGTTCTCGGCTGGTACTCGCGCGCCTTTCAGGCGTTTAATCCGTTCATCCAAATCCTGCGCCCGATTTCGCCGATCGCCTGGATTCCCGTCGCGATTCTCTGGTTCGGCGTGAGCGATCTCGCGCCGATATTCCTGATTTTTCTGGCCAGCATCTTTCCAATCACCGTGGCGACCATCGCGGCTGTGCAAAACATGCAACTGGTTTACTTGCGCGCCGCCCAAAATTTTGGGCTCAGCACTGGCGAACTTTTTCGACAAGTCATCTTCCGCGCGTGTTTGCCGCAAATCATCACCGGAATTCGCATCGCGCTCGGTGTCGCCTGGCTCGTGGTCGTCGCCGCGGAAATGATCGCCGTCAACAGCGGCCTGGGCTATTTGATCATCGACGCGCGCAACGCGGGCAAGCGTTACGATCTCGTCGTCGCCGGCATGGTCATGATCGGACTAATTGGACTCGTCCTCGATCTGCTCGTCAGGCAACTCGAAAAATTCGACGAAGTCCGCTGGGGTTACGCAGGTCGACGAAAATGAACGGCCAGGCGGTTTCCATTCGCGGTGTCTCGATGAGTTTCCCTGGCAAAAAGCCGGGCGAGCAGATCGATGTCTTGGAAAATGTGAATGCCGCCGTCGCGCACGGCGAATTTGTTTGTTTAGTCGGCCCGAGCGGTTGCGGAAAATCGACATTGCTCAATATCGTGGCTGGATTTCTCGATGCGACCTCAGGCGAAGTGCTGGTGGAACGTGAACCAGTGGCCGGTCCCGATCCGCGACGCATTTTTGTTTTTCAGGAGAACGGCGTTTTTCCGTGGCTGAACGTGCGTGAGAACGTCGGATTTAGCTTGCAAAAACGCAGGCTAATAGAACGCGACCGGATCATCGCGCGTTACATCGACATGGTGGGTCTGGCCGGATTTGAAAACGCCTATCCGCACGAGCTTTCCGGCGGGATGCGCCAACGGGTGGAGATCGCGCGCGCACTCGCCGCTAATCCCGACATCATTTACATGGATGAACCGTTCGGCGCGCTCGACTTTCTCACCCGCCTGAAGATGCGCGCCGACCTCGTGCGCATCTGGCAAAGCGAAAAGAAAACTATTCTCTTTGTCACCCACGACATTGAAGAGGCAGTGCAGCTCGCCGATCGCGTCCTAATCATGACTCCGCGTCCAGGGACGATCCAGGAAGTCGTCGATGTCGATCTTCCCCGGCCACGTCATCTCGATTCACCCGGTTACCTGCAAAAGCGCGACCGTATTTTCCAAGTCATGGGCATGAGCCTGCGCGTCGGCGAAGCGACTGCGGCCTAACGAACTAAACGAAAATTTTGCTTGATCGGATTCGATCCTTCACGCGTACTAGATCGAGCCTTGATTGAATGGCACGAACAATCATCACGAAAGCAGACGTCGAAAGCGAGCCCTCAGAGGGATTCGAGAGGCTCGAAGTTGCTGGCGACGAAGCTGAGACTGGGATTGCAGTTGGTTTGGCACCAGTCAAGAGTTCCCAGCGGTCAAAACCAGCTGTCAGCCCCGATGCGTATTTAAATAGGCTGGTGAAATACATACCATCCGAGGTAATCGCGACGTATTTGTCTCTGGATTTGATTTGCCGTTCTGCGACTGAGATGTGGCCTGGCTGGCTTGTCCTCGGGTTTGGGTGCCTCGCGACGCCACTCTACCTGTGGAAAATCTCCGAGGTGCGAAAACCAGTCCAGCTGCTGGTATCAACTTTAGCGTTTTGCGTTTGGGCATTCGCTCTCGGTGGTCCATTTTTGAGGCTGTCTTGGTACAAGCCGCTTTTCGGGGCGTTGCTGCTCCCGATGTTTACGTTCGGTGCCGCGCTTATTGGTCCAGGACCGGCGAAGCGACAGGGTTCGATTTAGAGATAACCTTTGGCAATCGCTAGAGCGACTTCGTCTTGAACGAGTTCCCCAAGTACAGGCCGGCGTTTACAATAAAACGCGCTTCGATCAACCGAGTCACCCTCAATCGGCCCCTCGGCGCGATGAAGAAATAGCTGCGCAACAGTCATGCCCGGCCGGATAATAATTGGAACATCTCCGAGATTCGACAATTCTAAAGTGAGACATCCGGTGAATCCTGGGTGAACGCCGACGGCGGTGGCAATAATCAATCCTCGTCTTCCCCATGATGATCGACCGGTTACATATCCGGCCAAATCAGTCGGAACGCGAAGCCATTCCAGCGTGCTCGCCAACGCGAAAGAGCGTGGGTGCAGTACGAAATCGTCCCCGAATCGCACGTGATAAGTTCTAGCAGCCGCACTTGGAGGGACACGGAGGTCCCTACGCGATTGGATCTTTCGTTTGGCTTCTTCGGAAATAACCTGCTTTTCTTGCAGCTCTTCCAAAATAAGCTGCGCGCGGTTTGGCTTCGAAATTTCCAAAAATGGAACTTTGGTTCGGCGTGCGACCAAGAACCACGTGCCAAGGCGAAGATCCAAAGAAGCTGCACCCGAAATAGCAGCCTCACCAGCGAGCTCCGCAGCGCTAAATGGGCAGGGAACAATAAACAGCGGATTAGTCTTTTGCTTCTCCTTGTCCTGCAAGCGCTCCAATATCCTTTGCTGCTTTAGAATCATGTTAGACCGTGAGCTTTTTGAATAAGTTCGTATTCAAACACTTCGATGCTTTTCAAAACGATTTCGCGTAGTGCTGCTGCCTTAAATTCCGCTCGTTTGCCTTTATCTTGGAGCAGCATCGGTTGAAAATCAGCCCAGAAATCTTTGTCCAACTGGGCGTCCCACGCTGCATTGAGTATGTTGCCGAGACTCCCTGCATTTGCCGCAGGTACTCCCCAAGCGAAACACTCCTGTTTTATCTGCTCGCGCTGGTTTGTGGAAAGCTGAGGCAGGGCTTGCCAGTTTGCGCGACTAGTGAAATCGATGACTGAGTCGATCAATCTCGTTCCTGCAGCCATTGCTGCGTGATCTGCTACTCTGGTCCAGAAGTCCAGCTCTCGCTCCTCATCCACGAACAGCGCAGCGAAATTCGGCGGGATCGTGTAAGCCGTTGAAATCTTTATCGCAAACTTCTCTTTTGCGTCCGCGAGCAAACCCGTGCGCGCACGCATCGCTGGGTACGACGCCCTTCTTTCGCGTGGTGGTCTTGGGGACAGCAAATAAGCGAAAGCGTGCAGAAATGATTCTCCGAACAAGAAGTATCCAATTAGATCACAGAAAAGTTCCTCCGCTTGTCGCGTCGCGTTTAGAAGCATCGGGTTCCACGATGGGATTTGGCGCGAATTCTCCTTTAGATATTCGCCGAGCAGTTCGGTCGTTTTCCTTTTGGCTCTCGGAATGTTTAGCTTCGACTGTTTATAATTCGTCCTAACGAATTCTGCCGCTCCCATGATTATCGGATCTAAACTCACAGGCTCGAGCTTTTCGTCCGTCCATACCCGATGCCCAAGCTCGTGCCCCGCCAACGGAACAAGAAGCGGATTGGCCGCTTCAGAAGAAGGGATCGTAATAATGATAAACCCAGGTAAGTACTTAATTCGCCTAAAGGTCATCGGTACGTAATCCCATCCAGAAGACCAGATCAGGGCTGGGGCCACTGTTGAGCCGTGTTCGCTTCGGATAAACGTTTGAGCTAAGTGGCGAATGGGCCCATATATTTCGAAGGCGTTGCGAATGTTAGTTGACCGCAAGATTAAGCCTAAGATCGGTAACACATTGTCGACGGCTTCTAACGCTCTATGACATTCTGCAGCGATAATTCCTCCATCCTCAATGCCTTCCGTTCGCAGGCTCGCGATTTCGGCAAGATGCCTCTTGAGCTTGTCCGCGATCAGTCGCAGGGCCTGCGGGCCATCAGGAAACGTGAATTCTGACTCAGCGACACGGTCAACCTGATCTAAAGCAGCGAGCAGTCTCGCCTCTGCGAAATCAATATTTCGCTCCACCCGCTCCTCAGCCTAAGGTGACTAAATCAGGGTGAGTTAACGGAATGTCGTGTATGTCCTGCTGTTCGCGAGCGGCGTAGTAAAGCGCGAGACAAAACTCAATCAATTCTG
>WNFR01004180.1_pt1 | contig 14867 bp, 16 predicted proteins | sample 5400221 | NCBI WGS metagenome assembly WNFR01 (sample SAMN13153357, study PRJNA577476) | soil metagenome | isolation source: 40 cm soil under Madrone tree | place: USA:California | collected 2016-06-14 | reverse complement strand
GGCTTTTTGTCCTTCGTTGTCTGGGCCCATCACATGTGGCTCACCGGCATGGGCTCAACGGTGAGCGCATTTTTCCAGACGACCACACTCATCATCTCGATCCCATCGGTGATCATCTTGAGCGCGTTTTTCATTTCACTTTGGGGCGGCTCGATCCGGTTCAACGTGCCCATGCTTTTCACGACCGCGTTCCTGCCGATGTTTGGGATCGGCGGTCTCACCGGCATCCCGCTGGCGTTCAATTCAGCCGATCTTTACCTGCACGACACTTACTACGTGATCGCGCATTTCCATTACATCGTCGCACCCGGCACTATCTTCGCGCTCTTCGCGGGGATTTATTATTGGTTCCCGAAAGCGACCGGCCGCAGGATGAACGAGTTCTGGGGGAAGGTGCATTTCTGGCCGACGCTCGTCTGTATGAACGCGATTTTTCTGCCGATGTTTTTGCAGGGTATGCTCGGCATGCACCGGCGGTGGTACGATGGCGGGCAAGGCTGGACACTCTCCGGCGAACATGTTTGGGGCCTGACCGGTTTTCAGTGGAACACACCGATCTCATGGGCGGCCTGGACCATGGGCCTGGCGCAAATTCCTTTCATCATCAATTTCTTCTGGAGCATCAAACACGGGGAAAAGGTGAACGATAATCCATGGGAAGCGACCACGCTGGAATGGACTGCGCCTTCCCCGCCGCCGCACGGAAATTTCGTTACGACACCCATCGCTTATCGCGGCCCCTACGAATACAGCCTGCCTGGACGCGATCGCGATTTCACAATGCAAAATGAGCCGGTGGAGCCGAGCGAGCGCGTGCGGCGCAAGACTGCCGAGCCTGTGCTCGTGTAGACTGAAGAGATGGAGATTCCGTACACAGTCTCCACCCGACCTGACACCGGTCTCTGGAACGCCAAGGTCGGCATCTGGTTGTTTCTCGCGTCGGAAGTGATGCTCTTTGGCGGACTCTTTTCCGCCTACATCTTTTTGCGCCTCGACGCTCCGCCGGGAATGTGGCCTCATGGCCTGCTCAACGTCCCTGTCGGCACGATGAACACGGCGATTCTGATCCTGTCGTCGGTCACGGTGGTGCTCGCGTGGGCCGCGCTGAAGATGCGTCGCTACCGCGCCTACTGGTGGTACATGCTGGCCACCATCCTTTGCGGCGTGATCTTCTTAACGGTCAAACTCGTTTACGAGTGGCCGCAGAAGTTCGATCACTTCGGTGCTTATATTAAGCCAGACGCGCTTGAGAAATATGAGCAGTATCTCGGCAACAAGCACGCTCTCGAGAAGGGTCTGCCGCCGCGGCTGGAAATCACCGGGCATTTGCATAATCGCGCGGCGCTCAACGATCCAAAGATCAAGGACTACGAGGTGGCCCTCGATCCGCTAAACGCCGACCCGACCAACCCGGCGATGGACCGGCCGCACTTTTTCCCGCTGCCGGTCACTGACAAGATCGCCAAGATTGAGAAGGAAGACGTGGAGCGCGCGACCATGTTTCTGCCGACGCACAGCGCATATTTTGCCAGTTATTTCACGATCACCGGTTTACATGGAATGCACGTGCTCGGCGGTGTCCTCGTCTTCATTTACATGTGGCTGCCGGTCAGCAAAAAGCTTTACCAGCGCAATCCGGAACATCTCGCCAACCGCGTCGAGGTCTCGGGCCTGTTCTGGCACTTTGTCGATCTGATCTGGATTTTCGTCTTCCCGCTTTTTTATTTGCTCTAAGCCATGAACAATCCGCCCGACATTTCACAAGACCCGAGCGAGCACGAGGAGTACGCGCACAACGTCCAAAAGCACGTCAGAGGTTATTTGATGGTCGGCGCGACATTGCTCGCGTTCACCGCCATTACCGTCGCGCTTTCCTATGTCAACTTCGGCGCGCCGAAAGCCAACATCGCCGTGGCCATGTTGGTAGCGACGTTCAAGGCAGGATTAGTCGCGGCAATTTTTATGCATCTTGCCGCAGAAAAACGGCTCATCTATCGCATTCTCGTTTTTACCGGTTTCTTTGTCCTCGGACTTTTCTGGCTTATTTTTCTCGCGTGGTACGACTATCCGGTCATTCGTTAAATGTCGCTTAAAGGCTTCCATATTGTTTTCATTATTTTCTCGACGCTGCTCGCGCTCGGAATTGGAGCGTGGTGTGTTTGGGTCGACCTCGTGGAAGGCGCGCCGATTTATCTGGCTGGCGCAATCTGCTCGTTTGTCGCCGCGGTCGCGCTAGTCGTTTACGGCGTCTGGTTTTATCGGAAAATGAAGCGGCTTCGCCTCATCATATGAAAGCGAAAATTTTGTCGATCTTGCTCTTATCGATCTTTTCGCCGGTTGGGCAGGCGCTGGCATGTCCGTTTTGCTACGGTGCAAAAGATGGAAAATCGACCGAGCACATGGCGGTGGCGATCTGGTTTCTTTTTGGAGCTGTGATGTCGGTCTTGGGTGGAATCGGCGCGTTCAGTTTTCATCTTTGGCGGCATGGGCGCATGCCGAGCGAGCCTTATCAGGAGATCACCGAGGAAGAACTGAGCAAATATGAGTAGCCTCGCGCTGATCAATGAATTCCTCGGACAACCGCCGAATGCCTCGGCCCACGGATACCAAATCGACCACATCATCGAGTTCTGCCACTGGTTCATGGGCGCGCTCTTCCTCGGCTGGTCCGCGTTCTTCGTTTTCGTTCTAATTCGCTTCCGCAAAAGTCGTCGTCCCGTCGCCGATCACGCCGGTGTTAAAAGCGGCATCTCCACGCATCTGGAATTTAGCGTGGTTTTGATCGAAGCCGTTCTGTTGCTCGGCTTCGCGATTCCACTCTGGGCGAAACGCGTGAACCAGTTCCCGCCGGGCAAAGACGCGATCCTCGTTCACGTTGCTGGCCAACAATTCAGCTGGAATTTTCATTTACCCGGCCCGGATGGACAGTTTGGCCGGCGCGATGTCTACCTCGTGAGCAATTCGAACCCTCTTGGCCTCGATCCGAACGATCCTGCTGGCAAAGACGACATTGTGACCCTTGGTGAGTTGCATGTGCCGGTGGATCGGCCGGTCATCATCGAGCTTTCGTCCAAAGATGTAATCCACGACTTCTTCGTGCCGAGCATGCGCATCGCGGCGGACGCAATCCCCGGTTCGCTCATTCCTATGTGGTTCAAGCCAATTAAGACGGGAACTTACGAAGTGATTTGCGGTCAGCTTTGCGGTCTTGGCCATTCTGGAATGAAGGGCACGTTGGTGGTCGACACGCCAGAGGATTATCAAGCGTGGCTCAAGGAGCGTGCCGAACTGGCTGGTACACAGGCTGCGCCTCCACCAAGCGCACCCGCCAATCCACCTCAAGGAACAGTACCGCCACCGGCTGCACCGAAGACGGAAAATCCAAACATGCAGCCGCAAAACAGTCCGGCAGCTTCGCCGAATCCTGGCGGGTAATATTGCCCTTTTGTAGCGGCAGTCTATGACCGCCGCATTTTGTTCTCATCGGGTTATCTTTGCGACCGTGGGTAGATCGAATTCGAATAGTCCGACGGTCACAGACCGCCGCTACAGGACTTGGCTTAATCGCTTCGCCTGGTTCACGACCGTCGTGACGTTGTTCCTGATCTGCAGTGGCGGAATGGTCACGAGTAAAGGCGTCGGCCTTGCTGTGCCTGATTGGCCGACCACGTTCGGCTACAACATGTTTTTGTTTCCCGTTTCGAAATGGATCGGCGGGATTTTTTTTGAGCACACCCACCGCTTGATCGCTTCGGCAGTTGGATTTTTGACCATCATTCTCGCGATCTGGCTCTGGCGCAGTGAAGATCGGCAATGGGTCCGGAATCTCGGAGTGATAGCTGTTTCGGCGGTGATTCTGCAAGGCGTCCTCGGCGGTTTGCGCGTGACGATGTTGAAAGATGAGATCGGAATTTTCCACGCCTGTCTCGCGCAAGCGTTTCTCGGTTTGATTGTGCTAATTGCGCTCGTAACCACGCATTTTTGGCGCACGCTCTCCAATGTCGTTGCCGACGAAAGAAGATTTGCAGCGATCACAGCAATTGCGATTGCAATAACAATCGCAATTTATGTGCAGCTCGCACTCGGGGCGACTATGCGCCACCAACATCGCGATCTGGCCATTCTGGATTTTCCTACGGCAAATGGTGCGTGGATTCCAGACAGCAGCGCAAGTGCGCTGGTAAAAATCAACGCCTGGCGCGATGCACGCGCTCTATCCAATGTGGATGCTTTCCAAATCTGGCTGCAAATGGCGCACCGGTTTCTGGCGTTGATTATCGCGATCGCAGTGATTGCATTTTGTCTTCGGACCTGGAGAGATGCGCGCCACGTGCCTACGCTTAGGCGGTTGTCAATCTTGTGGCTCGCTTTGCTCGCTTGCCAGCTCACGCTCGGGGCGTGGACAATTTGGAGCAACAAGGCGGCCGATATCGCAACCACGCATGTCGCAGTCGGGGCGGGCATGCTATGTTTTGGGGTGAGCATTTCGGCAATTTGCTGGCGAATTCAATCTGGGTGGCACGCGCTTGCCGCCCGTGGGAATCCCGAGCACGCAAGCAAGCTGCCTGTGCCACAAGCCGGCCTCTCATGAAAACAGCCGCAATTGAAACTGCCACCGTCGCGACGAATGATGAATCCGCGCGAAGACGTGTGCTCGATTTTGCCGAGTTGGTCAAGGCTCGGTTGACGTTGCTTGTTCTGCTCACCACGGCGGTCGGTTTTTATCTCGGAGCGCAATCGCCAATCAGCTACGCCGCATTATTTCACGTTGTCTTTGGAACGGCGGCCGCGGCGGCCGGAGCAGCTGCGCTAAATCAATGGTGGGAGCGCAAGCTCGACGCGCTGATGCGTCGAACGAGGACCCGCCCGGTTCCAGCCGGCCGCATGCGAGCTGCCGAAGCGCTTACATTCGGCGTTGCTCTATCAATTTTCGGCGTGGGTTATCTCGCGCTTGCCAGCAACGTGCTCAGTGCCGCGCTCGCGGCTGTCACGATCCTCGTTTACATCTTCGGTTACACCCCGCTAAAACGTACCAGCAACGCGAACACCGCAGTTGGCGCAATTCCCGGTGCGATTCCGCCGATGATCGGTTGGGCGGCGGCGAGCGGGACGATTGACGCTGGCGCATGGAGCCTTTTCGCAATTCTGTTGTTATGGCAGCTCCCGCATTTCTTCGCAATTGCCTGGATGTATCGCGATGACTATTCGCGCGCGGGCTTCCGCATGATTTCGAGCGAAGACCGCAGCGGTGAGCGCAGCGCCAGTCAAAGTGTGTTTTTCTGCATTTTGCTCCTGGTTATAGCAGGTCTGCCCGCGTTCCTCGGGATCGTCACACTGGTTTACCTTGCAATCGAGCTTGCGCTTGGCGGTTTGTTTATCGCCGTGGCAATGCGATTTTTGAAGAAGCCCACGGCAGCGGCAGCGCGTTTGTTGTTTGTCGCGTCAATCTTTTACCTCCCGCTTTTGTTGGGTGCCTTGGTTTTGACCAAAGCATGAACGCCGCATCAATCCCTATTCAACGCGGGTTCTCCTGGAGCGCGTTTGTCTGGAAAACAACGTTGATTCTTATCCCGATAATCACAGCGGGACTTTTACTTTGGCTGCGCCACGTGGAGGTCCGTACGCTCGCCCAACGAACGGTTTCCTCGTACGGCACCGTCGCAAATTTCGAGCTTGTGAACCAGGAGGGACAGCGGTTCGGCTCCGCGCAGCTGGCTGGGAAAATCTGGATCGCGGATTTTATCTATACGAGTTGTCCCGGGCCTTGTCCGATGATCAGCACGCGCATGAGTGAATTGCAAAAGCCATTGGAAAAAACGGATGTGCATCTCGTGTCGTTCAGTGTCGATCCGGAAAAAGATACCCCACACGTATTGCGTGGTTACGCGGAGAAATTACACGCCGAGCCAAAGCGGTGGGATTTTCTTACTGGTCGAAAATCCGCGATCTACAATCTTTCTCATAACGACTTCAAGCTTGCTGTCTCGGATGGGAGCGATGAAGCCGGAATGCCGGTTCACAGCACCCGGATGGTGCTGGTGGATCGATATGGCGCGATCCGCGGTTATTACGAGGCGACCGATGCCGACGCCGTTACGAAGCTGCTCGCCGACACGAGTCATCTGTTGCGCGAACAGCCGAAGTAACTGATCTAACCGACTGGTTCCGGAGCGACGGTAGGACCCTCGTCGCAAACCATCTGCAGATAATCTCGATATTCGCCCTTCGACAGGCGGTCGATAATGGCGGCCAGATCTGATTGACTGATAAAGCCCATGCGCAGGGCGACTTCCTCAAGGCATGCAATTTTTAATCCCTGTCGATGTTCGATTGTCGCGATGTAATTGCCAGCCTCGAGCAAGCTCATCTGCGTGCCGGTGTCGAGCCAGGCCATGCCGCGGCTGAGCAATTTTACATGTAGCTGTTTCTCGTTCAGATAGAGCAAATTCAGATCGGTGATCTCGAGCTCGCCGCGTGCGGAAGGGCGCAGTGTTCGACAAAGATCGACAACGCGCTCGTCATAAACATAAAGGCCAGGCACCGCGTAATGACTCTTGGGTTGTTTCGGTTTTTCCTCGAGACTGATTGCCTTGCCGTTGGCGTCGAATTCGACCACGCCGTAACGCTGCGGGTCGCGGACCTGATATCCGAAAATGCAGGCTCCGCGCTCGATGGCGAGAGCGTCCCGATAAAAATCGAGTTTCCCGTAGAAAATATTGTCGCCGAGAATAAGCGACGCTCCCGAATCGCCGATAAATTTTGCGCCGATCAAGAAAGCCTGGGCGATTCCTTCCGGTTTCGGTTGCTCGGCATATTCGATCCGAATGCCAAGTTTGGCGCCATCGCTAAGATAATCGCGAAGCATCGGGAGATCCTTCGGTGTGGTAATGATTAGAATTTCCCGCAGACCGCCGAGCATCAATGTCGCGAGCGGGTAGCAAATCATCGGCTTGTCATAAATCGGCAGAAGCTGTTTACAGACAATCTTGGTGAGCGGGAAAAGACGCGTCCCGGCACCGCCGGCAAGAAGAATGGCCTTTTTGTTCATGCGCTTGCTTTGGATTCGCCCGGCGTGTTCTCGCGACGCCAGCGCTTCAGCAATTCCGACCATTCCTGCCAGAAACTTGCGGCTCCGGTCAAATCCATCCCGATCTTCACCCCAAATAATCCAACTACCTTCCGCGGCAGAGAACGGAATGCCGCTTTATCGCGGAGAAATGAATCATCGTAACTCCGGAGCATTTTGCGATCGCTCAAGCGTCCACCGTCACATCGGCGTAATGCGCTCCTGATCCACTTTTGCGGCAATTCCGGACGGCGCTCAATCGTAGCGCTGACGGTAACATCGACAAGTTCCTGCAAAATGAGCGCGCACACGAGGGCGCGCGAAGTCGTGGCATGGATATGGGAGACGTTTTTTTCCAGCAGCAACCGGCGCAACACAAGAGCGAACCGCGCCTGCCTTAGGAAAATCCCCTCCGGCACGCGCTCGGTTTCCCGTGCTCGCTGCTCTTCCAATTTTTGCGTGAGAGCGGGGTTTGCACGCCATTCTGCCTCCATCACCATCGCGTCGGGTAAAAACTCCAGCCGCGGTGCCATTCGTTCCATAACTCGAGTCAAACGGACTGCCGAATCCAATTCGCAGACGAATGGCACGATGGAAATGTTGCGCCGATTCATTTCTTCAAGCTCGCGCTCAATGAGTGGCAAATTCTTGTCGGGCCAGCGATCGATCAGGTACGCAATCTGGCGGAGTCCCGGAGCAGTTTTAGGTTTTGGTGGAGCGATGCAAGTTCTTTGCAGAAGTTCGATGAGCGGCCTGATGGTTTGCTCAATGCGAAAATGTTGTTCGATTCGCATGCGCCCGGCACGGCCGTAGCGTAATCGCAATTCAGGATTTTGGATGAGCTGTTCGAGTGCCTCGACCAAAGCCATCATATCGCCCGGCCGCACCAAGAACCCTGTTTCCTCGTGCACCACCAATTCGGGAATCCCGGCCAGCCGAGTCGAAACAACCGGACGCGCGGCCGACATCGCCTCCATGATCACGGTTGGAAAAACGTCGCTCGCGCCCTGACGATCCGTAATCGAAGGCAGCGCAAAAATATCGCCTGCTTGCAGCTTCTCGAAAACCCCGCGTTGCGAGAGAGAGCCGAGCAAAGTTAGGCGAGACGAGAGGCTCAACCTGTCGATCTTTTCCTGGAGATTTTCGCGCAGCGGTCCGTCCCCAATGATCTCGCAGATGAAATCGAGGCCTCTTCGGCCCAGTTCTGCGCAAACGTCAATAAGCTGCTCAAATCCTTTGAAAGTAACGAGCCGGCCGACACTGACGATGCGCGGCTGTGAGTGGGCCGTCGGCAAACGGGGGATCGGAAAACGCTCCAAATCGATCCCGTTATAAACGCGGTGAATTTTCGCGACCGAGTCGGGACAACGCTGGCGAAGCAGGTCGCGGCTGTAGTCGGTCTCGGCCGCGACAAATTCCGCTGCCGCGCAGATTTCGCTCAGTAGATCGTCATTCCCCAGATCTTTCATGAAATCCTGTCCGTGCGCGGTGACGCTGAAAGGAATCCCAGAGATTGTTTTGAGGAAAAGAGCCGTGTGCGCTGCGCGGTTGGCAAAATGAACGTGAAAATGATCGACGCCACTACGCGTGAAAAGTTCGGCGAAATAGAGGGCATTGCGCGCTCGCTGCTCGGCCTTCATTTGCCGGCCATATTTTTGCTCGTGCCGATTAACAAGCTCGGCTGGCCATTCGCCAGTCGTTTTCGCATTTTCTTCCCAGATTCTGAGAATTTTCTGGGGTGGCGCGTAGTGAACAGGCGCGCGCAACCGGGAGATATGTTCGTGACGCAAACTCGTGAGCGGCGGATAAATCGAGCCAATCTCAAGATCGACGCCAATTCGTTCCAACGCCAGCATCTCCGTGTCACAAAACGTTTGTGAGATAACGGGATAGCGCGAATAAAGGTAACCGAGTCGCATCCGCCTCGATGATTACGCGCAGCGCGCAGAAATAGCAACGCCACGAAGAAGAACTGTCCCGAAGGTTTTCGGGGCGGCGACAATCACGAAAATCGCACGTCTTTGCCGGGATCCATCTCGAAATCCAACGTCAAGGCATCGTCTGTATTCGGCTTGATCACTTCCTCCATAAACTTCACGTAGACCGGGTCTTCTCGGAAGATGGCGTATTTGTCCATCGATTCGAAATCGATCGCGATGAAGAATGGCCATGGCAATTCAGGATCGACTCGCTTCCCGCATTTGATGCTCAAAACCTCAGGTATTTTCAAGAGCTGCATCCGCGTGTTCATCATCATTGCCTCGACACGGGCGGGAGTGACCTCAGGCTTGAGTTTGTAAAGGACGGTATGGTGAATCATGAAAGTTAAAGCTATTAGGTGGTTCGAGCCGGGCGCGCAAGCGCGAATCCAATCACCTGCAATTTGTCAGGTCGCGCGAAGTCGAGACATCTCACATTATCAAACAGGAAGAGATTCCTCGACTCCGCTCGGAATGACAAAATGGTAGCCGTAGAGGCAGTGATCTAAACTGCACGCTGGACAACGCACCCAGTCTGCCGGTCAAGCAGCCTGATTATCTCTTCCAGTCGAGCGCGCCTTTTTTGACTGCGTAAACATAGCCCACCATCAATATCGAGATAAAGCTGAACATGCTCCAAAAGATGAGACCGCTCTGCTTGATCGACTCTCTATAAACCACTGCCCACGGGTACATGAACACGATCTCGAGATCGAAGAGAATAAAGAGCATCGCTACGAGATAAAACTTCACGCTGAACCTGGGCGGCGCTTCCCCTTGCGGCAGCATGCCGCATTCGTAGGCGGTATCCTTCGCCCGTGTGCGTCTTCCGCTTTTCCCGACCAGCACGCTCACCAGAAGCGCTGAGCCGGCAAACAATATCGCTACGATAACTTGCAGGAGGACCGGCAGATATTCGCGCAGCATTCGCAATCCCAATGCGCTAGCTTGGTGTCGTCGAGACTACTTTACCGTGACAAGCCTCGCACTCGGAATCTGACCGTTCTGCGGCGCGATCGCATTTGCCAAAGCCGAAGGCAGGCCTTTGTATTTCTTGCCATTCTTTTTGACCGCACCGCGTGCAACGAGATTTTGGAGTTTCTCGTAAGCCCGCAGCCGCAGCATTTCCTCGCCTCCGCTTGCCGCGTTCCGCGCCCGCAGATTTTCGTGGACGATATCGAAAAGCTGCTTGAACTCGAAAGAAGAACGTCTGGAGAGCACAGCAACCAGCTCCTCGGTTACCAAATCTGGGACTCGGCGGGAAAATGCATTTTTCTTTAGAATAGCCATAGGGCCAAAAGGATAGCACATTTTTGGTAACGTGCAGCAGTTTTTCTCGACCAATTTTTGGAATCGCCAAAGGAGTGCCGAAATGACGCACTCCTAAGGCGTGGGCGCTGGCTGGGCCGTGGGCAACGGGTTTAAAGATGGGTGCGAAGTACCCGTCGGGGAAGAACCCCATCCCTTTGAGCCGGTGCCCGCTTTCTGGTGCGCCGCGGCACCAACGCTGCTGAGAATCGCCAGGCCAATCGCCGACTGGTCGAGAGTAAGCGGTCCGACCGATTCAGCGACATAGCCGTCGCGCTCATATCTTTGCGAAGAAACAATCGGGCTAAGGTGTTTCGTTATAACTTCGGGCGCTGGAAGTTTGCCAAGATTGACATAATCAGTGATCCCCGGCATGAAAGCCGCCGCCAACAAGAACATCGGCCGAAGCGAAGCATCGAGCCGGGAATAAAGCAGGGCTGTATCGATGTAGGAAAAAAAGTTGCTCGGACTCGGCACCGATTTGGCGGCATTCTTGTAAGTTTGCGAATTCGAAAGCTCCGAGGACGCGCTGCCACCGCGCTTAATCGCCTCTTCCACTGAGACCGGATTGAAACCGGCGATCAAGGTCCGGTTTGACAAACCAATTGTCGGAGTGACTGCGATCAGGCTGGCAGGTGACTGCATCGAAAAATAACGCACGCCATCCTTTTCGGTCTGTGTCCAAATCGTATCTTCCTCGCCGCGGGTGATGGCCTCGACGATCTCCCCTGCTTTCGTCGCATCTATCACCGGAAGCGTGAGCAGGAAGGACGGCCAATGCGCGCTCGAAGGCCAGTCCGCTAACGATCCGAGCTCCAGCCCGAACGCGGCCTTCCAATCATCTGCTGTAATCCCGCTGTTGGAGAAAGCTTGAAAAAGTTTCTGCATTGCGCCGCCGACGCCCGCGGCTTGACTTAGTGCTTCAAACTTTTGCCCGACATTGAGCAGCATCGATAGATAAAACACTGTATCTTTTGTGCCAAGCGTGAGGGAAGACCGAGTGATCTTTGCATGTTCTTCCAACTCTGGCATTTCGAGAAAAAGCAGATCGTGTATTTTCCCGTTCTCGAAGCTGGTCGCGCCAGAAATACCGCGCACTTGCTCCAGCATCGTGCGTTCATTGGGCGAAACTGGCGATTGGATCGCGGCGCGGAGCGCAGCAATTCGCTCGGAAAGCGTCTTCGGTTGCAGATAAAAAGACGCTGCGTAACTCGACGGCATATGAGCCGCCGCCGCGCGATATGCCTCGTCCGAGTCGAGTGCGACCTTTGAGTTTTTAAGGCGTCCGTCGGCGCGATCGAGGATCGCCTTCAATTCCGCCAGATCAGTAGCGGCGAAAAACCATGGGCGATCGTACGCCGTCGCCAATGCGAACGGAGTCGCGGTGACCATTTCAATCTCGTGATGTTCGTATTGAAGCTTTTCACGCTTCGCGCCCAAATTTTTCTCGAAGAAGTTCGATCGCCACTTGCCGATCACTCGCTCCGCATCTTCGGGGCTCCCTTGGAAACGGAAGCCGCCTGCAAATTTCGGATTGTTATTATCGATCGAAGTCAACGCGAAAAAGGCATCTCTCGGACCGAGCTGTTCGAAATCCCGCAGAGTTTGAGAAGCCGCATCTTTTTTCGGAAGTTTCGAGAGTGGCTTGCGAAGAAAATCCTGCACGGCTGGTTCGCGGGAGAGCAGATAGAGATCGGAATGATGCCATTGATCGCGCGTCCGGTTGAAGTCCGGCAGGTGCGCCAGAAAAATCGTTTCGCGTGGAAGAAGCACACTGATGGACGCGCCCGAAGTTTTTTGAGAAATGCGCCAAGCGTACCAGATGGCGACTGCGGCGGCCGCGCCGGCGATCACGAGGAGCAAGGTTCGTCTCACGAGAAAAGAGGTGTGAACGCTACGCGCGCGGATGAAATTGTCGATGGACGGCTTTCAGCCGCTGTTGATCGACGTGCGTGTAAACCTGCGTCGTGGAAATATCTGCGTGCCCGAGCATTTCCTGGATGATGCGCAGGTCAGCGCCGTTTCCGAGCAGATGCGTCGCGAAACTGTGCCGGAGAAGATGCGGATAAATATTTTTCGCCAATCCGGAGCGCCGGGCATGTTTTTTCACAATCTGCCAGATACGCGCCGTTGTTAATTTTGTCCCGCGCGCGGAAAGAAAAATCTCGCTGCTGCTGCGGCGCTTCACGAGTTTTGGTCGTTCGGTGGACAAATAGGCTGCGAGCGCTTCGCACGCTTTGCGGCCAACCGGGACAAGTCGTGTTTTGTTCCCTTTGCCGGTCACACGTATAATGCGCTCTTCAAAATTGAAATTCTCCAGGCGCGCATTCGCCAGCTCGGAAATGCGCAACCCGCTCGCATACAGCAGTTCGATCATTGCCCGATCGCGTAATCCGTGAAGCCCTTTCGTGTCGATCTTTTCCAACAATTGCTCAACCTGCAATTCGTTAAGGGTTTCGGGCAGATAACGCTCGATCCGGGGCAGCGCGAGCGCTTCGGCGGGATCGCGATCCACGCCGCCTTTAGCTGCGAGAAAACGAAAGAAAATCTTGAGTGCGACCACGATGAGTTTAATCGATGACGCGGAAAGCCCGGCGCGTTTGCGATCGGTCAGATACTCGCTCATGAGCGCCAGCGTCACCTTGCGCGGGTCGTCTATCTTTTTTTTCGCAGCGCACCATTGCGCGAAATCAGTGAGCGATCGTTGGGTGGAGAGTTGGTAGTTTTCCGAAAGACCGCGCTCGACCGCGAGGAAGCGGATGAACGAGTCGATCGCCTGCTCCATCTTGGTGAAGCTTGCGCGAAAGGCCAAACTTTGGCAATCGAACGATTCATAGTAGGCAATCTCATTTCCTTGCCGACCGCGACATTATTGACAAGCGAAGGTTAAATGTCCGATGTTCCGGCTACGATGAGTTTGGATTTGAATACGATCCTGAAGGATTGGCCGCATGAGAATGGCAACGTCAAGGTGCGCAAAATCGCCGGGCTCGATGGCCGAGAGAAATTGCAACTGCGGGTCGATCTCGGCGTGCTGCAGATGGAAATGACTGGCCGGCCCGATGGCCAGCGTCCGCATAACTGCGAATCGCTCCTCGAATACCACCAGAGACGGGCGGCTCGGGCGGCAGAGAAAGGCGAAGATTACGAACTCACGCCGGAGGAATGCGCCGAACTCCAGCAGGAAGGCATCCAGTATTATCATCGCTATTTAAGTTTTTTTCAGATCAACGATTTCGCGGGCGTAGTGCGCGACACACAGCGCAATCTCGATCTTTTCACATTCGTGACCGAGCACACTGACCGCGACGAGCTTTCCTGGAGCTTGCAACAGTTCCGTCCTTACGTGCTTATGATGAACACACGGGCCAAGGCATCCATCCTTCTCGCCCAGGGCAAATTTGGCGAAGCCATGTCCGAGATTGAGCGTGGACGCGATGCTATTGCGGAATTTTTTCAGCATTCAAATTTCCCCGAGCTTGTATCCAAAAGCTCCGAGATCGCATTTCTTGACGAATGGCTCGAGGAAGTGAAAGCGAAACGTCCGCTCTCCAAGCTGGAGATCATGCAACGCGAGATGGAGACCGCCATCGGCAAGGAGCTTTACGAACGTGCCGCGGAATTGCGCGATGCCATCAAGCTGCTTAAGGCGCAAAAATCGACATAATCAAACCGCGATTTCCGAGCCGAGTTCGATCCGGTACGCTTGGACGTGAGACCCAAATCATAAGTCGTCGCTGGATCCTCCTTTTCATAACCAGCCGACCCCGCATTAGCCGCTCAATCAAGCGGAATGTCTTCTTGCATTTTGGCAGACGGCATCTAGCTGTTTTGCGACATGAAGATCGCACTTTGTTCGGTCGCCTTGGGCACTTCTTTTCTTCTTTCTGCCCACGCCGACCTCACGATTGTTTACTCCTCTACGGTGCAACCGGCGGCGCAAGCCGCAAAAGGCGAAGACACGGCCCCAGCGAGCAATGTCACGATTAAAATTAAAGGCGACAAAGCACGGATCGACGCTTCACCAAAGCTCAGTACGATTGTGGATGGGACGACTGGTGATGTAGTCCATTTAATGAACGAACAAAAGACCGTCGTTCGTATGTCGCGCGACAAAGCAAAGGCCGTCACCGAAATGTTAAACAAATTTGCGGGAAACAATAAGAAAGAGAAAGAAGGCGCCGAAAAACCCAAACTGACGCCGACAGGACAAAAGGAAATCATAAACGGCCACGAAACAGAAAAATACACTTACGACGGACCGGATTTCAAAGCCACGTACTGGATCGCGCCGAACTATCCCGACGGCCCTGCCATCCTCGGACAGCTGCAATCGATCAAATTGGAGTTCTGGGACGCCGCGAACACAAAAATGCCCGATTTTCGCGATTTCCCAGGGCTGCCAATCCGCACGCAACTGGTCATGACCAAAGAAACGCCGGCTCCGGAAAAAAAAGGGAGCGCGACGTCTTCCGGCCATGGCACTGAAATTACGAGCACGATTACATCGGTAG
>WNFR01007452.1_pt1 | contig 14870 bp, 15 predicted proteins | sample 5400221 | NCBI WGS metagenome assembly WNFR01 (sample SAMN13153357, study PRJNA577476) | soil metagenome | isolation source: 40 cm soil under Madrone tree | place: USA:California | collected 2016-06-14 | reverse complement strand
GTGTCGAGCAACATGCTTCTGCTGCCGCACAGCTTGGGCTTGACGTTGCAGTGGAAGAGTTCGAAGGTACGGTCCATGCTGAGCACATGCAATCGGACCCGGAACGGTACTGGAGCGCGGTGCAGAGCATGTGGATGGGTGCAGTAGTTCGCAGTCGCAAGGCCTCCGAAGCCTCCCGCTAGCTGTCCGCGCACACTCGCTTCTTTGGACTGTCTTGGTTTCGAGAAACATCTGGTGTTATAGATTTTCTTTTAGGCTGTGTGGGCCGCTGCCCCTATTTACCGCTCATTATTTTTTCTTTCTCGTATCCATTATTGAGCGTCGCGGGACGGAAATCTATGTAACACTTTACCAGGTGAACTTCTATTAGTGATTATGTGCAAGTTCATTTTACTTCCCCACTCAACTCTCTTTGTCGAGGCCTCGAGTAGAAGCCCCAACGTAAACCTTGGGGTTCCCCACATCAGGCTCCGTACGCTGGATATAAGTCGAGGTCGATTATTACGATTTCCACGTCGAAGTCGGAGATTTGGGGTCAGCTACGATGCGAAACGAATATGAATTCGGTCCGAGATGCCTGTGCTGTACGATTGACCGATCGGCAGAACCATCGCGCCTGATAGGTGGGTTCGGCTGAGGCGGTCTATCTTATGATGATGATCCCTGGTGACGAATGTGTACATTGTCAATGATAGTTGGAGTAGAGCCGCTGGCTTGCGTCATGATCTCGGAGAACAACGCCGTAGAAGAAAAACCGCTGCCGTTGATCTCCTGCCGTCACTAGAAGAACAGACAGCGCGACCTTTGCCAGTGCTGGTTTCTACTGACTTTGTAGCCTGTATTATCCACGTGGAAGGTGGGGAAGGGAACTGCGGAAACACTTTCTAGACTCGAGAAACGAACTGGGAATGCGTCTGTATCCGCACGGGGACAATGTGGTAGGACACACTTCCATAATTTTTGCATTTTTGTAGCTCGGAAAGCTGGATCCCAATGACTAGCGAGACAAGATCCCAGAGGCGTCAAAGAAAGAAGGTCCTGTCGAAAGACCAGAAAACGGTGACTACATCAGGCGATAGTGGACTGACCCGCCAAAGACGGAAATACAGTCAGTAGTGCAAGCTTGGGACATTGTGCATACTATGCGTCATGCGTCGCGATGAGGAATTCAACTTGACGTTGTGGCGGCGTGCGAGCCAACACAACTTGAAATCATTCAGTGCTTATAATTAGGTTTCACAAAGAAGGACAGGTCGGGCCATGTACGCCAAAGTCTGACATACAACTGTACCGCCACCGGCACTTGATGGTACAATCCCATTCGCTGCCAACTCCGTCTATTACCAACAACGCATGGTTCATCGATCATCATCGCCGGACCATGGGAAGCCCGCTGGGGATCTCGGAGGCGAGAAGATGGAGGGCGTTAAATAGTTGCTTCATTTACTAGCTGAGCGCTGAGCGCTCAGGCTAGACTGGAGAAATGCTCTTGGCATACTATGATAAAAGATCTGGGGCATGCAGAGTATGGTACTAACGAAGATTGATGTGGTACATGATGGCAAGTTGCAGTCCCTGAGTCGTCGGTAATTAAATTTAAAAAAGTAAGCATAAATCGTAAAGTTTTGAGGCATGACAAGACAAGAAGACGACGGTACACAGGGAACCTGATGTATTTGATATATTAACGCGCTCATGGCTCCAACTTGGGCGTCAAGACTTCGTCATCAGGGGGGATGGCGTACTTCCCTCTGTCGAAAGCTATGACGCTCTCTGAGAACGACGTATTAGTGGTATCCGAGGCTTGCGGAACGCCCTTCGAGTTCGCGGCAGCCGAATTTGTGATCGATTCCGTCGTAACTTTCACGCCGCACCGGCCTGTGATCGGACAAGGCTTGAGCTGCGTGAACGAGGAAACAACGCCGTCTGGACCGACGAGTGTCTCGCGGAGGTTATCACGTGAGTTCAGGCTGAGATACATGTCAGGGATGTAGAAGATCGCGTGAGAATGACGAATAAAGAAGACGTACATAGACATGAACGCGCAGACATAGAGTCGAATCATGATAAAGAAAAATGGCGCGTAGTGTGCTGTTTGCCGGAACTTGGCGAGCTTCGTTCAACGAGTCAACCTTTGACAACAGGATAAGGAGGTAGAACTGAACATACCAGAACGGCGGCAGAGATAGCACATACTCTGCAGAATAGCACCATTGTCAGAAAATAAGTCGACGCCCGTCAGCGCGCTGAACTCACAAGCTAAGTACGCCGCAATTAATAGCATAAATCGCGAGAGTGTTCAACACGCTGTTTGTTCTGGCGAGAGACGTGGTGTAAGCAAAGTAATGGCATTTTTGTAATACCTGGCATGAACGTACCTCCGAACTTGAGTGCGGTTACTCAAGAGGGTGTAAACCATTCCAACAGTGATAAGGACGTCACAAAGGACCTTGCAAGATAATGAAGCAAGGCAAAGCTCCTGTGTGATTGGGCAATTAGGGCCCACGTCGTCATACGAGGAACAAACATGCCTGAAATCGATTGCCTGGCTCGTGGATGTGTTGTAGGCTTATATGCCAAGCCTATGAGCGACAGCGAAAAGAGCGTGTGCAACTACGACTTACACTTTTATACAGAACACTGGTGACAAAGATAAAATCTTAGCGGCCCACGACTAAAGGAACATAAGGGAGCAAACCACCTACTCAATCCGAGAACTAACAAAGTCGGTTGAAATAAGCGAAAGTCTCGAGGCATGCCACAGCGGCGGACTCACTGAATGCTGTCAGTGAGACGGCGGACTGTTCATGTGAGTGCGTGCCAACTCTGAAAAAGCTCGTATACGTACTATTGCCGCCGGCAGGTATGGAGAACCTCTGCTCACTGGACTCAATTCAGTCTTGCACAGATGAAAAACAATAATAAACTCACAACGATAAATCCTCCAAGCGTAGAAGCTATGTCCTTTTCAGTAAGAGTTATTTCATGAACTTGTCACGAAAACATACTGTTCCACTGTAAGTTCAAGAATAACTAATTACATAAACATAAGTATGGCGGACGTGATTGATCGCAACAGATTCACGCACAAGCACTTAAAGCTATCGACTTGAGAATATGGTTTTGTCAGTTTCGGATAAAGCTATGCGTCACAACAGACATACAGGAAGACTCCTGGAAACGGCATAAGAACCTCGGATACATACAACCGTACTTTTGGAGTGGCTTACCATGGTACATATGAGATGGCGTGATAATCCCCAAAATTTGTGACACTAAGATAATAAGTCGTATGAACGACGAGAATCACGTTGATCGAGTCAACGAGCCTAGTCAAAGGTCATGTCACCACCATATCTTGGATAGCATAGCTTTCGAAATGTATACATCAAAAAAGCGACCTGCAGTGAGTTCATGAGGATCTGAACCACGCGTAATAGCACGTGACGGCCTCACAAAGGACTTTAGAGGCCACCGATCCCTTGAGCTGTGGAAACTGTAGTAGGAATAGAATTGCAACCAAGAAATACCATAGACGCTAGATGACCAATCAGACTCAATCACGACGTCCGATGACAAACATTGAGACGCACATGGACGAGAGGACGGCGCCGATGAGAAACGCTCCAATGGTGTTGTCTACAGGGATTAGTGCAGGCATGGCAAATAAAGTCAAGAAAGAAAGTCGCAGGAGATAAAAGGCAGGGAGTTCCGATGGGAGCGGTGATTACTCAGATTCGCGGCGCTCTCAATTGATACGCCACGAGGGAAGCAAACCATGACGAGAAAGGAGTGATCCCTCCCAAAGTCAGTGAATTAAATCTATTTCCAAGAGCCTCGAGACAGAGGCCGACCATGCAGCACCATACTACGCGTATCGTTTCACCTCCTTTAGTGCAGCATACGGATCCAGTTTGGGCGGATATCCATAGCGCGGTTCAGGTGTTTCTGCAACAGATCAGCTCGCCAACACTCTTACGAATGGGTGTGAGAACTTACTGATGACCTCTCTCCAGATCCTCGAACTCTCCATATCCCAGACTGCTCTCCATATAAATGCGCCTCCGCCATCAGTCCTGAGTGCATGTTCCTGCACAAACTTTCGTACACTGAAACCATCTCGCTCGAGTGGGCCAGATTGGAGCGAGAGCTTCACAGTCGGGTCCGCATGGGGAAGTAGTAGCAGAACAAAACGATGGTATGGTGTGCCCCGCGCAGGATGTGGAGGCACATAAGGTGTATGCGCAATAGAAGGGAGCAAACCAGCAGTTGTCGCAGAGAGGCTAATGTTCGGCCTATTGATAACACGGTCTTGATGTTTATACGATGAAAACGAAGACGATAAACTCACTGCAGCCAATGAAGGTATGTTTCGAATGATTGGTTCTTGTTGGGAACATCTGCGGGGGATTCGGATTGCGCCAGCGTTCAATGAGAGGTAGGAAGCTTACCTGGGTCGACCATAAGTAAAGTATAGAGCCTCGGTTCAGGGTGGAAGACGGTCGTGTAGAGCTTTGGCGGGCGACGCGTCTATACGTGGCCAATTCAGTATAGATGAATTGTCTGTCTTGGCACGTGCATATACCTGCTCGTTCACCAAGAAGACACCAGCTTCGACTGGCGCGGTCTTCCTCTTTGCCCTTGCGCGAAGAACAGCATCATTCGGTGGGGCTTCCGGGAAGACCGCGCGCAAGTCGACTGTGGGCTTGAGAACAGGAAGAATGTCTGGAATGACGTGCATCTGGTAGAGACGCTCCATCTGAAAGTTTGTTAAGAAAGGGATATAACACCAGGAGAAAGTGAGTCTGAGGCAACATACGAGAAGGTCCAAAGCGCCTTCGTTTCGCCAGCGTTGTTCAATAAGGTGGCGGTAAACTTTCTGGCTCATATCCGCTGAAAGAGGAGTCGCGTCAGTCAAGCCGAAGTGAATGCGAGTAGGAGTACAGACCCATTCCATTCGCAGCCTTCCACCTCACCTCTGGTAGATTGACTTGCGCCATAACCTCCAGCACATCTAAACGTTTTGTGGCGTCTTCTACATCCTCTGTAGGTACCTCTCCTTTCTCTATGCTCAGCCGAAGCGCGTCAGCTTCTCGTTGTACTGCAGCCGCGTCTGCACGAATGTAGGCAAGGGCTTCGTCATATGCTGGGATGAAGCCGGGGGCGACAGGTGGATTCCATTCACGAGGTCTCGCAAGACTGATACTTGGGCGAATGGGGGGATATTTTGGGTTCCTGCGACCCTGAGTCCTACGTAGGGTTGCAGGTATTGCGACATCGTCTGAGGCAGCCGCGTTGGATGGGTCAGAAGAAGCTGCATCTGCAGGTGAAGGAGTTGATGGGGCACTCGAAAGGCTTTCGAGCGTCGAGTTGGCCCTTGCCAGGGGAACTCGAAGCGCACGAAGCCGAGTGAGTGTAAACATTCAGGCGACGGAGCGGAACGAAACAAAGGCCAGCGACAGACACGATCCGTTCCACGTGACAACTCATCGTTGCACGTATTCAGTCTTTTCCGCAACCTAGAAAACTATGGCAAGATGGCCGAGTGGTCCAAGGCGTGTGACTCAAGCGAAAGCTTGCCTGATGAATCGGGTTTCTCATCTGCGTATGCAGGCAGGGGTTCGAATCCCCTTCTTGTCAATCTTTTTCCATTTATATATTTCTAGTTCATTAGCCACAGCCACAATAACCTATGCCATACACAACTACGAGTTTATCGAGTTCATTTCACAATTGGGTTGACACCCCGCGCAGCGAGGTAGTCCTTTGCAGCGCTGGAAGACTGCAAGCATGCCTGAGTTAACCCATAAGCAGCGGTGCTGAGATACATGTGCTCACCAAGCCTTTGATAAGCTCGTAGATGCTCTTGTCGTGAAAACGTAACCCAGTTATTGGATCTGTGTACGGTGCCTGCGAAGGTCGCCGTCACAAGGAGAACACGAAGCACAGAAGATTCCGTACCTCTAGGCCAGTAATATCGCAATAGCGTCGTTGCGGCAATACCGATGGTGGTGCCTCGATGGATAAGTCTAATATATTTGTTCTCAGGGGGCTATGAGGCTAACGAAAGAAAGGCCACTCACACGACGGCATATCGTCCTCCACGATAGCGTATGCCGAAGTAGCCCCATCGACTTCCATAGCTTCCTCACGTTCAATCCTCCGCTTCTCCCTTTCCAGTCTTTCGCGCTCGCGTTCCTGTCCAAGAACTGTCTTCAAGTTCTTGGTTCGGCGACTCGCGTTTTTCGTATAGGCGGGGTTCTTGAACGGCCGCGGAGCAGATAAGATGGATAGTTGCTCGGCGAGGGTCTAGGAGCAGTCAGCTGGGGCAGTTCGAAGGGGGATGTGAGGTAACGCGCACGGGAATTTGAGGTGTCGCGGTACCTTCTGTGCTCGGTGCAGCAGAAGGCTTTTTGCGCGTAGAACCTTTCGGTGGCCTTTTGTTTTTTGTCAAATAATACACACAGCGAGAATGGGTGAGACGGACATATTGTGGAGACGGCGCGCTTTTGCGTTGAAGGTGTTGCAAGAGGCGCGGTCAGATCATCATAAAAGTACACCCGCCATCGCGATATAGTCACACGACATTTATGAACTCAACCAGCGCGACAACTCTTCAACGCCTTGCGCACACTGCGTCATGACAATCCTCTTGTACTTAGCGCCAACTTCGTTCATTCACGCGCAGTTCTCTAAATCGATTTCTACAGGGTCCCCGAGGCGTGGCGAGCCCCAATCGCGGGCTCCCACCAAAGCGCGGCATCCCACACGTCAAAGAGGTCGTCACTGTTGCAAACGGCAAGGGTGGCGTGGGCAAGAGCACCGTCGCAGGCTCGTCCTCCCAGCTTCATTGCTGCCTCGTATAACGATTTGACATTTGCTGCTCTCGTGAAGCGAACCTCGCATTCTCCATCGCCCCTCGCAGACGCACCCGGGTCGGCGTGCTCGACTTCGACACTGGCATATTCGGACCTCCAGTGCCCAAGCTCCTCGGTCTAGAATCTGCTGGCGAACCCCATCTGACGTTTGACGTCCAGTTCGTCCCTGCCATACTCATGACTCCTCACCTGTGCATGACTCTTACATCCGCGTGCCACCAGCTGATGCGCTCGTCCCTCTCACCAATCGCGGCCTCCCCGCAATGTCTATGGGCTTCCTGCTCCCCGGTGCCGATGCCCCTGTGATATGGCGCGGCCTAATGGTACAAAAAGCCGTGCAGCAGCTGCTTTTCGACGTTGACTGGCGCGGCGCAGAAGCACAAGGACCGAGCCTCAACCTTCTAGTGATAGAGGTGCCACCTGGTACTGGGGATATGCCCCTCTCTCTCGGACAACTTGTCAATGTGGACGATATGAGCGGGTTTTCTCTCAGTCCGCGTGCCGGGTCTTAACTGCCAATCGACTAAACAGGCGCAGTGATCGCTTCCACGCCTCAAGACGTTGCCTTGCGGACGTTCAGAAGGTTATTGCCGCCTTTCACAAGCCCTCTATTCCCGTTCGTCCGCTTTTCCTCCGTTTCCTTCTTTGTTATGATCGGACTTCGGTTGACCTTGTTCTTAATCAGTCGTATCATCTGTCCGTCTTGCTGATGCACCGCACTGCCTGTTTGGTTCGTCTGACACAGCAAAGAAACTCGGCGTCGAGTTCCTTGGCGAACTTCCGCTCACACCGGGTGTGAGCACCGGCGGTGATGCGGCCCTACGCGCTCCTCGTTTCGCGCTCTGAGAGTGACGGTGTTGCTGGGCGACGATGGTGAGGCAACGGGCGTTGCCGAACGAGTATGTGAAAATTTGTTAAGACTTTCGAGTTTTTTTTTAGTTCCCACTTCCAGTGAGTGGCGAGATCTAGCAGTTCATGCGTGTAAAAGACGAGACAAACAAGATGTAGGGAGTGCTGGCAGGAGACGGGAACAAAATACCATACGTACAGTGGAAAACCGTATATATGATAAGTCAAACGAATCAACTCCCAGGGGAGTTTAGGCTCTCAGGACTTCAGGCTCATGGATTTATCGGAACGGAATAGAGTTTGGATCCAGCACTGCAGAAAATAGCTTCATCCTGCCTTGCAACTTTGCCTGTAATTCATCGTCCTGCGGCTGAGGGCAGCTGAGTTCTCGCGTGGAGGTCGGAACAACACATATGAAGTTCCACGGCATATCTTGTGGTAGTGATTCCGAAAACTTCTTAAAGAAGTCCAATGATGTTGCCGAGATGCTGTGCTTTGACGATATAGTGGTTTGAAAAATATACAATATGTTGTTAGTCACAATGAACGAATTGAAGCCGCCTTGGTTTCTCTTTCGTGGTATGTAGTGGGCTTGAGGATAGATTGTCTCCAGATTGCTGTATATAGTCATCTGTGTTGGTCGAATTTCGATGGGAGATGATTGCATGGAAGTGTCTCCATGAGTGGATTTCCATGAACAATTTTTGTCAGGCTTCATAGGGAAGAGCCTGAGATTGAAGGTGATCTTGTTCATCAATATTTCGCGGACAATCGTTTCATACATCCAGTCGGCAGTAACTCTCGCCGTGGGAATGCCTGAGAAGCGGTTGTACCACCTGAGTTTGTTTGCTTGGTCTAGCCTCCGGTAAAGGACCCGTAGCATCTCCTCGACGACACCCGAAATGGGCACAACAGTCTCGCGCGTATATGTCTGTACGTTGTTGAATTTCGAACCCGTTCGTGGGATCTTCTCTGTCATGCGTCTGCGTCTGAGAAGGATAATGCGGTCCCACACATCATCGATGTCTCCTCGCTGTTCATTGATGGCCATTGAGATCTTCTCCATCATATCTAGCGAAAGATTATTGAGTGCTGATTGAAAGAGCTTTTCATGATGCTTCAAACCCTCCCCCTCCCTTTTAAGGTACTCAAAGCAAATCCGGGGTGTGGGCCCATACCGATCATAGGCATCGCAAATAGCCACTTGCTGGTCTGTAAGTCCATAGATGGAGGAGCTACACATAACAAATGAGTTCCAAAAACGATGGTGGAAATGGATGAATCAACGCACGCTCGAAGTATCTCCTTTTTACTCCAAGGGTTCATTATATAGATTACAGGCGACGTATATTTTTCCAAACGTTTCCACCGCTCTGATTGGGGTGGTGTGGTAAAAATAAGAAGGTGCCTAGTCGTAGCCTCCATGAGATGAGATGGCATGTGTGCATGGTTGTCAGCATCAACCAACGTCCACACGCGGGTCTTGAAATCAGAGCATGGTGAATAGGGGGGTTCAACGTAAACACCTTCCTTCACAAAGAGAATTCGCCAACTGCCACTGTACCAAATAACTGGCCTCTCTTGGCTGAGGCATCGACACAGGACATAACGATTCCAACAGGTTTTACCTTTCGGCAATGATTACTGGTTAAGGAAAGATAACGCATACAAGACTCACCTATCCCCGATTGACCTGTAATGACGACCGAGCACGGTTGCCAGTCTTTTACATCCGTGTCCATATACTTCTTGCAGAGGTCAAAAAACCGGACAAATTCTTTCCGGACATAGATTTGACTTCCGACGCCATTGATGCCAACATCGAGGATATAATCATAATCATCAGGATCAATCTTGTCTTCTTCTTCTTCTTCTTCCTCTTCACCAGTCTCTTCATTCACATCTATTTTCTTGGGTTTGATTTTAGACCGGAAGTCTTGGCCCCAAAATCGTTCATGCAGACGAGAGAATTCCTGAGTTCCAGCAAGCTTCATCCATGGGTTCATATGATCAGGAATAATTGAAGAATAGGACGGGGGCGGGAGAGTGTGCTGAGACATGGCGGATGGTGATGGTAGTACAACTACAACAGTAGCGGCTAGAGGCCGGCTAGGGGCTGGTCACGAGAAAGGGTAAGTCATATTGCTGCAAGTTGATTGACGACCCTTTGGTCTCCTATCGAAGAGCAAAGAAGTCGAACGCATCACCGGTCCGGCGGGAGAGCCACAGCCACAGCCGCGCCGTTTTCATCTTCTCGACTACGGCTGTCTGACATCGAACCCGGATGTCTATCCTTTTCGCTTCTCTTCTTCTGGACAGATAATCGGCGCATTCTTCGTAAACGGTGTGTTCTCGCACTCTTCGCATGTTCACCGCGTATCACTTTCCCAGACATCATATTCCCCCTATGCTCTTCAAGCTTCAATCATCACCTTACACCATACAAAACGCATCGAAGTTACCTGATTATGTGATCCTCCATCGTAGTATGGTGAGATCACTCGCAATCGTCACTGACTTTTGCCTGACTGCGACAACATCCTCTTTCCCGACTACGTACGACAGCCATATTATACGTGATCATGTTATCTTATCCATAGCGCGCTCACACTGGGCTGGCCATATCGTTCTCTTTCTCCTGACTGCGACAACATCCTCATTCCCACCTGCGTATGACAGCACACAAGAGGGCATGCTTTTTTATCGTCGCAATCGTCTATCACTTGTGCCTCACTGCAAACGACACGCTTGCATGTCCCACGTTATCTTAGTGACCGCGCGCTGACACTGGGGTTGCCATATCATTCGTGCATATGTGCGCCGACTACACCGCGCAGGCACAGTGCTCCAACGAGGGCACACTGTCGAGTTGTTTTCTTCTTCCTTCCTGATTATCATTAGCCAGCCATAGGTTATTCGCCAAAGCATGTTTGCGTAACGAAAAAATGTTCCTGACTGCCGTCCCTGTCGATGAAGGACACTCGTAGACCATGTGGACTTTTCCATCGTTGACGAGCCTGTCTCTGTTGTCGCCAGCGGCATTGTTACCACATCCAATGAAGTCGGACGACCGCTCATTCAATGTGCACGGCACACAATTTATCTCGGGAGGTCAGCCGTCGACTTCGTCATCTGTTGTCGGACGGACCTGAATCCGAAATGGAGTTTGCGCACGAGTTCCCAGCTACTATCAAAACCTCGGTCGACTGTTGCGTTTACAGGAGCCATTCTCCATTTTCGCGATCATCACTTCGCTATCACGCAGCGCGCATTCCTCTGCGTTGTCGTTGACTTTCACCACATCGCATTTATCAAAGAACGCGTCGCTAACCAACCTACTCCCGCTCCTCCTCACAACCTCGACTTAGGCGCAAAGTTGAAGTCGCCCATGCTGCAACGAAAACAACAACGCACGTCGGCTTCTTCCTCTAAAGCATTAGGCAAACCGATTCCGAGGAAGAGGTCGACGGTACCGTACGTTCTTTCTAACAAAAAAAAGGTCTTTCTCTGTCCGTTCACACGCACTCGTCCTTGTCTCCCTTTACTTTGTTTTCATCTATGCTTCTCAATAACGTAAGCAAGGTCCTTGCCGACAAAGTCGGCCCTTTTAGTCGATACTGCCCGTGTGCCCGAAAGATGAGTCATGCATTGCTTGCATCGTAGGTCATGTGAAACATGTGAAGTGTGGGTAGAAATAACAATTAGGGCGGGTATAGACGCGATAGAGATACAGTGTGATTCAGCTAATTCATCAGTCCAACCTGCTCGTGGAGCAGACATAGGTACGACTCGGTTTCAACAGATGCTATCACCTACTCCTACTCCTTTCTCCGCCGTCCTCCCCTCCTTGAATTCCGCCAATGCCAACATATCACTCGAGTGAGAGCCTATCCTTAGCGATGTATGTGGCTGACTATCCTTGATCCGCTCGTGAGTGATTGTGACAACTGTCCGTTTTTCACCTCTTAATCTCGAGCGGACGTTAACGCGCGAGTTGAGTCTAGATAATAATGAGTCTGCTATACAGCTACTAGATAAAGGTGGATAGGACGCACATTGTTATGAATGAACACACATATAACCGGACAAGGACGAAGAAAGATGGTGCGTATATCAGCGTCGTGGGAAATTTCACATACTGAGATGCCCAGGGTCAATACCAGCGCGGAACCTATTTGGTTCGCTACTCACCGTAATGAGACACGTAGAAGCGAATACCCTTTCCGTTATCGACTACGTATCAGATGGTGTATACTAAGAAGGGCGACTGGCTTACAGATTCAGCGCCCCACTATTAATAATATACATTATCACCAGGTTGATGACGCGGTTCGCCCTATGAGAGTATGGTTGTCAGCGAAGGTGTGCGCGCAACGCTGATGCCGAAGACAGTGCGCACCTTTGGCCACCCGAGCGCTGTTGGAGAACATAATATACCATGCCTACCGTGATGAATACACCACACGCCACCTCGAGTGATAAAGCGGTAGCCCCATAAGGCTGGAAGTGAGACATCAGAGAAGATAAGGAAAGGATGTGCCTGTAAGACTGACAATAGACTGAGCGTTTTCCAAGTATGATCCCATTTCAAAACTGACGCAGTTTTCAGAAAATTTTTGGTGGCATGTGGCTTAATCGCTCACCTTTTCACGGAAAATGCTTCACACGGAACGACACGAATCAGCGCTCCAAGTCGGGGTCACGTCAGCACTGTTAGTGAGCTTACCAATACCGAAACCTGGATCAGTTTCAGATACTGAGTTTCTTTGGCGATGAAAAGATGCACATGCACACACCAAACTCCGTCACAGATATCAGACTCTAGAGAAAACGCCGTCAGGTCAAATCGTTTCGAGTAAATTAGAAAGTCTGCATACAATAACGAGTGGAATGAAAATATTTGTTCTTTGGCTCACTATAACCAACACTTGACAACGGTGCGCAGAAAAATGGAGCGCTCCACGTACGTTGGTAAATTCTGACGGCGTAGAATCTGACAAATGTGGGTGTGAAAACTTTTCTTGAATGACGACCTGAGACGCAAACTCACTGTTGAATGCACGTAGTCACAGCGACTAGGAAAAGGGATGACAACTCCGTGCCTTGAACGAGCAAGTGTTGGTAGACGCACCCCCAATGATACATTGAACCTAAACCGAACCATCCCCAAAATATATGAGCAAACTCGAGCAACTTGCTGGTGTAATTCGGCGTACCACCAAAGTCCTGCGAAGAATGTAAGTTAATAGATAACTCACAAGTATTCCGCACTTACCATGGGGCATGAAGGTCGGCTAAGAAATTTCCGAAATTTGTGACAGCAGCTATGTAGAACCCATGACAAAGGAATGACAGATGTATTGAGTCGAGCACCCTGCATAGGGAACGTTATAAGCATGAGCAAATCGGATGCGATGTCGTCGGCCCACATGAGTATTGCAACCTGTGATCTATTTGCATAACAGACCAAAGAACGAGGCACTTGGTGACTTACAAACAACTTTAAAAAGACACTATCCCTCGAGGAATGCTCGGTGAAGTACAAGTAGACCTGTAACCATGTGATGCCATAGAGTCTGAAGCAATGGGTATCAGTAGACCCCCCGAACAAGAAATGCCTAGGACTTACATCGAGGAAAAGATGACACCAATGAAGAAGGCGCCAAGGAGACGATTCAGAAGTGCCGACATTCCAAGTGCGGGGACAAAAGGAAGGAATCAGCCCTTACTTCCTTGCACATCACAATATATACGCAGCGCCATCAACTTAGGCGACGGGCGTCAGGCATCAGCAGGCCTAACCCATAGAGGAAAATAAAGCGGATATTCGGTACGTACTGCAATGGAGGAGGTATTTTGTTTGTAACATTCTTCTGTGGAGCACATCCAATTTCAGAAAGTGATATCGGGAAAAACAACTCCGTAGCTTACATATGGAAGTCGAATCTCGCCAAGGGTAAACCGTAAACAAGAAAGTATTGTGGGTCTTTCCGAAGAAATGATCATTTATGGTCTGATTAGAGAGTTCGGGGAGAAGGGACGGGTGAGAACCGAGGTGATATCGGGATTACCCAATAAGTGGGGAAAATACGGCTTCGCGGCCGATTACATCTTTGTCTTACGTAAGGCCTTGGTTGCCCCGTTGAGGACTAATCAGACGCGGAAATCTCTAGGAATCACCATGACTACTGCATCTTATCCTCCAATGTGGCAAGTGAAATTGGTGAAAGTAAAGGCCAGTTTTGGTGGCGGGCCCCCAATTCTTGCATCTGGTTCATGGCTGGCACAGAGACCTGCATCAGCGACAAAGAAATGCTTGGATGCCCATCGAATGGTCTAGTCTAGTCCACCGAATGTTACTGAATGTTTCTCAATCATGGTACGTGGACGGGCATCTGCGGGCAAAGTTCAGATCCCAGATTTCAGGGCCTCATTTCATTAAGCCCCAAAACTCAATTCTAAAAAGATCCGAGGGGTCCCATACAGGACCCGAACGAATGGAACTACATCACAGTACCATGACTGACAGCATCGCAGCCTCTGGCGATCTTCTTCCTTTGAACCTTCCTTACTCACGTCGTTGTTGGATAGGACACCCAACACTTACATAATACTTCAAGCTTCAGCTTCATGGTCTTGGACGACGTCTGTGTTTTCTGCTTTCATGCCTGATTACGACCCCAAGTGTCCTTCTTCTCCCTGAGGCTGTACATTTTCCCCTCGTGCACCCGATCTCACCGTCTTGGTCACGCGGTTTCTTTTGTTAACTCAAGTTCATGCACCCTCAGGCTTTGGTAGCGAGGGTTACTTGTCCAACACCTGTTTCCCTCCCATTTCTGACCTGTTGGCTCTTCGCCCCCTACAATTCCCTGGACCGGCTCCAGTCCCACAACGGCTTCTTTGCGCACATACCTTATTGCCTACTGTTTGGTCGCCGCACACGGCTCCGAGTGTAGATGCCAATTCATCCAGCTGGGCAAACCAAACCTCCAATAGATGTCATTTATCGCGTATGCAGGAAACTAGTTTTCCCATGCACTGTGCATTTACTCTGGCCACGGTGTGGCCTACGAAATGAGACCGTTTCCGCCGAGCTTCTTCTACACTCAGAGAATATCACTTTCACTGTCATGGACATGGGAG
>WNFR01004179.1_pt1 | contig 14871 bp, 12 predicted proteins | sample 5400221 | NCBI WGS metagenome assembly WNFR01 (sample SAMN13153357, study PRJNA577476) | soil metagenome | isolation source: 40 cm soil under Madrone tree | place: USA:California | collected 2016-06-14 | reverse complement strand
GGGACCAGTTATTACCTGAACTATTCGCTGGAAAACGAGCGGACAGACAACGGGCTGCTGCTTCGCGGCAGCCAGGGCAACCTGGTCTCGGGCACGAAGGTGCGGCTTTCCGACACTTCCAGTGTCTACGTCGAGGAGCATTACCAGAATGGCGGATCCCTAAGCGGACTTACTCACACCACTGGAATCAACCTCACGCCGAAAGAACACTGGAATCTCGGCGGCAGCGCGGAGGTCGGCAAACTGCGCGACTCACAGACCGGCGCCGAGACCCATCGCAAGGCGGCAGGGATCAACACGGGCTATGGCCTGGCTAAGATGCAGTTCTCGAGCGCGATCGAGTTTCGCCGGGATAACGCGGAACAACTCGACCGGACACATAACGAAATGACTACATGGCTGTTTCGGAACAATTTCAAGTTGCAACTGACGCCCGACTGGCGCGTAATCGGCAAGCTGGACCACTCGGTCAGTGATAGCTCGCTCGGCGAGTTCTATGCCGGCGGCTACACTGAGGCGGTGGTCGGCTACTCGTACCGTCCGGTTAGGAACGACCGGCTAAACGCGCTGGTTAAGTACACGTACTTTTATAACGTGCCGACCATGGGTCAGGTGGGATTGCAAAACACAGCGGCCGAGTTCCTTCAAAAGAGCCACATCGCGGCGCTCGATGTGAACTACGACCTCACGGCGAATTGGTCCCTCGGAAGCAAGTACGCCTACCGCATGGGACAGGAAAGTTTGGATCGCGTGCACCCGAACTTCTTCGCCAACCCCGCGCAGCTCGCGGTCTTGCGCGTGGACCGGCGGTTCTTCAAGGAGTGGGACACCCTGGCGGAGGTTCGAACGCTTTACCTACCGGATATAAGTCAACGCCGCAGCGGCGCGCTGGCCGCGATCTATCGTCATATTGGCAAGAACCTGAAGGTTGGCGTGGGCTACAACTTCACCAACTTCTCCGACGAGCTGACCGACCTGAAGTACAACCACAAAGGCGTCTTCGTCAATCTCATCGGGAGTATGTGACGCCCGCGTGGCTTCGCTGGACAGGGGGCAGGCTGCAGTCCAGTCCCCCTTTTCGAAAAAAAATGTACTGGTACCAAGATTTTTTCTGACATTTTCCGAAAATCGGGATGTTATCGGAAAAGTTTAGTTTAGTACCTTGCGAGGATAAGAAGGGTAGGTGAGTTTTGCACTGAAACGAAGGGCCTGGCCAGTTCAGCTGGCTGGCTAAGCCTAGGGCTGCTGATCGCGACGGCCCTGTAGCCATCGAAGTCTTGTTTTTAATTCCTCAAAGGCGTTGAACGCAATCGGACAGATTGCAACATTGTCAATCACACCCATAAGTCGGGTTGTGAATCCTGGTTGTTCTAGGTGCGGAAACGACCTGCAAACCTCCGGTCTATTCTCGTAAATCGAGCAAAGTTTCCCGTCCAGCATCGGGCACGGCGGGTTCACCATGCCTTCTGACATAAATTGTTTCTCGAAGGCCTTTATCGATTGCCCGAGCGTCTTTGCAATCGTGTAAAGCTCGCTTTTCTTGAATTCCGTTTGCAATGATCGGCAGCAATTTGCGCACTGGGTGCAGTCGATAAGGGCGAAGTACTTCTGACTGAGCGCCTTGACGATGCCATCGATGTTATCTGGAGCGTTCTGTTTTAGCCACGACCGGAATTCCCAGTTTTCGTCGTCGTGCTCTTGTGAAAGGTGTTGGATCCTTGATAGATCGGTCTCAATCTCAGAAGCGGCGAGCTGCTTCCGCTTGGGTGGTTTCATTCCGGGGTCGTAAGCCATCGTGATTCGTACCTAGGGACCACTCAAGCGATGGTATCCGCATTGGCCGGGGGGCTACTAAGATTTTTCTTACAGGGTCGAATCTGCTTCAAAGCCAATCGTTTTGGAACTACGCCGAACTTTACCGGTTAGGCGAACATACCAGGCATATGCATTGCTGCTCCCGTCCTTTTCTACCTTAACAAGTAAAGTCTTCCCACGATTGTTCAAAAAGGGAACACTCCGATTATCCATGTTTATTCGCATAGGACTGCGGTCGGCGTCGACGGTGACTTGATAAGTCGTGGCGCCATGCTAAGAGCTTGCGTTTCTCAAACTCACTATGCGGCCCTTATGAAATCTTTATGAACCTCTCAGGACTTTCTGAGCAGAGTCTGGCTATGTTGTCTTCGACTGCGGGGAGAGGTTCGGTTCATCGAACCCACACTGGAAAAGAGCTACTGAGGTCGGGCACTCTGTGTCTTTAGCTCCATGACTCTCATAGTTTGGAGTTTACTGCGAACGGAATGCGCACGAGAGAATGCAAGATCACCGCGATTGGGAAGAAGAGGCTGGATACAAAAATGACCATGTTGGGAAGTAAGCGAGAACTTCGTTGGATTTTTCTGGCCATAGCCTTGTCTAACAGCATGGCTCCCGGTCTTCTAGTTGCCGACGACGAGGGAAAGGCTAATCCCCCGTCAAAAGCGGCGTCAATCAAGCCTGACGGACCTACTCCCGGATTAACTGAGCGCGAACGATGGCTCCTCGACCGCGTGGAGCAGCTCGAAAAGCGCGTTGCGGACCTTGAGTCTAAGGGCAATCCTGCCGCGGCTCCGGCTGCGGATGCATCAGCCACGCAGCCAGCTTCAGCGAACCTGGCCACGTCAGCCGTCGCAGCGCTCGATTCGAGTATCACCCCCGGACCAAAGCCAGCCAGTTCAAGCTCGATTTCCAATGATCATGTCGCCTTGCTTGGGCCGCAAGCCACGGAGAAAGGCAAGTCGGGTGCGAGTGCGGCCCAGAAAGCGCAGCCATTTGCGTTTGCGGACTTCACCTGGTTGACCGGCAATGCGCGCACAAAAGAATCGCCGATGGATACCAAATTCTTCACGCCGGAAATTCGCGCCGATGTGGACTACGTTTACGATTTCAACCATCCGAAAGACGACACCATAGGCGGTTCGAGCGAAGTGTTCCGATCGAATGAAGTGCACGTCACCCAGCTGGGCGTCGGCGGCGACTTCCACTACGACAATGTTCGCGCGCGGTTGATGACGCAGTTTGGTCTGTATTCTCAGACCACACCGCGCAACGACGCCAGCCCCTCGCGTGGCCAATGGAATCTGGATAACGCTTACCGGTACATCTCAGAAGCGTACGGCGGCTACCACTTCAACGCGCTGCATGGGATCAATGTGGACGCCGGAATCTTTATGTCCTACGTCGGCCTCTTCAGCTACTACCAATTCGACAACTGGACGTATCAGCCGTCTTATGTTTCATCGAACACACCGTGGTTCTTCAACGGTGTGCGGGTTCAAATTTTCCCCACCGAACATTTGAAAATCGAGCCGTGGTTCGTCAACGGCTGGCAGTCTTACGGGCGCTTCAACAACCGGCCGGGAATCGGGCTGCAAGTTCTGTGGCGGCCGAATGGCTGGCTATCGGTCCTGGGGAATCAATACGCTTTGGGCGAGGATGCGCTGAACACCCCGGGCCGCGTGCGGTATCACACGGACGATAGCATTCAGATCAAGTACTACGACAATCAGACACATTTTCTCAGCAAAGCTGCCTTCTCGCTGACCGGCGACATGGGATGCGAGCATGGTGGTGGCGTCAGCTGTGCTGGCGGTTCCGCCAAGGGGCCCAAGCAGAGCTTCCTGGGTTACATGATCTACAATCGGCTCTGGTTCGATCGAGACAAGTACGGTCTGACGATTGGCGGCGGACAGATCAACAATCCCGGTCGGTATTTAGTTTTGCTGCCGCCGATCAACGGTGCGACAGCTACTTCGGGAACACCCTATTTCACCGAGAATCCCGGCGATCCGTATAAGGCTTGGGATGTGTCTGGGACATTCGATTGGATGCCGAGCCAATACATTACTTTCCGCTGGGAGTATAACCATCGGGCGGCGAATGTGCCCTACTTCTCCGGCTCGGGTGGCGTGACCCCGCCGGGCGGCAACAATGGCACACCTGGTTCCTTCGTTTGCCTCAGCGGATTCACGACTTGCAATGGTTCGCCAACAAATACCTGGTTCCCAGATCTCCGCAAGAGCGAGAACCGCTTGAACATGGCGATACTCGTTAAGTTCTAGATTCCGGACGGGAGGAATGTGCTCATGCTAGACATCATCTTCTTGGCCGCGACGGCACTGTTTGTTGGAGTAGCCATCCTCTACGTGCGCGGCTGCGAACGGCTTAGATAGGAGCGGGTCATGAGTTTAGGGAATGCGGCATTGCTGTTCATTTGCGTTCTGCTGTGTGGGTATTTGCTTTACGCCCTCCTGAAGGCGGAAGACTTCTAACCATGACGGCAAATGGCTGGTTTCAAATCGGTTTCTATCTTTTGGTGATCTTCCTACTGACCAAGCCAGTTGGAATCTTCATGACTCGTGTGTTCAACCGGGAAAAGACGTTTCTCGATCCGGTTCTGCGACCGATCGAAAGGGTCGTATACCGGCTGACCGGCGTCGACGAGAAGCATGAGATGCGTTGGACAGAATATGCCGTCGCCATGCTCCTGTTTAGCGGCGTCTCGATGGCACTCCTTTATGTGATCGAGCGGACGCAGAAATGGCTGCCACTCAACCCGCAGAAGTTTCCCAACCTGGAACCCGGTCTGGCTTTTGGCACGGCCGCCTCGTTTACCACCAACACGAACTGGCAGGCCTATAGCGGCGAATCCACGATGAGCTATCTCACACAGATGGCGGGTCTGGCATATCACAACTTCGCTTCGGCGGCGGTCGGTATCGTATTGGCCATTGTCGTTATACGCGGCATCGCCCGGAAGGAAACTGACAAGCTCGGAAACTTCTGGGTGGACACCACGCGCTGCCTGCTGTGGGTCTTGCTCCCGATTTGCGTGGTTGGTTCTCTGGTGTTTGTGTCTCAGGGTGTCGTGCAGAACCTGAAACCCTACACCACGGTGCAGTTGATTGAACCCCAGACCGTGCAGGTAACCGGTGCAGATGCCAAGGTCATTACGCAGACTGTGACGCAGCAGTTCATTGCGCAAGGTCCTGTGGCATCGCAGGAAGCCATTAAGGAATTCGGCACCAATGGCGGTGGATTTTTTGGTGCTAATAGCGCCCATCCTTTCGAGAACCCCACTCCCTTTTCGAACTTCTTCCAGTTGGTGCTAATTTTCGCGATTCCCTCCGGTCTCACGTACACCCTTGGCCGTATGAGTGGATCTCAGCGGCATGGCTGGGCGGTATGGTCGGCAATGGCGTTTCTTTTTTTCGTCGGGGTGGCTACGGCGTACTGGGCTGAAGCACGCGGGAACCCATTGCTCGGCGGCGTCGATCAGGATGCGAGCGCCCTGCATTCCGGCGGCAACATGGAAGGAAAGGAAGTGCGGTTCGGAATCGCAAACTCCGCCCTTTTCGCAACCGTTACTACCGACGCCAGCTGTGGCGCGGTGAACAGCCAGCACGATTCGTTTACGCCGCTTGGTGGTATGGTCCCGTTAATCAACATCATGTTAGGGGAGGTTGTTTTCGGCGGAGTGGGCGCCGGCCTCTACGGCATCATCGTGTTTGTCCTTCTCGCAGTGTTCATCGCGGGTTTGATGGTGGGCCGGACTCCCGAGTATCTCGGCAAGAAAATCGAGTCGTATGACGTCAAGATGGCTATGCTGGCGATTCTCATTCTGACCTTCACCATCCTCGGCTTTTCGGCCGTTGCTATCGTGAAGCCATTTGGTAGTTCGAGCATCTCGAACCCAGGGCCGCACGGATTGTCCCAGGTTCTTTATGCCTACGTTTCTTCGACTGGCAACAACGGCTCGGCGTTCAGCGGCCTGAATGTGAACACCATGTGGTACAACACAAGCACTGCAGTCGCCCAACTACTCGGCCGCTTCTTCATGATTATTCCGGTGCTTGCTATTGCCGGAAGTCTAGCCAAGAAAAAAACTGTTCCGGAATCGGCGGGAACGTTCCCCGTGGCCGGTGGGCTCTTCGCAAGCTTGCTAGTATCCACGATTCTGATCGTGGGTGCGCTTACATTCTTCCCGGCCCTGAGTCTCGGGCCGATTCTCGAGCACCTGCTGATGTCCGCAGGGAAGGCCTTCTGAGGTTTACATGGATCCAGCCGCCCAGGTTAGAAAACAGTCGCTCGCCGACACGAAGATTCTCACTCGTGCAGTAGCCGATTCATTTCGCAAGCTGGCTCCCCGTACGATGGTGAAGACCCCCGTGATGTTCGTGGTCGAGGTGGGTGCGGTATTGACGACGGTGCAGCTAGTATCGAACGCCTTTCATCACGCAGGCCACATTAGCTTCGGCCTGCAGATCACACTTTGGCTGTGGTTCACAGTTCTTTTCGCGAACTTTGCAGAAGCCATGGCCGAGGGACGAGGCAAGGCACAAGCAGACACCCTGCGTAAAGCACGGGCCGAGACTCAAGCTCACCTGCTGACGTGCGATAACAAGATCGAGATCGTACCCAGTTGGAAATTGCGCTCAGGGGACACCGTAGTCGTTACGGCAGGGGACCTCATCCCCGGCGATGGCGAGGTGATCGAAGGTGTGGCTTCTGTCGATGAATCGGCAATTACTGGCGAGTCTGCCCCAGTCATCCGGGAGTCGGGTGGCGATCGTTCGGCAGTTACCGGGGGGACGCGTGTTCTCTCCGACGAGATCAAAGTTCGCATCACGTCGAATCCGGGGGAAACCTTCCTGGACAGGATGATCAAGCTTGTTGAGGGAGCCGCACGTCAAAAGACTCCGAACGAAATTGCCCTAAACATTCTGTTGGCTGGGCTGACCATTATCTTTTTGCTGGCCGTCGTGACGCTGCAGCCCTTTGCCATCTATTCTGGTGCACCCCAGAGCATCTTCGTCTTGGTATCACTTCTCGTCTGTCTGATTCCCACGACCATCGGTGGGCTTCTATCCGCTATCGGCATTGCCGGAATGGACCGCATGATTCAGCGGAATGTCATCGCCATGTCGGGACGTGCTGTCGAAGCGTCGGGCGACGTGGATGTGTTGTTGCTGGACAAGACGGGAACGATTACTCTGGGGAACCGCGCCGCCACGCAATTCTTTCCGGCGCCCGGCGTCGAAGAGCGTCATCTCGCCGATGCCGCTCAGCTTTCCTCGCTGGCGGACGAAACTCCGGAAGGCCGATCCATCGTTGTGCTCGCCAAGGAGCGGTACAACCTTCGCGGTCGCGACCTTTCTACCCACGCCGCAACTTTCATCCCATTCTCCGCACAAACCAGGATGTCAGGAGTCGACCTTGACGGTCGCGAAGTTCGAAAGGGAGCACTGGAGGCCATTACCCGCTTGTGCGGAAGCCGCGGCAACGGCATTCCTGCGGAGCTGCAAGTTTGTGTTCGTGACATTTCGAATGCGGGCGGAACACCACTGCTGGTCGCAGAAAACTGTCGCGTGTTGGGGGCCATCGCGCTTACGGACATCGTCAAAGGCGGCATGAAAGAGCGTTTCGATCATCTTCGTGCCATGGGGATTCGCACCATGATGATCACGGGTGACAATCCTCTGACCGCCGCCGCAATCGCTCGCCAGGCCGGTGTCGACGATTTCCTTGCTGAAGCCAAGCCCGAAGACAAGATGGCCCTCATTAAGCGGGAACAGGCGAAGGGGAAGCTGGTGGCCATGACCGGCGACGGCACCAACGACGCTCCGGCACTTGCTCAAGCTGACGTGGGAGTGGCCATGAATACCGGAACGCAAGCCGCGAAAGAAGCTGGAAACATGGTCGACCTCGATTCCAATCCGACGAAACTCATCGAAATCGTTGAAATCGGCAAGCAGCTACTGATCACTCGTGGCGCGCTGACTACCTTTTCCGTTGCGAACGATGTTGCCAAATACTTCGCCATTATCCCCGCAATGTTTGCCGCCGCGTTTCCTCAGCTCGAAGTTCTGAACATTATGCGGCTCCGCACTCCCGAGTCGGCGATCCTATCCGCTGTCATTTTCAACGCGCTGATTATCATTGCGCTGATTCCATTAGCCCTGCGAGGCGTGCGTTATCGGCCGGTGGGAGCGGCTGTATTGCTTCGCCGCAATCTGTTGCTCTATGGCGCCGGCGGAGTCATCGCTCCCTTCATAGGGATTAAGCTGATCGATCTGTTGCTGACGTATCTGCGATTTGTATGAGAGGCGTTCATGAAAAAGAATCTCCTCATTGCCGTGTGGTTCACCGTGGTGACAACCGTGATGTTCGGCTTCATCTACCCGCTCGGAGTCACGGGACTGGCACAGTTATTTTTTCGAGACCGCGCAAACGGGCAACTCATCGAGAGAGACGGACGGCTGGTTGGCTCAAGAATCATTGGGCAGGCATTCACCGGCCCTGGCTATTTTCGCTCACGGCCTTCATCGGCAGGAGCTGGATATGATCCAACATCAAGCGGCGGCTCAAACCTGGCGCCGACCAATAAGAATCTGCTTGATCGCGTAAAGAGTGACGTACAGAAGCTTAGGGCCGAGAATCCGAACGCTCCAATCCCGGTCGACTTAGTGACAGCCTCGGGGTCTGGTCTGGACCCGCATATCTCTCCTGCCGCTGCAGAATTCCAGATTCCTCGCGTTGCTCACTCGCGTCGTATGAAAGAAGAAGACGTGCGCGCGCTTGTCGAGAGACATACAAAGGGCCGCGACCTTGGATTCCTCGGCGAACCGCGCGTGAATGTGTTGGAGCTGAACCTAGATCTCGACAGTCTTCATCCGGCGCGATGACGGTCACGATTTGTGTCGTGGACGTTTTCCAGAGGTTATGCTTGGAAACTGATGCCGGTAGCGATCCAAGGTTCGCTCAGGATGGAGCGAGGATGCGCTGGGTCTTTCTCAATTTTCTTGCGCGGATGCTGGGGTTCGATTGCTCACTAGTCCCGGCCTCGACCTGGAGATTGTGAGCTTCGCCGCAAAGGAGAAAATGTGCGTGATGGTCGGCGCCCTCACACCCACCGAGGTGACGTACAACAGCCTCGATTACTTAAGAGAGCGGCATGGTCTGCCGCAGGAGCTGCTGCAAAATATCGCTGTCGTGGAAACATTGGCCTCTAAGGCCGGAGAGTAGCGCACAGGAGGACACAATGAGAGATAGCTTTGGCTTTCCTCGGCTTGGTTGTCTGCTTGGCTTGCTTTTGATTTCTTTTTCGCTTTCGGGAATGGCGCGCGCGGGAGCCACGGACGAGAAGTTCGTCTCGCGTGTAGCGGAGGTTGAGGGCGTAAAGCTTCACTACACGGCGGGCGGCCATGGCACACCGCTGATCCTGCTCCATGGGTATGCGGAGACGTCTCGCATGTGGACCCCGATATTGCCTGTGCTGGGCGAGAAATTTAGGGTGATTGCGCCAGATCTGCCGGGGATAGGCGAGTCCTCCATTCCTGACGATGGTTTGGACATGAAGACGGCAGCGATCCGCATTCATTCGCTGGCTCGCTCGCTAGGCGTCGAAAAGGCCAGGGTGGTCGGCCACGACATTGGGCTGATGGTCGCCTATGCCTATGCCGCGCAATTCCCCTCTGAGGTGGAAAAATTGGTGGTGATGGACGCCTTCCTGCCAGGTGTCGCGGGGTGGGAGGCCATATACGACAATCCAGGTATCTGGCATTTCCGTTTCAATGGGCCGACACCCGAAGCGTTGGTTCAAGGCCGCGAGCGCATTTACTTTGAGTATTTCTGGAATGACCTCGCCGCTGACAAGACGCGTTCGATTCCGGAAGCCGATCGCAAAGCGTATACCGCAGCCTACGCGCGCCCAGGCCGTATGAAAGCTGGGTGGGCTTACTTCGTTTCGTTCCAGCAAGCAGCGAGGGATTTCGCGCAACTGTCTCAGTCGAAGCTGACGATGCCGGTTCTGGTGATCGGCGGCGAGAAGTCGCTGGGCGATGCACTGGGGCAGCAGATGAAGTTGGTCGCCACGGATGTAACGGTGGTAGTGCTGAAGGACACCGGCCATTGGGTGCTGGAAGAGCGACCCAAGGAGACGACCGACGCGCTGGTGAAGTTTCTGTGACAATCTGAAAGCTTAGGGATGTTTGGGAGTAGGAACTCCAGAGGTCAATATGGCTCACGCTGCTGCCGATCAGCCGGAATGCTGGCCCGCTCTTGCGCTTGACTCATGGAAAGAAACTTACGCAACACTCCACATGTGGACGCAAATAGTCGGTAAAGTCCGGCTGCGTCTAACGCCGGTCGTGAACCACTGGTGGAATATTCCGTTGTACGTAACGGCGCGTGGTTTGACGACATCTCGAATCCCTTACGGCGAAAGAGCATTTGAAGTTTGGTTTGACTTCATACGGCATCAGCTTGTGCTGGAGACGAGTGATGGACTGGCGAAGACACTTCCGCTTGAGCCGCGTTCGGTGGCCGAGTTCTATCAGGAATTCATGGAATTACTTCGATCGGCGGAAATTCAAATCAAAATCTGGAAAATGCCGGTCGAAATTCCCGATCCGATTGCCTTTGATCAGGATCGTGTGCACGCCTCGTACGAGCGTGCATCAGTCGGGAAATTCTGGCGCATCCTGTTGTCTGTGGACACCGTTTTCAACCAGTTCAGGGCCAGATTCATCGGCAAATCCAGCCCTGTACACTTCTTCTGGGGAAGTTTCGATCTGGCCGTCACTCGGTTTTCCGGTCGCCGGGCCCCGGAGCGACCCGGCGTAGACGCCATGACTCGTGAAGCCTATTCGCACGAAGTGAGCAGTGTTGGTTTTTGGCCCGGAAGCGGCAAGGTCCAAGGTGCGGCGTTCTACTCGTACGCGGTTCCCGAGCCGCAGGGATTCAAAGACAAGCCTGTCCGCCCGGATGCCGCCTTTTATGACCGGCAGCTCGGCGAATTCCTCCTCATGTACGACGATGTACGCAAAGCAGAGTCACCTACAGCCTCATTACTCGAGTTTTGCCAGACCACATACGAAGCCGCGGCAACGCTTGGCAACTGGGACCGCGGTGCACTTGAAAGGTAGCTGCAGCCGATGGGTCGATAGCTGCCATGAGACCGCCCTGCGACGAAGCCGTAGTCCGATCGGGAAGTGTCCGAGCTCCCTGTGGAGAAGGAGCGCGGCTCTGGATACTCGCCGCGACGATCCTCGGTTCCGGCATGGCTTTCATCGACAGCACAGTCGTCAATGTTGCCTTGCCCGCGCTTCAAGCAACCTTTCGTGCGACGGTAGTCGATGTGCAATGGGTGGTCGAGTCTTACGGACTCTTCTTGGGAGCGTTGATTCTCGTTGGCGGTTCGCTCGGCGACCTGTTCGGCCGTCGTTTGATATTCGTAATCGGCGTGATCATTTTCGCCGCGGCTTCTGCCGGTTGCGCAGCAGCTTCGAGCATTCGTCTATTGATAATCGCGAGGAGCGTTCAAGGTATGGGAGCCGCGCTCCTCGTGCCCGGCAGCCTTGCGATTATCAGTGCATCGTTCGACGAGAAGAGCCGAGGACAGGCGATTGGGACGTGGTCGGGGTTCACAGCTATCACCGCTGCGATTGGGCCAGTACTTGGCGGCTGGCTTGTTGAACATGCATCCTGGCGCTGGGCATTCTTCATCAATCTCCCACTTGCGGCCGCAGTGATATCCATTTCGTTATGGCGTATTCCGGAAAGCCGTAGCGCCACTACAGCGCGCGTGGATTGGTTAGGAGCCGTGGTCGTCACAATCGGATTAGGCGGCTTGGTTAACGGGTTCATTGAATCTGTCAATCTGGGTTGGAGACATCCTCTAGTTTTCGGCAGTTTGATTGTCGGTTTCGGCTGTCTTATTGCGTTCGTATTCATCGAGGCCGGCGGAGCTTCGCCGATGGTTCCGCTCACGCTGTTTGCCTCCCGCAGCTTCACTGGCGCGAACCTGCTCACACTCTTCCTCTATGCCGCTATTGGAATCTTCTTCTTCTTGTTCCCGTTGAACTTGATCCAGGTCCAGGGATACTCGGCCACTGCCGCCGGTGCGGCCGCCCTCCCCCTGATTCTCCTGATTTTCCTTCTTTCCCGTTGGTCCGGCGGACTGGTCGCGCGCTATGGCCCAAGAGTTCCGCTCATCGTCGGCCCGCTCATTGGGGCATTGGGGTTTGTTCTGTTTGCCGTGCCCTCGGTTGGAGAAAGCTACTGGAAGTCGTTTTTCGTTGCAGTTGTTGTTCTTGGGTTTGGGATGGCCATCACCGTAGCTCCTCTCACTACGGTGGTGATGAATTCAGTAGGCCAGGACCGCGTCGGAGCGGCTTCTGGAATCAACAATGCAGTGGCTCGGGTCGCAGGCGTACTGGCGATAGCAGTCCTTGGAATCGTGATGGTGAACGCCTTTAGTGCCCGCCTGGATTCCAAGCTGGCGAACTTTTCACTCCCTCCCGGGACACTCCAAGAGATTCAGGCGGGCGAGATCAAACTCGCCGGCCTGCAGTTGCCCACTAGTCTAAATGAGACTAGTGGGACGGCGATCAGAGAATCGGTTCGAGAAGCATTTGTATTTGGATTCCGCCTGGTCATGTTGATTTGCGCCGGCTTGTCGGTGGCCAGCGCCGCGTCCGCGTGGAGGCTGATTCCTGGCGACAGAGGAACACTCCCTACACTCCCCCAGCAATTCTGGGTCAAGAAAATTGGAACATAGAGACACCGGTGATCTCCTATCCGACAATGGTAGCCGGCACAGCTCCGCTAGTGTGCGGCGCCAGATCCCGCCGACCTAACTTTTCGTGTGAAGAAGACCAGCGGCGCTCCGACCAGGCAGGCGCACCCTAACAGCCAGAAGCAATCGAGAAAGCCTAGGAAGGACGCTTGCTGCTGAATGATTCGCGCCAATTGCGCCTGTGCATGCAAAGCCGCGTCCGGGGTGGTGAAACCGTGGGTCACAAAATATTGAGACAAGACACCGAGCGTTTCCCGGTAGTGCCGTTCGAAGGGCGTGGCATGCGCGACCAACACGGATTGATGATACTGGGTTCGCCGGGCGAGAAACGTAGTTACGAAGGCGATGCCGACGCTTCCGCCCTGGTTTCGGAAAAGATTGGTAAGACTCGAAGCTTTGTTGTTCTTGTTTTTAGGCAAGAAGGAATATGCGAGTTGGCTCACCGGCACAAACAGGGGAGCGATGCCAAGCCCCTGGAGCGCTCTGAGGAGGGCAACGTGTTTATAGTCTGTGCCGAGATCGATGCTGGCGTAGCGCCACATGGCAACGGCAAAGACGACGTACCCAACGAAAATGAGCGGCTTGATCCCGACCTTGGGCAGAATCCTCACGATTACCGGTGCCAGAGCCACGATGACGAATGCACCGGGCCCGAGAACCAATCCTGCGTCGGTAGCAGTGTAGCCGTACAGGCTTTGGAGCATCTGAGGGATCAACACTGTTGATCCGAACAGGGCGAATCCGAAAAGAAAGTAGTAGGCGTTCGCGATGGCGAAGTTGCGGTCGGCGAGCAGCCGGATTTCCACCACCGGGTCGGGATGATGCCATTCCCAAAACGCTGCGACGACGAGCGCCACGATCGCGATAGAGAAGAAGAACACGATGAAATTGCTTTCGAGCCAGTCTTCGGTTTGTCCGCGATCCAGAACGACCTCCAGACACGCGAAGCCCAGAGCCACCAGAAAAATCCCCAGGCCATCAATCCGAAGTCTTCCGCCTTTTCGGGCAGATTTGACTTCACGCGTGAACTCAGGAGGGTCGGAAACGAGCCGCTTCGTCAGGAATAGAGACAGAATTCCGATCGGAATGTTAATGAAAAAGATCCACCGCCAACTCCAATTGTCTGTGATCCATCCGCCGAGCGGCGGACCGATCACTGGAGCAGTCACGATAGCCATGCTGTAGAGAGCGAAGGCCGCGGGCCGCTTCTGTGCAGGGAACGTGTCTACGAGAATGGCTTGCTCGACCGGAGCGAGGCCGCCGCCTCCGACACCTTGGAGAACACGAAAGAAGATGAGCAAGCCCAGAGACGGAGCGAAGCCACACAGCAGAGAACTCAACGTGAAGAGGACGACACAAAGCATGTAGTAGCGTTTCCGTCCGAAGACGCGGCTTAGCCACGCCGAAAGCGGAAGAACGACAGCATTCGATACAAGATAGCTGGTCAGGACCCAGGTGCTCTCGTCATAGCTAACGGCTAGGCCGCCAGCAATATGGGGTAAAGCCACGTTGGCGATGGCCGTGTCGAGTAGCTCCATGAAGGTCGCGAGCGTAACGGTGACGGCGATGATCCAGGGATTGACCGCAAGCTGCTCGGAGGGCACGTACGGTACAGGAATGGTAGCCGCTGTAGAGTTCATACAGCTATCGACAGTCTTTTGATGCAATAAGAGACCTTTCGGTCGCATCTGATATGTGCTACAATATAATTAGCGACCAATTGGTCGCAACGCTGATTTGGTTCGGCGGGAAGGTTGTTATGCGCAAAGGCGAGCAGACCCGGCAGGAAATCATTCGTAAGGCGGCGCCTATCTTCAATCAGAGGGGCTATGAAGGGGCCGCCTTGTCCGACCTGATGCGGGCCACTGGTCTTGAAAAAGGTGGGATCTACCGGCACTTTGACAGCAAGCAGCAGCTTGCGGGGGAGGCGTTCGATTACGCCTGGAAGCTGGCGATAGATACGCGGTTTGAGGGAACGCAGGATATCCCCAATACGGTGGATCGCCTGAAACTGTTTGTCAGGAACTTTCGGGACCGGCGCGCTGGACTCGTTCCGGGGGGATGTCCACTCCTCAACACGGCCATTGATTCCGATGACGGGAATCCACAGTTGCGGAAGAAAGTCCGTCAGGCGCTCGATTACTGGCTCAACCGGCTCCAATCCATTGCCGAGGAAGGGAAGCAAAGAGGTGAGATCCACTCCGCCATCGATTCCGCGGAATTGGCCATGCTGATTGTCAGTTCACTGGAAGGAG
>WNFR01015431.1_pt1 | contig 14873 bp, 14 predicted proteins | sample 5400221 | NCBI WGS metagenome assembly WNFR01 (sample SAMN13153357, study PRJNA577476) | soil metagenome | isolation source: 40 cm soil under Madrone tree | place: USA:California | collected 2016-06-14 | reverse complement strand
CATCTACCGCATTCGCTCCCCACAGCGTCGCCCCCGGACCGCGGATCACTTCAATGCGGTCGAGATCTTCAAGCATCACGTCCTGGATATTCCAGTACACACCGGAAAACAAAGGGGTATATACGCTTCGGCCGTCAATAAGGACCAGTAGCTTATTATCGAAGCGTCCGTTAAATCCCCGCGAGCCGATAGCCCATTTGTTTTCATCGATGCGTGCCACTTCGAGACCGGGAACCAGCCGCAATGCTTCGGGTATGCTGGTGGCTCCCGAACGCCGTATGTCTTCTTGCGTCAACACGAAAATGGCTGCCGCTGCATCCGCCAATTTTTCCTTATGCTTCGAGACAGAGGTAACCTGCAAATTCATCAAGTCCTCGACGCTCATGGAAGTAACGTCAGGAACCTTTTGAGAATTTTGGGCTACCGTGCTGCCCGCAAGCAGCACCGACAGGAAACCGGACAAGAAAATACGCCCAATCCGCATCGCCGGGCTGGTTTTGTGGTCGCGATTGGACAACATGTTTAGCTTCCCTTCTTGAAAATCATCGGCAAAGCGCGCGATTCCCGTTGCTGAAACCGTCTCCGACGAAAGGAACGGGGCTTTTTCTCGTTCCACATGATGTTGATTCTTTCCGTCATTCATGTACCCACCTCAGACAAACACTATCGGCAATTAGAATTTAGCTATCGGCCCGTTTTCCCTTGGTCAGTAATTAAACTTATCTTCGCAATCAGCGACAATCGTCCTGGTGCGAACGAGGAGCTTAGACTCATATGGCTTTCGTCCCCGCTACTGTGAAGACTGTCGAATAGGTAAGTGTGTCGGGCCGGCGAAGATATTCGAGGAACGCCCGTGATTGTCCTTCGGCTTCGCTTTCACTGCCCAGCACCCGAGCCAGTTGCGGTCTGGCAATCTCCAGCTTCAATTCCCACTGCCTCAAGATGTGTGGATCAGCTTCGCCCGCAATTAAGTGGTAGCACTCGGCTTGGACTTCGATATTCGTCAGTCCTGCATTCCGCGCCAACCAAAAGAGTTTTCTGCCCACGAACGGGTCAAAACCTGTGATACCCAGAGCCGCCACCACTTTTTCAAGCGTTCGCTGTACTGCAGGATTTTCCGGGTAGTGCCACAAAAGTTGGCCATCCAGGTCCTGCAGCAAAACGGTGCCACCGGGCTTGCAGACCCTCGCCATCTCACACACCGCCCGTTCTTTTTCCTTTAGGTATTGCAGCAACATGCGGCAATACACCAGGTCGAAGCCATTGGACTGAAACTCCAGCGACTGCGCATCCCCGCGAACAAATTGCACGCGCGCATTCTCGCGATTTTTCTCCGCCGCTTGCTGCAAGCGGTCACCACTGCTGTCTATCCCTGTTGCCCTAATGGATGGATATAGATTTGCGACCGCCCGCAAAATGACACCGGGGCCGCATCCCACTGAAAGAACCTCTGCGCTCGGGCAGACTCGATGTGCCAGGTACTTTTGCACCCAGGCAGCGGGATCGACCTTGATCTCGAGGCGCATCGCCTCGCGCGGATCTTCCATGATGTAATCGACCTTCGCCGTGCCCCTATTCATCAGCGTTCCTGACCTATGAGCGCGGGTTGCTGCTCCTGCTTTTCCATGCGCGCCAATAATTTTGTATAGAAACCGTCGACGTGCCGGTAGAAGCGAGGATGCCCGTCTTTGAGCCAGATTCCCTGGCAATAGTGGCGGAGAAACTCCGCACCCAGCTTGTATAGGACGTGCGTCGCCATTTCCTCGGCAATTACCGGAATCTCCTCTAATTCGAAATCGTCGTAGGCTTTCGAACACGCGGTCAGAAGCCCGGACGCTGCGTCGGAAACTTCTGATTCCGGAAGTGTCGGGTGCAGGAGCAAGTCGCAACGATTTTCCAGATAGCTGAAATTCACACCCAGGGGGCCGCGGTACGCAATCGCCGCCCCGATTGGTTCTTCTTTATTTGCCCGGTAGGCCAGCCACACATGCCGTGTGCGCCGCAGTCCCACGGCACGGTAGAGTTCATTTACCGCTGCGAATTCGACGTCTTGCTCCAACTCTTCCGCTGTGATGTAGATACTGCCGCGAGCCGCAGCCGCTATCTCCAAAAGGGCCTCTTGATGAGATGGGTTGTACGGCACCACGCGAATTCGCTTTTCCGTCGGCAGCGACAGTGTTCTGGGCAATGCGAAATATGCGTGCCTCTGAACCGACGAAAGAGATTCTCCGATCGTCTGCACCATCGAACCGAAGACTCGCGCGGGAAATCGGTTCTCCGGCCGAAACCAATTCTGTGCCGAGAGGTCGCACCCTTTGCGAATACTCGCGGCTGCCGCGGTCAACATCACCGCCCGGGATGCATGAGGATTGTTTTCAGAGACAAGGTGCTGTGACATCCAGCCGTTTTGCGTGGTCCGCCAAACCGCAAGGGATGCCCGCCCTCGTTTCTCATCTCCAGAGGTCAAGACATAAAGCAGCGATTCGCCGGCACTCAACATCCGTCGCCAGTTTTCTCGAACCTGTGCCAGGTGCGGAAAGAGGCGGGCAGCCTTTTCGGGATAGAGAAAACCGGCCCGCTCGTACAACGCAAAGATTTCGTTCAGGGACAAAGCATTGACTTGAACGCCGTAAGCGTCATAGATCTCTGACAGCTCGGGAAGGCTGCTCAGCGTTTTCTGATCTAGCGCATCTAAGGGCATACCGCCTCCGTGCCGCTCATCGCCAGTGCCACCCGAATACGCACTGCTTTGAGACGACAAAAATCCCGCGTGCTTTTGCGGGCCAGCTTGCATCCCCTCTGAAGTTCCGAAAGTTCGAATTACTTGTCCGAGGGAGTCCAAGCGCCGACTCTGCAAAGGAACAGTTCTATAACTATTAGTACTTTGTAGAGATTTTTGTTGTCCAGCCGAATGGACCTCTAGTACCATTTTCAATGGAATTTCCAACGGATTATTGGCGTCTTGGATACACCTTGCGGCCGCCTCATCGGTTTTCTCCATAGGAAATGGCTTGTCAGTAAGGGCCGATTCTGGCTTCTCTAATTTATGGAAAATACAGGATTTACTGTCATTTTGTCGTGCAGATAAAACCCTGGATTAAGGGTCCGAGATCTGCCCGGCGGAGGAAAGGGCCTGCTGCTCGGCAATTGAACAGATGTACACGAAGCCCTATCCTTTTGTACTGACCCAAACCTCAAGCTAGGCCAGAATGTCCCCAGAGAGGGGAGCCATGAACTACCCATCGGAAACCCCATTCGACAATATTGAAAGCGCCCTTGAGTATGTGAATCACCTTCTAGAAGCGACACGCGAAGCGCAAGAGCAGGTTGGGACTGAAGTCCGTCGCGCGGCGAATCCCCAACTGGCGCGCCGAAAGCAAGCTTTGCAACTCGTGTACTACAAATTGCACAAGCTTTCGTCGCACATCGCCGCAAGCCGCCGCATCCTGAACGATCTGAGGACATTGCGCCGGTTACTATTGGAAGAACGGAAGGCCCCGAATCCTTCCGCCATTTCTTGACAAGGAGCAATCCATACCGTTGCGTAGCTCTCCTTCATTCCCGATTCAGAACTCGAAGTGACAGCGACTCATGGCTGGAGGGCTGGCCTGGGTTTCAGCGCGTGTCGTTTACAAAATGGCTTTAGGTTTTGCTCCCTCTTGGGGAAGTCAAAAAGATGTTGCCCGATTCGCAATTCGCACGGATCAATCTCTTCTCCTACAAGGCAATTCCCATCAAACTAAGAAACCTGAGAGATTTGTGCCGTGTGGGGGGTTACTCCGTGAGGCGAGCCCGAGTTCGGTGTACGAAGGTTTACCCACATGGAGTCTGATAGCGGCAAACGCGCCAAAGAATCTGCTGTGCGTGACTGGAGGTATTCGATCCGCTATCCCTTCGCAGCCGACGCGGAGATGCTGGAATTGGAATCCGGGAGTCGCGCGAGGGGGGTGACCTCAGATCGTTCCCTCGGAGGATGTTTCGTGTGTGCGCGCTGCAACCTCGAGATCCACGCCCGCGTCCGCGGAACGCTCAAGCAGGGAAACAAGAAAGTAAAAATGCTCGCAGTGGTCCGCGTGGTGATCCCCCAGGTCGGAATGGGCGTCGAATTTCTGGACATTGATCCAGACTCCAATGCAACACGGCTGGCCTGGATCGAAAATCTTCGCAAATCGCGCTGAAACCTGCCGTCACATCGGGAAGTCTGTATCATAAGGACCGAGGAGGTTCCTCCTCAGAGGCGCCGACACCGCCGCAGTCATGCGATTTGATCGTTGAACCATTCGACTAAGTTCATCGATGGCCGACCTCGCTCATTCCCCGGTGCGTCTGGTACCCGTACGGAGAGCCAGTTACCTCTTTCGGCGATCCAAAGCATAAACGTTTGGATGTGACGCGCTGCGGTTCTATACAATGAAATGAACCGATACGAATTGCGACGTTCACGGACTGGAGAGATATCATGGCTGACGGTCCCTATACAGTAAAGCGCGCCAATCCGAGGTTCTCGTTTTTCGCGGATGCCGAAGTTACCCTTCGCGACGGAACCGGGGTTCGCGCGCAGCTTGCCGAATTGAGCTCGCGCGGTTGCTATATCGATACGCTCGAACCTATCCCCGTTCGTACGAAATTACGTCTCCGCATCTGCGATGGCACGAACACATGCGAACTGCACGGCAAAGTGCTCTACATGCATTCTGGCGGCGGCTTCGGAATTTTCGGCATGGGCGTGCTGTTTGAAGAGATGGGTGCCGAGCAGCACTCCGCAATCGACGCGTGGCTCCACGGACTCGCCGGACATTCTAGGAAAGATTCGGGAAAGAACCCCTTCTCTCAAATCAGAGGCTAAATCGCACAGAATCACAACGGGCCACGCTGTAATCAAACATGCTCATAAAACGAAGGTCGATTCGCAGTGTCCGGTAACGCGGCTTATGAGGACTTAGAGAACAGAATGCCAACCGCATTTTCCATCATTTTCCAATCAGCGCCGGCTTCGTCACGAATAAATCCCGCCGTCCCAGTGAACTAAGGGTTGCTAAAGAAAGCTTGGAAGCTTTCAGTGCGGATCTGGCTTCAAGCCCAGTAGTTTCTCTTCAGGCGTCGACTGGCCGCGCCGGGTCGAGCATAATGCCCGCAATCTCGATTCGAAGTAGCTTGTAATGCTGAGCAATTCCTTCCAAGGAGCTGTTCTGCATTACATCGTCTTCGGCAAACAGTGCGACATCGCCAGTCACCTCAAGAGGACACCCTTCCTGCGTGTCCTTGGGCGTCAGGACGAGTCAACCTCCCAAGCTTAACAGTGCTGCTCACCGGCAAGCGCTGTTCTCAAAATTGTGGTCGTCTGCCTGGGAGTCGCCGCAACGCGGCTTTTCCCTTGACATTTCTGCGCAGTCCCTATATGTAGATATCAGATGTGTAGCATAGCTAGGTCTCACCTATGAGCCAGGAAAAAGCCGAGTTTCTCAAAGGCACTCTCGACATGCTGATCTTGAAGGTGGTGGCCGCTGGTGCCATACACGGTTACGCCATCTCTCAGCGTATTCAGCAAATTTCCAAGGACTTTTTCCAGGTGCCGCAAGGCTCTCTCTACCCTGCGCTGCATCGATTGGAAGAGCGCGGCTGGCTCGACGCCGAGTGGAAAGACTCCAGCACTGGCCGCGAAGCGAAATTTTACAAGCTGACGCGCAAAGGTAAAAAACAGCTCGAAACCGAAGTCCTTCACTGGGAACAGCTTTCCGACGCGGTTTCCCTGATTTTGCGTACCGCCGAATAGGAGACCTGGCCATGGGTTGGATCCGGCGTCTCTGGCATAGGTCACTCATCGACAAACGGCTCGACTCCGAGCTGCGCTTCCACCTCGAACAGCAGACCGCAGCCTACATCTCTTCCGGTATTTCTCCCGCCGCAGCACGGCGTCGTGCGAACCTCGAATTCGGCGGCATCGAGCGCTTCAAAGAAGAATGCCGTGACGTCCGCGCGGAAACGCGCCTGCACGAATTTCTGTATGATTTGCGCTACGCCTGGCACAGCCTCCGCAAGGACTTGCGATTTTCGCTCTTGGCCGTTTTCGCCCTCACCATCGGCATCGGATGCTCCACCATCATCTTCAGCATTGTCTACAACGGCGTCCTGCATCCGTTTCCCTATCAGGGAGGCGAACGCTTGGTGGCACTCTCTGTTTGGGATCTTGCCAAACCCTCCGAGTCAAGAGAAGGCAAGCGCGCCGTCTTTACTTTGTCCGAGATACACGCCTTTCATGAAAAGAACCACACTCTCGAGGACGTCGTCGGCTGGAGCAATTGGTACGCCCTTTATGAGACTCAGGAAGGTACGGAATCTCTTCACGGCTGCCGCGTAACCGCGAACGCCTTCCAGTTCTTCGGCGTCACACCGCTGCTTGGCCGCATCCTCACGACGGAAGATGGCAGGCCCGGCGCTGCTCCCGTCGCAGCCATTGATTACAAGCTTTGGAAGCGTCTGTTCCACGGCGACCGCGGCGTGATCGGCGCCAAGATGATTTTGGACGGCACTCCTGTCACGGTCGTCGCAGTCATGCCCGCGCGCTTCACTCCCGATGGCGCCGATTTTTGGGCGCCAGTGCCTACCAGCCTGGAGCAGGCTGACCCGAACGAAATCCGCTACGACAAGGAGCCCAGGTATTTCTTTGCCACCGGCCGGCTGAAGCGCAACACCACTGCCGTCGCTGCGGGAGCCGATCTCGATGTGATAGCAAAGCAGCTTGCAACGAGTTCCCCTGACGATTATCCGCAAAAGTTTTCGATGGTCGCCCGGTCGCTCAGCGACGCCGTCGTCGCCGATTTTAAGGCCATCTTGTATTTCCTGATCGCCGCCGTTGCTATGCTCTTGCTTATCTCCTGCAGCAACGTTGCAGACCTTCTGCTTGTCCGCGCCACCGCACGCGAGCGTGAAATCGCTCTGCGTGCCGCCATCGGCGCTAGCCGCGGCCGCCTGGTTCGTCAGCTTCTCGCCGAGGCATTCGTGCTCGCGGGCCTAGGTTGTTTTTCGGGATGCGTGCTCGCCCACGTAGGCGTGAAATTGATGCTTGTCCACCTGCCTCCCAGAATTCCCGGTGAGGCGGACATCTCATTGAATTTGCCAGTCCTTGGATTTGCCGTTCTGGTCTCTCTCGCCACCGTTTTCCTTTCCGGTCTTTCTCCCGCGCTGCACGCAGTGGGCGGCAATTTTCGCAACAAGCTGACCAGCGTGGGCACCGTTTCCACCTCATTTCGCCAAAGCAAGCTGCGTTCCGGATTGATCGTCGGCGAGGTCGCGTTGTCCATGGCGCTGCTGGTTTTTGCGGGACTTATGTTGCGCAGCTTTCATGCGCTGACCCATGTTCCCTTTGGGTTTGACCCTTCACGCGTTCTATCCGCGAATTTGAGCTTCCCAAAAGGCCGCTACACGACCGCTCCGCAGAAAAAGGCCTACTTCGATCGATTTGCAGCGAAGGAATCTTCCGCATCTTCGATATTGAGCTAGTGAAAGGTAGAGTGTTGACCGCCGAAGACGTGGCCGCCGCTCGCCGTGTGGCGGTGGTGAACCAAACCTTCGTTCGAGAATTCTTCGCCAGCGAAGACCCGGTCGGCCAGCGCTTCAAGCTCACGGTCTTCGATGAACTGCCTGAATCGCCCCGCGATGCCTATTTCGAAATCGTCGGTGTTGTCTCGGACGTCCGCAACCGCGGTTTGGAAGGCCCCCCGTTTCAGCAGGTTTATGTTCCTTATAGCGTGTCGGGCTTCGCGCATCGCGACCTGATGGTCCGCACTTCGGTGGACCCGCTCTCCCTTCTCAACTCTGTGCGCCAACAAGTCTGGTCCGTTGATCGAGACGTCGCGTTTGGCGATCCCGAAGGCCTCAACACCATTTTGAGCCGCGTCTATTTCGCCGCACCTCAGTTCGGAGTCTTTGCCATCACCGCTTTCGCTGCGATCGGTCTGCTCCTGGTCGTAATTGGGGTCTTCGGACTGATGGCTTATTCCGTTTCGCTGCAACGCCACGAAATCGGCTTGCGCATGGCCCTCGGCGCGGAACCTGGCTCCATCCTGAAAATGGTTCTTGCCAAAGGTCTCCGTCTGATCTCCGCTGGCGTAGTGATTGGCTTCTTGGTCGCGCTGTCCGCCGCCTATGGGTTGCGCCACCAATTTTGGCAGTTCTCACCCGCCGATCCCCTCACCTACTCGGCTGTTTCCTTGCTTTTAGTCTGCGTTGGCCTGCTTGCCTGCTGGATCCCCGCCCGCCGCGCCACACGCGTCGCTCCCATGAGCGCCCTGCGTTACGAATAGCATCCCGGTTATATGAGTCCTGCGATCGCGTTTTCTCTTGACATGTAGAACTACTATGCGTTAGACATAGAACAACGACATGTAGATATTCTATCTATGTGGCGGGCGGGCGGTCTCGCGAAACTTTCCCGTCTTCAGGAGGCTGAAATCATGCGATTCTTTTACCGTCGCGGCAATGCGTCCGCGCTAACGTCGTCTGCTGTTTCGATCGCTGTTTTGCTCTGTTGCGCTGTTTTCGCTCACACGACAGCCGCAACCCCGCAGAACCCGGATCTCCCGTCTCCGCCCTGCTTGGGCGCGGATCTCTCCGCTAGCAGCGTGCAACCTCCCCCAGCCGCCGAACTCGCCGCTTTCACCGAAGCTTATTCAGAAAACAAAAAAGGCATCGCCGCCATCGCGGACCAGCCAAGCGATGTGCAAGCCGCGCACCGACGGTTCGAAGAAGCTGCCCGCAACGGATACCCTCCAGCTCAGGTAAACCTCGCAATTACCTATTCGCAAGGCTGGGGAACTCCACGAAATGATGGTGCCGCGTTGTACTGGCTCACGCTCGCGGCAAACAATGGAAATGACCGAGCCCTTTTCAATCTTGGTCAGCTCTACCTGGAAGGTTGTGGCGTACGTCGTAATTATCCCGAAGCCTTCCGTCTATTTCGCGCGGCTGCAATGAAGGGCGAAACCGCTGCGCAAATCAATCTCGGCTACATGTACGATCATGGCTTGGCCGTGCCCAAGGACCAAGCCCAAGCCGCCGCATGGTACAAAAAAGCCGCCGACGCCGGCGAACCACAAGCGCAATTCAATCTCGCTGATCTCTATGTGCGCGGCGAAGGAGTCGCGCCAAATGACGACCTCGCATTCCAGTGGTTTCAGAAAGCTGCGCTGCAGGGACACGGCAGGGCCCGCGTCATGCTCGGCTCGATGTACGCGGCCGGTCGCGGAACTCGAAGGGATTTGGAGACCGGCTATGTTTGGGTCCTTTCCGCCGATCTGCAAGGTGACCCCCGGACCCAAACATACGCGCTCTTGTTTGAGCGTCAGCTCAGTCCGGCTCAAATAGCACGGGCAAGAATGCGCGCCCGATTGCTGGCTCCCGCTGCCCGTGCAGAACTCGCCCTACTGCACTAAACATGCGCCGCTTAGTGGTGCTTTCTCTGCGGTGGGACCAGATGGACCTCGAGAATTCCGTGTAAGGAGCGCCTGCCTTGCAACATCCGCAGCGATCGATGGCGTTCCCTTCGCTTCCGCCCATGCCTTGTTCAACTTGAGCAAGCTCGCGGTCCCTGTGGCTCAGGTTAGGGATCGGCATCGAACGCATCAAGCCTGGTCATGCGCAGCAAAACGGCTGCCATGAGCGCATGCATCTGACCTTGAAGAAAGAAACCGTCAAGCCGGCCGGTTTAAACTTCCTTCAGCAGCAGGCCCGCTTCGACGACTTCATCGAATTCTTCAACAACGAACGTCCTCACGAAGCTCTGGACATGAAGTGCCCAGCCGAGGTCTATCAGCCCTCCACACACACTACCGGATTGAGTGGCGGCAAATTCGTTGTGTCCAGGGTAGCAGAAGCGTAGCCTATAAGAGTCAAAGGTCTAAATTGGAAATTCCGGATAATTCTTGGTCAGCGGCTCATTAAGTGTCGGGAGCAATAACATGGCGTACTCAAAGCCTGAAAATCAGATCGCTGTTTCCACGCTTTTGATAAATTTGATGATTTCTGTGGTTTTTTACTTCGGTTCGGCTGTCTCCACACAAGCTCAAGATGCTCAGCGAAACAGCGGCGACGAATCCTGGACGGCGACCAGCGAGAATTCCGTAACCAACGCCATTCCGTCGCGGACGACCGAGAGCCATGCGAAGTCCGGCAACCGGAGTGTGGATAAACAGAGGGTGGAAGTGCTTGGGCCCAACAGCCAGTACCAGCCCAATTCCGAAACCGAGAAGGAGACTGTTCGAGTAGATGCCACGACGACAAGTACAGTGGTGCGCACGTACACGTGGGATGGAAATGGACAAAGGAAACTGGCGCAGGTGACGGAAGAGGAAGCACGAAGCACAGCAAGCGGCGATGCTCAAACTGTACGCACGACTTTGAGCTCTGATGTGAATGGGAGTCTTCGGGTTGTGCAGCGCGAGACCGCGGATACGAGAAAGACAAGCCCGGACGTGCAGGAGACGAAAACCACGGTTTACCTCGCGGACGGCAACGGCGGCTTTACTACGTTCCGGCAGACGCAGGAGTCGCAAAAGCGCAGCGCTGACCACAGACTCGAAGAGAAGAAGACAACGCTAGTGCCAGACGGCAACGGCAACTGGAAAGTGGGCGAAGTAGAAGAAAAAACAATCCAGGAAGACGGCAAGAATCGAACCACCGAAGAGCGGGTTTCGCGTCCCGATTTAGAGGGCAGACTTTCAGAATTTTCACGCACCGTTGGCGAGGAGACAGAAACCAACGCAGGAGAAAAAAGCAATACCATCGACACATATTCTACGAATGTTCCTGGATTAGCTGGCGACGGCCGGCTGCATCTGAATCAGCGAGTCACGACCGTCCAGAAAAAGAATTCGGACGGAGAAACAAGCGAGCAGCAGATCGAGGAGCCCAATCCGGGTAATCCGAATGACGGTCGGCAAGTACGCGCAAAAACTGAGTATATTGTGCGGTATGGAGCTTCCGGTACGCAGCAGACAAAGACCATTCAAGTGCATGACGGTAACGGCAATTTAAACGTGGTCTCCGTCGAGAAGCGGAAATCCGACCAGGCTCCTGCTGCTGCGCAAACACCCTCGGATAAACCCCAATAGCGCGTAAGAGCAGTTTCACTTCTAGCTCGGAAAAATCCAATTTTTGCTTTACTGCATACCTAACCAGTTTCACGTCAAAACAGCGCAAACTGCTCGGAATTACTGACGATAGGGACTTCTCGAGCGGTGGGGTTTAGGCTAGAACCGGTTGGGAGGTTTGCAGTGTCACTGGATTGGTCAAAATGTCCGGCTGTGGAAAGTGTGCCCCAGGAAAAGTCAGTGGCGCTTGGGTGTTCGCTGGAACGCGCATGCCTGTTGCCGCCGTGTTCGAAGATCTAGTAGAGGATGGTCTTGCCATTGACGAAATCGCTGAGCTGTACGATGGTCTCACACGCGAACAGATCAAAGCGGTATTGGATTTCGCCGCTCAGAGCCTCGAAGCGCCTCCGGTCTCTCGATAATGCTCATCCTCTTCGACCAGGGAACGCCGGTGGCAATTCGGCGTGCCTTTCCAGATCACACCGTGCGAACCACAAGCGAGGAAGGCTGGAGCACTCTGCTTAACGGCGAACTTCTGCGCGTCGCCGAGGAAGCCGGCTTTGACGTATTGCTCACGACCGACATAAATCTGCGATATCTACGAACGGAACAGTCTCGGTCAACGTCTGATTTGTTGCGAAACCGGATATCTGCCGGGTTAATTCCAGCGCGTCTGGCCACGACACTCCGGCTTGCATGGCGTCGGCAAGTTGCATGCTGGTAGCACTGCTGATGACCAACGCGTTGGTCGAACGAGTGATGCCGACTTAGAACAGACGTATTTCTTGCGGAGGACGAGAAGGAGGTTCCGCTCAGTCACGAAAACGGTCCATGCACCGTTGCCATGCAGCGCCATGCGCTACCTTCCCGCCGACTGAAACATGACACGCCTCATGACGGAGTACAGCGCGTAGGTCCCGTTCGGATGTTATTCGTTGTCTGTCCAATTCAATAGAAACCGGATGGTCGTCATCATCGAACGAAGTGATTCCGTCAGCATTCTGGGCGGATAAGTCGGCCCAACTGACCGAGACATATGGCAGTCTTGCATCGAAACTCTCACAGTTGATTTGCTGATACCGCTCGTACAGGTTCACGTTGTGGACGGACTCACGCGAGTAAGCGTAGCGAGCGCCGAGAAGAATTATCACGACGGCAACTACGGAGACCGTGATTTGGAAGAAGCGGCGCACCTCAAAAGGGTAGTCGGGGTGCCTTCCGGGCGGAATAGTACGGATGTTCTGTTCGAATGGCCAGCAAAGAACTTCGTCTTAATGGGCAGGGATTGCCTCGCAAGAGGCAATCCCTGCCGGTGCAAGCTTCCCGCCTGGTCTTGGGATAAAAATACTAGCCGAGGCAATGCGGAAATGGAGGCAACACTATCCTTCTATATGGCTACGTCATGGTCCTCACCGGCGACGCGACCTAGCAGAGATCTCGCAGTCACTTTTGTTCGCAATTCCCAGACGAGGCATCCTGGTTTTTCAATTTCTACATGGTTTCTTTTTAGTGCGGGCGAGAAACGGTTCAAAATTTTCTAGGACAATTGACTTTTTCTTGTCGCCGTGGGCAGTCGCCATTTTCCATGTTTGCCCAAAATCTTTGTTCCCCCAGTAGCGGTTATATTCGGGGTCTAGATGTTGCACCTTGGAGGAGCTGAGCAATTCGCGGAGAGCAGAAAGGTCACTTGGAGAAAGCTGAGCTTTCCTGAGAGCTAACGTCCTAATGTCCACTTCGCGCATTGGATGTGCTTCTGCGGACGCATTGGAGAACACTCGGAGGTACACCAGCATTTCAGTGCGGCTGACATCCAGCTCAAGTGGCAAGCCGATTTTTGCCGCCACCGCTTCGGCAACAAGTCCTGAGGATCTACCTTGTACTCACGCAAGTCGTACTTGCACTGCGTCCGTCTTGACCACTCAATGCTCCATCTTAGGGTCAGTCATGCCAGTCAGTTGGATGCGTATCTCGTCTTGAAGAAATTCAGCAGGATTCGGCTCAAAGACGCAGATACAGACACAACTCCATATACGCAATGCGGTCTACTGAATGGGTTATCACAAACTAGGAGCACTGAGATGAATGCCGGGATAGCGTTGATTGTTCGACATTCACTAACAAGCGTTTGACAAACAGTTTACATCCCGCGGCTTTTGCGCGTCTTACTTGCGATGGACGAAGTTGAAGTCACAAAGAAAAGTAGTATCCTCCCGCGGCTCTTGCGCGTCTTACTCGTGATGGACGAAGTTGAAGTCACAAAGAAAAGTAGTGCCGGAGGAATCAGTGCATCAGTCCGCTGCGATAAGACAAAAAGGAGCTGTTATGAAGGACTGTTATGAAGGGAGTTGCTGCCGTCAAGAAGTTCGCCGCAAATATACGTACGATTATGCGAACGCCTGAACCAGTCGCCCTCCCCGGGTCCGATGGAGAGCATGAGCTTCAAGAAAAGTGTAGTACAACGTCACGAGCGCATGCCTTCTATCGGCATCAGGTACTCGGTTACCTCAACCCCTTGATGCAGGCTTTCGTCACCAAGCAGGAAATGATGTTTGTTGGGACTGCCGATAGACGCGGAGAAGCGGACACTTCCTTTCGCGCAGGATTGGCTGGATTCATTCGCGTGCTTGACGAGAAAACTCTTGCGTATCCTGAGTACCGGGGTAACGGAGTGATGTCGAGTCTTGGCAATATTTCCGAGAATCCGCACGTGGGGCTTCTCTTCGTAGATTTCACCGACAAGATCGGGCTCCATGTCAATGGACGCGCCCGAATCGTTGAGAATGATGAGTTCCTTCGGGATGCATCTGCGTCAGAACCCATGCGCGAGGATATCCCTGCTGCGACCGGGCGCGGTCCGGAGCGGTGGGTAGTGGTATCTGTTGTGGAAGCATACATCCATTGCTCCAAGCACATTCCGCGCATGCAGAAGATCGACGAGGAAATCCAGTGGGGAACGGATGATGTGCACGCCAAAGGCGGCGACTACTTCAGGGCTAAAGCCTCTCCGCGGGCGCGGTAGCGAAGATACCCTAGATCAGCCTTCAGCCAGTTCTCGACCCAACCTGCAGCTAGCCCTCGGGACACTCTCCTTCGCTATTTGCTTTGCCGCATGGGGACTGATCAGCGCATTCGCTCCGCGTTTCCGAGAAGCGTTTCACTTGACTGCGACGCAGACCGCCTTCCTTGTGGCGGTTCCTGTTCTTCTCGGCGCGCTGCTAAGGGTCGCAACCGGGATGCTAGCAGACCGCTTTGGCGGCAGGGTGGTTTTTGCGCTGCTGATGATTATTGTCGCCGTGCCCGCCTACGTCGTGCCCGTGGTCCACAGCTACCGGATGCTCCTGTACGTCGCGTTTCTCCTCGGCATGGCTGGAAGCTCGTTTGCTGTCGGAGCGGGATTTGTTTTCCGCTGGTTTCCGCCGGAAAGACAGGGAGGCGCCCTAGGCATTTACGGCCTCGGCAACATCGGTCAATCGGCTGCCGTATTCCTCGGGCCAGTTCTAGCCGTGGCGGTGGGCTGGCAGAACATTTTTCGAGGCATGGCGGCCCTGCTAGTCATCTGGGGAATTGCATTTTTTCTGCTCGCCCGCAATTCCCCCAAGACAGTGCGGCCTTCCAGCTTGGGCGCGATGCTCCAACTTCTCTCACGCGAACGGTTATCGTGGGTGCTTTCCCTTTTTTACTTCCTGACTTTCGGTGGATTTGTTGCATTTTCGATCTACTTGCCGGTCTTGCTCAAAGACCAGTTCGGGCTCAAACCTGCGGACGCCGGGTTTCGTACTGCCGGTT
>WNFR01017619.1_pt1 | contig 14875 bp, 14 predicted proteins | sample 5400221 | NCBI WGS metagenome assembly WNFR01 (sample SAMN13153357, study PRJNA577476) | soil metagenome | isolation source: 40 cm soil under Madrone tree | place: USA:California | collected 2016-06-14 | reverse complement strand
CGGCGCCGCGGCGCTCGCGGCGCTCGCGGGCGGCGGCTACGCGCTCGTGCTCTCCGACATGCGCATGCCCGGCATGACCGGCGCCGAGCTGCTCGCCGCCGTGCACGCGCGGTCGCCCGGGTTGCCGATGGTGATGATGACGGCGTACGGCACCGTCGAGGATGCGGTCGCGGCGATGAAGGCGGGGGCGCGGGATTTCCTGACGAAGCCGTTCTCGCCGCAGGATCTCCTGCACCTCGTGCGCGGCATTCTCCGCGACGCGGGTGCGCCGTCGTCCGCGAGCAGCGAGCGCGGCAGCGCGCCGCGGCGCCTCATCGCCCGCTCGGCGGCGATGCGCCGCGTTCTCACGATCGCCGAGGGCGTGGCCGCGAGCCGCGCGCCGGTCTTGATCCAGGGCGAGAGCGGCACCGGCAAAGAGCTCCTCGCACGCCACATTCACGCGAGCGGTCCGCGCCGCGCGCAGCCGTTCGTCGCGATCAACTGCGCGGCGCTGCCGCGCGAGCTCCTCGAGAGCGAGCTCTTCGGCCACGAGCGTGGCGCGTTCACCGGCGCGATCGCGCGCAAGCTCGGGAAGTTCGAGCTCGCGAGCGGCGGCACGATCCTCCTCGACGAGATCAGCGAGCTCGAGCTGCCGCTACAGGCGAAGCTCTTGCGCGTGCTCCAGGAGCACGAGATCGATCGCGTCGGCGGCACCCGTCCCGTGGCGATCGACGCCCGCGTGATCGCGACCGCGAACCGTCCGCTCGGCCCGCTCGTCGCCGCCGCCGCGTTCCGCCGCGATCTCTACTACCGCTTGCACGTCATCCCGCTCACCGTGCCACCGCTCCGCGACCGCGGCGAGGATGTCCCGGCGTTGATCGAGCACTTCTGCGAGCGCTTCGGCGGCCCGCGTGCGCTCGCGCTCGAGCCGGAGGCACGCGCATACCTTCTCCGCCACCCGTGGCCCGGCAACGTCCGCGAGCTCGAGCACGTCCTCGAGCGCGCGTCACTCCTCGCCGCCGGCACGGCGATCACGCTCGCCGACGTGGCGCTCGAAGACGACCTCGCACCCGAGCGTGCCGACATCGCCACCGGCGTCAGCGCCGCCGCCACCAGCGTAAGCGGCGATCTCCCGGCGTTGACCGTACACGAGATGGAGTGTCGCTTGATCCTCGAAACGCTGCGCCGCACCCGCAACAACCGCAGCCACGCCGCCAAGATGCTCGGCATCAGCGTCCGCACGCTGCGCAACAAGCTGGCCGAGTACCGCGCCGCCGGCATCGTCGACGCCCAGCTCTGAGCCCGCGCCCGTGCCGACGGCGACGGTTGTGGAGCTCGCGTGAGCGCCGCGCGCCCCGACGCGCGCGCGCCCGTCGACGTCCGCATGCGCCCGTGACGTCCGCGCGTGTACGGCCGGCCGCGCCCGCGTGCCGGCCCGGCGCACCCCGTTCTCGTCCTCCCGACGCCGCGAGGAACGTGCGCCCGGCGCCGCGAGCGGTCGGCCGTCTGACACCGGCAAAACTTGCCGTCAGCCTTTTGACGGACGGCACGAAATGCCCGCGGCGACGAGGGCGTCGAGTGAGTGACGGCGCGAGCTTGGACGATCGCGTCCCGCGGTGCGCGCGCGCTCTCGTGGAATGCAACTTGCTCCCTCGCCACGCTCGAGAGGGTCAACCATGCGGATCTTCGGACCAGTCATCCAGGGCCTCGGCCAGGCCCTCGATCTGTACCAGGCGCGGCACCGCGTGCTCGCCGAGAACGTCGCCAACGCGGAGACGCCGGGATATCGGGCGCGCGATCTCGACTTCGGGTCGGCGCTGGCGCGCGCGTTCGAGGCGAACGCGGAGCGTGGCGCGGCCGACGGCGCCGAGCCGATCGTCGATGTGCACGCGACGTTGAAGACCGACGGCAACTCGGTCGACGTCGACACCGAGATGTCGCGGCTCTCGCAGAACGCGCTGAAGATCGTCGCGCTGTCGCAGATCATCGCGAAGAAGTACGCGGGGCTGCGCGCCGTGATCACCGACGGCAGGGCGTGATGGACACCGCGACGGCATTTGCGATCAGCGCCAGCGGACTGCGCGCGCAGCGGCTGCGCATGGACGTGATCGCGGCGAACCTGGCGAACGCCCAGAGCACCCGTACGCCCGCCGGCGGCCCGTACCGGCGTCACGACGTAATCCTCGAGGCGACGCCGCAGGGCGAGAGCTTCGACGACCTGCTCGCGCCCGCCGGCACCGAGAACGCGGCCGTGCGCGTGGCGCGCGTCGTCGCGGATCAGCATCCGCCGCAGCTCGTCTTCGATCCCGGGCACCCCGACGCGGACCAGAACGGCTACGTCGCGATGCCGAACGTGAACGTCGTGAGCGAGATGGTCGACATGATGGCGGCGACGCGCGCCTACGAGGCGAACGTCGCGGCGCTGAACGCCACCAAGCGCGTGCTCGAGGCGGCGCTCGAGATCGGCAAAGCGTAGCCCATGAACGTCAAGGACATCGCACAGCTCCCCGAGATCGCGTTCATCCGACCGCGCGAGACGCCGGCACCCACGGCCGGCGGCGAGGCGCATCCGTTCGCCGAGGTGCTGAAGAGCTCGCTCGACGAGGTGAATACGCTGCAGCAGAAAGCGGACGCGGCGATCACCGCGCTCGCGACCGGCGACAAGATGAGCCTCCACGAGACGATGATCGCCATGGAGCAGGCCGACGTGTCGTTCCGCTTGATGATGCAGGTGCGGAACAAGATCGTCGACGCCTACCAGGAGATCATGCGCATCCAGGTGTGACGGACGCCGCGATGACGTCCTTCCCCTCCCGGCGCAGCGGCTGAGCGATGAACCGACTCGGCGCGCTCACGCTGCAGATCCGCGACTTCTTAATCGCGCTACCGCCGGCGCGCCGGATGACGTTTCTCGCACTCACCGTCGGCGTCATCCTCGGGACGGGGCTCCTCGGCGTCTGGGTGGCGCGTCCGCAGTACCGCGTACTGCTCTCGAACTTGAGCGGCTCCGACGGCGCCGCCGTCGTCGAGTATTTGAAGGCGGAGAAGATTCCATATCGGATGGGCGAGGACGGGACGACGGTCGAGGTCGATGCGGCGCGCGTGTACGAGACGCGCATGGCGCTCGCCGGCCGCGGTGTGCCGCAAGGCGGCGGCGTCGGCTTCGAGATCTTCGACAAGCAGACGCTCGGCATGACGGACTTCGTGCAGCGCCTGAACTACCAGCGCGCCCTGCAGGGCGAGCTGGCGCGGACGATCGGCGAGCTGGCGGCCGTCGAGGCCGCACGGGTGCATCTGGCGCTGCCCGAGCGCTCGCTCTTCGTGGCCGAGGAGCGGCGGCCGTCGGCGTCGGTCGTCGTGAAGCTGCGGCCGGGGCGCGTGCTCGCCGAGGACCAGATCGCCGGCATCGTCCGTCTCGTCGCCGCGAGCGTCGAGGGGCTGAAGCCCGCCGACGTCACCGTCGTCGACATCAACGGGCAGGTGCTGACGCGCGAGCTCGAGGAGAGCGCGGCGGGCCGGCCGGCGGGGCAGAACCTGCTCGCGTTCCAGCGTGAGCTCGAGCAGGGCTACGTCGAGCGCATCGAGAGCATGATGAGCCGCGTCCTCGGACCGGGGCACGCGCTCGCGCGCGTCACCGCGACGTTGGACTTGGCGCAGGTGGAGAAGACCGAGGAGAGCTTCGATCCCGACCGGGTCGCCGTGAAGAACGAGAAGCGCACGCGCGAAAAGAACGTGCAGAGCGCCGCCGCGAGCGGCGCGCCCGGCGTGAATGCGACGTTGACCAACGAGCCCGCGCCGGCGCCCGCGGAGGACGGTCCGCATTCCGAGCGCGAGGACGCGGCGCTCAGTTACGAGGTCAGCAAGATCACGAGCCGGCGCGTCGAGCAGTCGGGCGGCATCCGCAAGCTGTCGGTCGCGGTGATGATCGACGGCACGTGGCAAGGCGAAGGCGCCGCGCGCACGTTCGTGCCGCGGCCGTCCGAGGAGGTCGACCGCTATCGCGAGCTGATCAAGCGTGCCGTCGGCTTCAACGACGAGCGCGGCGATCAGATCGAGGTCGCGAGCGCGCCGTTCCAAACGCCGCCCGCGCCCGAGGCGCCGGAGGCGCCGACGATGATGAGTCGGCTCGGCGCGTGGTCGGAGGTGCTGTGGCGCGCGGGAGGCCTGGTTGCGATCCTCGTCGTCGCGCTGCTCGTCGTGCGGCCGTTCTTGCTGGCGATGGCCAGCCGGGCGCCGATCGGCGTCGCGGCGCGACGGGCCGAGGCGCGCGCGCTCACGTCCGGCGTGACGGCGCTCGAGGCGACGAGCTTGATCGAGCTGGCGCGCCGCAACCCGGAGCAAACGGCGCACGTGATCCGCCAATGGGTAGCGGGAGCCGAGTAGCGCCGCCGGCCCTCGCCGGGGTCGACAAGGCGGCGGTGCTGCTCTTGTCGCTCGGCCCCGACGCGGCGACGTCGGTGCTGCGCCACCTCGGCGAGGCCGAGGTACGACAGGTGTCGCAGGCGCTCGCGCGCGTGCGCGCCCTCGAGCCGGAGCAGCTCGAGCGCGTCCACGAGGAGTTCGGCCGGCGGCTGCACGCGAGCGGGGTCGCCGTCGACGGCCGGCAGTTCGCGCGTACCGTCGTGACGAACGCGCTCGGCGACGCGACGCCGGCGAGCGGTGCGGTACTCGCCGAGCTGGAGAGCGCCGGCGGCGCCGCGCTCACGAAGATCCTCGGCGACCTGCCGGCGGCCGGGCTCGCGCGTGTGCTCGCCGCCGAGCATCCGCAGATCGCGACCATCGTGCTGGCGCATCTCGGCGCCGCGCACGCGAGCGAGGTGCTGGCGTGTCTTCCGGAGGATCTCCAGAGCGACGTCGTCGAGCGGCTGGCGCGGCTCGCGAGCGTCCCCGCGACGCTCGTCGAGGAGGTCGGCACGGCGCTGCGCGCACAGGCACAGGCGCTGCTCCGGCCGGCCGGTGCCACGTGCGGCGGCCCGAAAGTCGTCGCCGAGCTGATGAACTCGGCCGACAAGACGATCGAGGCGCGCGTGTTCGAGCAGATCGAGGCGCGCGACCCCGAGCTCGTGAGCACGATTCGCAACCTCATGTTCACCTTCGAGGATTGCATCAAGCTCGACAATCGCAGCCTGCAGACACTGCTGAAGGAAGTCGCGCGCGAGGACCTGCTGCTCGCGCTCAAGACGGCGAGCCCGGACCTCTCGGCGAAGATCTTCGCCAACGTGTCGAGCCGCGCCGCCGAGATCCTGCGCGAGGACATGGCGTCGTCGGGGCCGGTGCGGCTGAAGGACGTCGAGGAGGCGCAGCTCAGGATCGTCGCCGTCCTGCGCGAGCTCGAGGCCGAGGGCAAGATCGTCGTCGCCGGGCAAGGGAAGGGCGATGTCCTCGTCTGATCCGGCGGCGCGACGCCTGCCCGGCGGGGGCGGTGAGTTCGCGCCCCTCACGGGTCCGCGGATCAGCGGCACGATACGCGGCGCGAGCGTCTTTGCCGATTTCGACGGGCGCCGCTCGCTCGACGGCGCACGACCGGCGGCCGAGGAGCCGCCCGACCCGCGTGTCGAGGCGCGCGAGGAGGGCTACGCTGCCGGCTTCGCGGCCGGCAAAGCGGCCTCCGCGGCGGAGCTCGCCGGCGCCGCGGCCGCCTTTGCCACCGCCGTCGAGGAGGTGGCGCAATTTCGCAGCCGTCTCGTCGCGCGCTACGAGCAGGAGCTGCTCGAGCTCGCGCTCGGCGTGGCGCGCAAGGTGGTGCAGCGCGAGCTGGCGGAGCACCCGGAGCGCTGGCTGACGATGATTCGCGAGGCGGTACTCGGTGCGCTCGACCGCGAGACCATCCGGATCCGCGTCGGCAGCGTATTGCATCGCTATCTCGTCGAGGAGCTGCCGCGGCTGCGCGCCATGCTCGAGGACGTGAAGGAGCTCGATCTCGTCGAGGACGTCGCGCTCGGCGAAACCGGGTGCGTCGTCGAGAGCCGCTACGGCGAGCTCGACCTCGGCGTCGACGGGCAGATGGGCGCCATTCGCGCGGCGCTGACCGGCGGCGACACGTGACCGCGGCGGCCGAAGACGCGACCCCCGTGAGCGCATCGTACCGCGCGACACCCGACCTCGACTTCCGCGGCGCCGCGCGCCAGCTGCAGCGCGTGAACCCGGTGCGGATGATCGGGCGGGTGACGAACGTCGTCGGCCTGGTGATCGAGGGCAACGGGCCCGGGCTGCCGATCGGCGGCGAGTGTGCGATCGAGCGCCGCGACGGCGTCGCGGTGCCGGCGGAGGTGGTGGGCTTCCGCGAGCATCGCGTGCTCCTCATGCCGCTCGGCGACGTCGGCGGGCTCGAGCCCGGGAACCGCATCGTGGTCGTGCGCGAGCGGCCTGTCTTCGGCGCCGGCGCCGACCTGCTCGGCCGCGTGCTCGACGGCGTCGGCGTGCCGCTCGACGGCAGCCGGCCGATCACGCCGGAGCGCGACATTCCGCTGTACGGCGCGCCGCTGAACCCGCTCACGCGGGCGCGCATCCGGACGCCGCTCGACGTCGGCATCCGCGCGATCAACGCGCTCCTCACCTGCGGCACCGGCCAGCGCCTCGGCATCTTCGCCGGGTCCGGCGTCGGCAAGAGCTCGCTGCTCGGCATGATCGCGCGCGCGACGCGCGCGGACGTGAACGTGATCGCGCTGATCGGCGAGCGCGGCCGCGAGGTGCGCGAGTTCATCGAGCGCGACCTCGGCCCCGAGGGCCTCCGCCGCTCCGTCGTCGTCGCGGCGACGTCGGACCAGCCGCCCCTCGTCCGCATCCGGGGCGCGTTTCTCGCGACCGCGATCGCCGAGTACTTCCGCGACACTGGGCGCGACGTGATGCTGATGATGGACTCGCTGACACGCCTCGCGATGGCGCAGCGCGAGGTCGGCCTCTCCGTCGGCGAGCCGCCGTCGGCGCGCGGCTACACGCCGTCGGTCTTCGCGATGTTGCCGCGCCTCGTCGAGCGCGCCGGCGCCACCGAGCGCGGCTGAGGACCTGCTCAGCATCGGCGCGTATCGGGCGGGAACGAGCGCGCGCATCGACGAGGCGGTGGCGAAAATCGACGCGGTGAACGCGTTCCTGCGGCAAGGACTCGACGAGCGCGTGGCGCTCGGCGACAGCATTGCCGCGCTGACGACGCTCGCGGGGGCGGCGTGATGGCGACGTCGGCCCGGCTCGCGCGCATGCTGCGCCTGCGCACGCAGATTCGCACGCTCCGCCAGCTCGAGCTCGAGGCGCTCGCGTCGCGCGCCGCCGCCGTCGCCGACCGGCGCCGCATGCTCGACGACGCGCGTGATCAGCGCGCCGCGGACGAGGCGCGCGCCGCCGCGGCGGGTCTGCTCGCGCCGGAGGCGTTTCACGTCGGGCGCCGCTACGACGCGGCGCTCGCCGACGAGGAGCGGCGCTGGGCGCTCGAGGCGGAGCGCCTCGCGGCCGCGATGGTGACGAAGCGCGCCGAGCTGTACGAGGAGCGGCGGGAAGAGCGACGGTTCGAGCGTCTGGTCGAGACACAGCGCCGGCGCGCGCAGGAGGAGGAGTCGCGCGCCGCCGCCGTCCTGCTCGACGAGCTGGCGATCCTGGGACACGGCCGCATGCGGCCGAGGAGCGACGGATGATGGACGAGGAGCGGGGGAGGCCACGGATGACCGCCGACGCGCAGACGACGAAGACAGCACGCCGCCGCGGCAGTCGTGCGTTGCGGGTCGGGTTGGCGGTGGTGTTGATCGTGAAGGTCGCGGCGATCGCGGTGTGGTACACGGGCGGCGTCTCCGCCGCATTGGCGCTCGCGGCCGAGACGCGCGCGGCACGTGACGGGGACGCGAGCGCGGTGAGGGTCGCCGCCGCCGACGTGAGCGCTGGAAAGGCGGGTCGCGCAGCGACCCAGGCGAGCGACGGCGACAGCGGCGGGCGCGGCGCGCCGCGACAGCTGGCGAGCGTCGAGCGGACGGACGCCGAGCCCGCGGCGAAGCCGGCGCAGGCGCGGGAGCTTCTCGAGGCGATCAGGCGCCGCCAGGCGGAGCTCGACACCCGCGAGCGCGACGTTGCGGCGCGCGAGGAGCGTCTGCACCTCTTCGAGCAGGACATCGTCGCCAAGGTCGCGAGCCTCGAGGAGATCGAGAAGCGCCTGCAAGGACGAGCCAAGGCCGCGACGGCCGCCGCCGACGCCGCGGCCGAGTCGCTGGCAAAGGTGTACGGGGCGATGAAGCCGGCCGATGCCGCACCGATTCTCGAGCGGCTCGACGAAGCGACGGTCCTCGGCATCTTCGGCCGCATGAAGGAGAAGCAGATCGGCGAGATCCTGCCGCTCATGAGCAAGGAGAAGGCGATCGCGTTGACGCGTGCCCTCGCGACGAGCTCGGGGCGCTGACGTGATGCGGCTGCACGGCGGCGAGGCCGCGCGTACGCGCTGCGTGCCACGCGCTGCGCGCTCGCTTTCGGTCGTCGTCGCCAGCCGATACAAGGTCGTGATGACGAGCGGCGTCCGCGACGTCGAGGAGCAGCCTGCGCTGCGCGCCGTCATCTTCGACATGGACGGCGTCCTGCTCGATTCCGAGCCGCTCTGGCAGGAGGCGGAGATCGAGGTCTTCGCCTCCGTCGGCGTCGCCCTCGATCGCGGCCTTTGCCTGCGGACGATGGGGTTGCGGTCGGACGAGGTGGTCGCCTACTGGTACGGGCGCCGCCCATGGCGGGCGCCGAGCCCGGCGGCGGTCGAGCGCGAGCTGCTGCGCGTCGTCGCGGCGCTGATCCGTGCCCGTGCCGTCCGCAAGGAAGGCTTGACCGACGCGCTGGAGCTGCTCACGCGGCGCGACGTTCACCTCGCGCTCGCCTCGTCGTCGCCGTACGCCCTCATCACAGCCGTCCTCGAGCGACTCGAGCTGAGCGCGACGTTCGCGTGCGTCCATTCGGCCGAAGAGGAGCCGCAGGGGAAGCCGCACCCGGGCGTCTACCTGACGACGGCGCGCAAGCTGGGCGTTGCACCGACGGAGTGCTGCGCGGTCGAGGACTCGGTGAACGGCGTCCTCGCGGCGAAAGCGGCGCGGATGACGTGCGTAGCGGTGCCGGATGCGGCCATTGCGGGCGATCCGCGCTTCGCGATCGCGGATCGCGTCGCACGGTCGCTCGCCGAGATCGATGTGCCGACGTGGAATGCGCTCGGCGTCCCCCGGACGTCGCCGCGGCCCGCCGCCATCATTCGACCCGCGCATTAGTGTCCCGTCCCGGACGGGACTAGGCAGAAGCTGCCGGACGGCGGCGCTTCCTACCGGGTGCCGCGCGCATCGCGACGGCGCGGCGGCCGATTCGCGGCGTGCGTTTCGTGGCACCTCGCTTGCTCACTCGCGAGCACGGTATGCCCAGCGTACGCGCAGCGACCGATACTTCGACGGCTCTGATCGTCCCCCGCGGACGAGCGCGACCGGCGCGCCCGCGCCGGTACGTGCCGGTCATGCGGTGACGCCGAAGGACGGCGCTCCGCCCGCGCCGATCGCGGCGCCGTCGGCAGGACATGGATCCATCGTTCTTCCGATCACGGGTTCCGCCGTCGCGGCGACGACGTTGCCGGGCGCCGTCGCTGCGGAGTCGCATGGGGCACTCGCGTGCGGTACGGCGACCGCGGATGCGGCGGCCGTGGCGGCATCCGGCCCTGCGGCAGCCGCTGGCCGAGAAGTCGCTCCTGGTGCTTCCGATCCAGGGGCGGTGGACACGGTCGCCGTGGCGGCGGACGGCGCTCGGCAGGACGGCGGCGTCGATGCACGCGCCGCCGGGGCGGAGCACGCGAAGCGCGGTGACGGAAGCGCGGGTCTTCCGAACGCTCCTACGATCGCCGCCGATGCGGCGTCGATCGCGGCCGCGAAGGTCGCCGAGCCCAGCAGCGCGACAGGCCCGTCGACGAACGCCACGACCGCAGCAGCGGACGCGCAGCATGGCGCCGCGGCGGCGGATGACGCCACGAAAGCCCCTGCGGAGGGCGGGAGTGCGTCGGCGACCGGCGCCGGCGTGTCCGGCGAGAGTGATACCGCCGCGGTGAGCGGTGGTGCGACGTCCGCGAGCGCCACGGCGGCCGGGGCAACGACCGCCGATGCGGCGGGCGAGGGCGACGACGTCGATACGACGACGTCCGCTCGGTCCGGATCGCGCGCGCGGTCGCAGACCGCGACGAAAGAGGAAACGCCGGCGGCGGCGGAGAGCCGCGCCGTCGGCAGGTCCACGGCCGCGCCGCACGCGATCGTTGCGGGCGGCGACGCGCATCCGCGGCGCGAGGGGGCAAGTCTCCGCCGTCATGCCGGTGCGCCGGATGCGCACGCCGGCAGCGATGCGTCGGGCGCCGACGGTCCCGACCATGCGAGCGCGGAGTTTGCGGCGTCTGGCGAGCGCGGCCGTGTGGCGCGTGCGGCGGAGAGCGTGCGCGAGCAACGCAGCGATGGACCGACCGGGGCGACCGCCCGGCGTGCCACCGATCTCTCTGCCGAGCGCGCGCCGGTTTCGACGGCGACGCCGCCCGGCGCGACGGCGGATCACGATCGCGTCGCGCCCGATGTCGATCTCGGCTGGCGCCCGATGAGCGCGCCCGCGAGCGCTCGCGATGCGACGGGTGCGCTCGGCGTCACGGCCGACGGCACCCCCACGCCGCGACGCGGGGCCGATGCCAGCATCAGCCCGTGGGCCGAACGCGTCGTCGAAGCGGTGCGCGTGGCGACCCTCCGTGGTGGCGGCGAGATGCGCCTGCGCCTCGAGCCCGCCGGCCTCGGCCACATCGACATCCGGATCACGCTTGCGCACGACGGCATCCGCGCCGCGATCGTCGCCGAGCACGATACGACGCGTACGCTCCTCCGCAGCGAGCAGCACCTGCTCCACGCCGCGCTCGAACGCAGTGAGCTGCGTCTCGCCGGCTTCTCCGTCGATGTCGGCTCCGGCGCGTCGACGGGCGCGTTCGCCGAGAGGCGCGACGGTGCCATGGCACTCGGCCGCGATGCCGCCTCGCCTGGCGAGAACGACGCGTCCGCCGAGCAAGTCGCGACGGGCGCAATGCACGCGCCCGCGACACCCGGACATCTCAGCGTGAGGGTCTGACACGATGATTCCCATCGCCGCATCTGCCGCGCTCAGCGCCGTAGGCTCGCTCAGCAATCTTCTCGGCGCCAACGCGTCCGCCGACTCGACGCCGCAGGCTACCGGCAAGGCGACGGGCAAAGACGGCAACACCGTCACGCAAGCGGACTTCATGCAGCTCCTGGTCTCGCAGCTGCAGAATCAGGATCCGTTGAACCCGCTCGACAGCGCCAACTTCTCCGCCCAGCTGGCGCAGTTTTCGAGCCTGCAGCAGCTCACCGAGATCAACCAGACGCTGAAGAGCGGCGGCACGAGCAGCGAATCGGTCGGGAAGCTCGACGCCGTCGGGTTCCTCGGCAAAGAGGTACGCGGCGCCAGCAACACCGTCGACGTGAAGAGCGGCGCCGCGAGCACGCTCGATTACACGCTCGCGAGCAGCGGCACCGTCGAGGCGAAGATCCTCGACGCGAGCGGCGGCACGGTCGCGGACCTGATCCTGGGCGCGCAGAACGCCGGACCGCACACCCTCGACGTCGCCAAGATCGCCGACCTGCCGAAGCTCGCCGACGGGACGTATGGCGTGCAGCTCTTCCTCGGCGACGGCAACGGCAAGGCGACGCCGATCGAGACGACCGGCGGCGGCGTCGTGACCGGCGTCGATCTGTCGGGCGCGTCGCCGATCCTGTTGGTCGGCGATCGCCGCATCGCCGTGACCGACGTGCGCGAGGTGCGCGTCCAGCCGCCCGCGGGGACCTGAGACGAGATCAGCTCACAGTACAACGACGAAGGAGACGAACCATGGCCATTTTCGGAGCACTCTCGACCGCGCGTAGCGGTCTCATCGCGACCGGCGCTTCGCTGAGCGTCATCGGCAACAACATCGCCAATGTGAACACCGTCGGCTTCAAGGGCAGCCGCACGGAGTTCGCCGATCTCCTGTCGGCGCAGGGCGGCGGCGGCGACGCCGGCAAGATCGGTCTCGGCGTGCGCATCGGCAAGGTCAGCGCGTCGTTCACGCAGGGCAACATCGAGAGCACGGCCGGCCCGACCGATCTGGCGATCGAGGGCAACGGCTTCTTCGTCGTCGGCGCCGGCGCCGGCAACGTCTACACCCGCGCCGGCAACTTCCGCCTCGACTCGAACGGCAAGCTCGTCACCTTCCAAGGCCTGCCGGTGCAAGGCTTCGGCCTCAACAACAGCAACGCGCCGGTCGGCGCCCCGCAGGACATCCAGGTGACGGGCGCGAGCAGCCAGCCGCGGGCAACCGCGGTGCTCAGCATGAAGGCGAACCTCCAGGCCGACGCGCCGCTGGTGAACGCCGGCGTCTTCGATCCGACGAACTTCGACACCGCGTTCGCCACCTCGAACTTCACCACGTCGATGAACGTCTTCGACTCGCTCGGCGCGCGTCATACGCTCAACTTCTTCTTCACCAAGACCGCCCCGAATGAATGGGACTACAACGTCGGCGTCGATTCCGGCGAGGTCGGCGGCACGAGCGGCGACTTGCAGATCGTCGGCAGCGGTCACTTGACCTTCAACACCGACGGTTCTCTCAAGGCCCCGGACACGCCGGGTGTCGCGACGCTGCCCTTCACCGGTGCGACGGCACAAGACATCACGCTCAACTTCGGGACCGCGAATCCCGACCCCGTCAACAACCCCGGGCAGGGGATCGACGGCCTGACGCAGTTCGCCGGGCCGTCGGCGGTGAGCTTCCAGTCGCAGGACGGGTTCGGCGCCGGTCAGCTGCTGAACCTCCAGTTCAGCGAGTCCGGCGTCGTGACCGGCATCTTCGACAACGGGCAGAGCCGGCCGCTCTTTCAATTGGCGCTGGCGAGCTTCACCGCGCCCGACGCGCTCACGCCGCTCGGCAACGGCATGTACCGCGAGTCCGTCGATTCCGGCTCGCCGGCGATCGGCACGCCCGAGTCGGGCGGCCTCGGCAACGTCGTCGCCGGCGCGCTCGAGCAGTCGAACGTGTCGATCGCGCAGGAGTTCATCGATCTGATCTCCACGCAGCGTAGCTTCCAGGCGAACGCGCGCGTGATCACCTCGAGCGACGCGCTGCTGAACGATTTGATCAACATCGTCCGCTAGTCCTCGGCGCCGCGCGCGCCGCCAGAATCCTGACGCGTGCTCCGGGGCGATGACCTGGAGCACGCGTCGGATGTTCTCCTCGCGCGGACCTCCTCACGTGTTTCCGCAACGTTGCCGCTCCGCGGCGCGCGGTGCGTCCGCGCCCACGCAGGCACATCGCTTGCTGATTCTTCCCCGTGGACCGCGAGAGTCACGGAGCTGACGCGCATCCCGGGAGGATGGATGGCTGAGGGGGAGGAGAAAACGGCGGAACCGGCCGGAGACGAGTCGCCTCCGGCGAAGAAGAAATCGAGGCTGCTGCCGTTGGTCGCGAGCGTGGTCGTCCTGGTCGCCGGCGGCGGCGCGGCGGCGTGGTACCTCGGGGTGCTACCCTTCGGCGGCGGCAAGAGCCGCCACGCCGAGGCGACCGCGGCGGTCGACGAGAGCGCGCACGGCGGCAAGAGCGAGAAAGGCCCCGCGCCGATCCTGCCGCTCGAGACGTTCATCGCCAACCTCGCCGACGAAGGCGGCTCGCGCTACCTGAAAGCCACCTTCCAGATCGAGTTCCTCGGCGCCACGGTCCCGCCCGACGTCAACGGGCACCTGCCGCAGATCCGCGACCTGCTGCTCACGCTGCTCAGCAGCAAGACCTTCGACGAGGTGCGTACCGCCGAGGGCAAGCAGCAGCTGCGTGAGGAGATCATCGCCCGCGTCAATCAGGTGCTCGATCGCGACATCGTCAAAGCGGTCTACTTCACCGAATTCATCGTCCAATGAGCGACGAGACGCTGTCGAAGGACGAGGTCGACGCGCTGCTGCACGGCATGGAGCAGGGCGACGTCGCGGTCGAGGGCGAGCCGGGATCGCGTGGCGGCGTGCGGCCGTACGATCTCGTCGCCGCGGATCGACTCGCCGGCCGTCGCTTTCCCGCGCTCGACGTCGTGCACGAGACGTTCGTACGACGGCTGCGCCTGTCGCTCGCGAGCGAGGCGGGCGTGACCGCGACCCTCGCCGTCGGCGCGCTCGAGACCGTGCGCTTCGCCACGTTCCGCGACCGACTGCCCGCGGCAGCCTGCCTGCAGCTGTTCAGCCTGACGCCGCTGCGTGGCCAAGGCCTCTTGGCGATTCCCGCGTCGTTGGCATTCGCGCTCGTCGATCGCGTGTTCGGCGGACCAGGCCGGATACCGGAAGGCGTAGAGAGCCGCGAGTATTCGGCGCTCGAGCAGCAGACGCTGCGCCGGCTCGGCGCGCGCGTGCTCGCCGATTTGGCGGACGCGTGGTCGTCGCTGCAACGGATCGAGTGCGCGCTCGTCGGCGTCGAGTCGAACCCGGCACGGGTCGCGATCGCCGGTCCGGCCGAGGCGGTCGTCGTGCTCGAGCTCGGATGCGACGTCGGCAACGGGCCGACGTCGCTGCTGCTCGCGCTGCCGTACGCGAGCCTCGAGCCGATTCGTGACCGGCTCGAAGGCGTGCAGGCCGCGCGCGCGAACGGCGGCGGCGATCGCGAATGGGTCGCGGCGCTCGGCCGTGCCGTGCGCCAGGCGGAGGTCACCGTCAGTGCCGAGCTCGGCTACCACGAGATTTCCGCGCGCGAGCTCGTGAGCCTGCGTGTCGGCGACGTGCTGGCGCTCGGCGCGCGCGGCGAGGATCCCGTCGCGCTGCGCGTAGAGAACGTTCACGTGATGACCGGCTTGGCCGGCGTGAGTCGCGGCCACAACGCAATCCGCGTACTCGGCGCCGCGCGAGGAGAATGACG
>WNFR01006627.1_pt1 | contig 14875 bp, 10 predicted proteins | sample 5400221 | NCBI WGS metagenome assembly WNFR01 (sample SAMN13153357, study PRJNA577476) | soil metagenome | isolation source: 40 cm soil under Madrone tree | place: USA:California | collected 2016-06-14 | reverse complement strand
GCTTCTGACCAGCAGCACGGGCAGGACGGCAACCCTGGGCGCGCTCGCCGTGGTTACCGAACTGCCCGGGCAAAACGAGATACGTCGCGAGAACTTGCAGCGCGACGTGGCGGTAACGGCTCGCCTGGAAGGGATTGATCTCGGCAGCGCCATGGCGGCCGTGCAAAAGACCGTCGACCAGCTCCACTTGCCCACGAGCATCCGCGTGGAGTACGGCGGTCGTTATCAGGAGCAGCAGAAGTCGTTCCGCGACCTGGTGATGGTGTTCATTCTCGCGATCCTGCTGGTGTTCATCGTCGTGCTGTTCGAATTCGGAACCTTTGCGGCGCCCTTGGCCATCCTCGCGTCCGCTCTGCTGTCGACGTCGGGGGTGTTCATCGCTCTGGTGACGACCCGCACCACCTTTAACGTGTCGTCCTTCATGGGAATGATCATGGTGGTCGGTATCGTTGCCAAAAACGGCATCCTGCTGCTGGACGCGGATCAGAAATTTCGACGTCTCGGGATGACGGCGGAGGACGCGATGCTGCAGGCCAGCCGCCGCAGACTGCGCCCCATTGTCATGACCGCCCTTGCCACCATGGCCGGCATGCTGCCCCTGGCCTTCGCGATTGGAGCCGGTTCTCAGATGCTGCAGCCGCTTGCCATTGCCGTCATCGGCGGCATACTGATTTCGATGGTGCTCTCCCTGATCATCACGCCCGCCGTGCATTATTACCTGAGCCGCGAGCACGCTGAAAAGACGGAGCTGGCGCACGCAACCCCGGTTTGAGGAAATTCCATCCGCCGGTCGCATTGCCCGATACAGTGCAGATGCTTGCACGGGACGGCTTTCCGCGCGACCAAACCGCCCCCGGTCAGGCGGGGGCCCTGGTCGCCGGTCGGGACAGTCGAGGGCACCGCAAGCCCAAGAGCTTCCCCTTATGCTCCTGCGGCCGCGACACTTGCGGCGCCCGAGGGTCGGGCCCTCGGGGGTGGTCGGGCGCGAGAGGATGCGCAAACCATTGCATTCTGTTTGGTCCAGAAATTGCACTACAATAGGGCGCTGATACTCCTCCACCTGTGTGGAGCGATCCCTGTGGACGTCATGAGCCCATCCATCAGCGACGGCGGCGGACCGGTCCTCGACGAAGCGACCTTCCAGAAGTTGCTGTCGGCCGCGTATGTTCTGCAAGAGCACAACGATCGTCTCCGCGATGGGGAGTCTGCGGTCGAAAGCAAGGCCAAGTCTCCACCCTTGGACTCGGATTCCTCAGCCGCGGCGCTGGCGCAGATCGTGGACGCGCAACATCAAATCCATACCAGCAATCTTGATCTCACTGGTGCGATGAATCTCATCGTCGACCGAATTCGAAAGATTACGGGCGCCCAGGGGGCTGCGATCTGCGTGCTCAACCAGGACAGCGTGACCTACCGCGCGGCCAGTGGCGCGCTCGCCGGTCAATTGGGAGTGACCTTCAGGGCGGAAGCGAGCGTATCCTCCTCGACCCTGTTGCACGACGTCTTGTTGCGTTGCACCGACACCGCCAACGACTATCGCGTGAATCCCGAAATTGCCAGACGGTTGGGAATTCGGTCAGTGATTGCCGCTCCCGTGTTTCACGACGGCAAGACTGCGGGGGCAGTCGAACTGGCATTTGCCAAAGCGAATGCATTCCAGGAGCACGATGTCCGCACTTGCCAGCTCATGGCGGGGCTGGTGACCGAGGCCCTGGCGCGCTCTGCCCAGCAAGAGTGGCGGAAAGGAGTGGCCGCCGAGCGCGCCTCCATGCTGGAAGTCCTGGATAGAATCAAGCCGCAGCTGGCCCGGCTCGCGCACGAGACGCCGCACGAAGCTGCGCCCGCGGGCGCAAGTCCCACGGGCATCGAAGGAGCATCAGCCGGCACCTTGTCGGATGAGAAACAATGCCAGCAATGCGGGAGTACACTGACTCCCGGCGAGGCCTTCTGCGGTTCATGCGGGGCATCGAGATCCGCTGCGTCCCGGAACAATTTGCAAAGCAAGTGGGCCACGCTGTGGAACCTGAAAAAAGTGAGTGACCAACTGGCCGCGGTCGAGTCGGCTCCAGCCGAATCGGTGTTGAAACCGCTTCCCTCGACGGTTCCCGGGTCGAGTCCTGCATCCGAAGACGCGTTTCTCCCGTCGGAACGGACGCCGATGGCGGCGATTCCGGACCTTTCGGAACCCTCGATTCCGGCCGAAGCTGAGGCCGCTCCGGTGCCGCTGGCGCCACCGGTCCAGGAAGCTGCCGCAGCCGACGACCAGGCTCGCGAAGATGCGATGGTGGCCGCCTCCACGGCAGCCGATCGGCGCGTCTGGCTGAAGTCGATCGCGGTTTCGCCTCCGGCGGTTCAGTTGAAAGGATTCTGGCAAAAACAGGCCCGCTTCATCCAGAAGCATCCCGGCGACCTGGCGCTCGGGGCGGCAGCGATTCTGTTCCTGATCACCATCCTCTGGGCAATTTCCTCCGACGGCCCCATCACGTCGGCCGATTCGGGAACTACGACGACCGGCGCGGCAAATACGGCCGCCAAACCCAGGAAGAAACAGCCTCCTCCTGCTCCCAAGCTCGCCTTCTTTGACCAGTTACTGGTTGACCTCGGTCTCGCGGAAGCGCCGCCGGCGCCCTCGTATTTGGGCAATCCCAACGTGCCGGTCTGGGTGGACGTTCATACCGGGCTCTATTACTGCCCGGGAACCGATCTGTACGGCAAGACGCAGCAAGGCAGGATCGCCAGCCAGCATGACGCACAGCTTGACCAATTCGAGCCCGCTTCCCGCAGAGTCTGCGACTAGGGAATCTGCACAACGTGTTTGCAGTGTTTGCCGAAGCCAACTACAGGATTTCCACGAGTCCCCCCATTTGACAAGTGGCGCTGCCGGGAGTGGAATTATCTGGGTCGTCACGTTTCGGGAGAAATGGCGCTTGCCTCAACCCCAGGAAAAGACTTCGCAGCCAGCGACTGAGTTGCCGAATCCGAAGTTGAATCCCCTGCTGAATCCCACCTTGGGACAGAACCTCGGACGTTGGGCGCAGGTCTACTTCACCAGCCCGCCCGAGAAGCGCGAAGAAGCTGTACTCGAACTGCTGGCCGAATTGCGGGCCAAGGGCGGAGAGCAGGAAGCCGCACCATCCGACCAATCCACGGCCCCGGCCTGGCTCAACCAGGTGGCACGGGCTGCACCGGAAGGTGTCCGCTGCGCCGAATGTGGCCACCAAAACGCGAAACAGCAGCGGTTTTGTGGCATGTGCGGGGCGTCGCTAATTTTGGACGAGAAGGTCCCCGGGCAGTCTACCCTGCAGAAACCCGGGACGCAGCCGAGCGTACGGCCGGAAAGCGGGGCCGAGTCGGCCTCCTCTGCCACGGACAATCCATTTCCTGTGTTGTCACTTTTCGCGAGCGTGAGTCCCGAGCCGAGGGGCACGCCCACTGGGGAAGTGACGTCGGGTCGGGAAGGATCGACCGATGTGCAGTGGTTGAGCGACAGGGGCCTGGGATCGGGCGAGCAAAGCCATTCCCTGAAATATGTGTTAGCAATCCTGGTGGTGCTGCTGGTCGGCGTTTTCTTCTACGCACAAACGCGCTCGCAAAGACCCCGCGCAACCGACTCGACGCCTGCTTCCAGGTCCGCGCCGGTCTCCTCGACTCAGCCTCCGCCGGCTTCGACTCAGCCGGCGCCGGCTTCCCCGCCAACCGCCACCCCAGCCGTGGCGCCGTCGGGAGATGCGAATGAGACTGCGGCCAAGCCCGAGGTCTCGAGCGCTCGACCGGCGCCCGCTGCTCGCCGGGATTTGCAGCCGGTGCGACGCGCCCCCGCCCCGAGTGCCGTCCGAAACGCTTTGCGGGCGCAACCGGAGGGCGCATCGAGCGCGGGCTACGGTGCTGCGGAGCTAGCGACCGCAGAGAACTATCTGACCGGGAAGAGGGGCGCGCGTGACAGCACCGAAGCGGCGAAATTCCTGTGGAGAGCGGTGGGCAAGCATAACGTCACCGCCGCATTGCTGTTGTCAGATCTGTATCGAACCGGCGACGGCGTCCCGAAAAGCTGTGATCAGGCGCGACTGCTTCTGGATGCGGCGGCCCAGAGAAACTCAATCCAGGCCGCCAACAAGCTTCGCGAGTTGCAAACCTCTGGCTGTCAGTAATTCCTCCAACAGCCTTCCGGTTAGCGAACATCTCCCGTGTGAGTCCGGATCAGCGGTGGTGTGTTCCAGATGAGGAGACTTCGCCGAGGCCAAGGATGCTGTGCTCCCAGGTCTCGAGTGAGTCAAGCGCTGGCGGCTTGTTCGTACTTACGTGCCTCGTACCAGAGGGCGAGTTCGACTCGATTCCAGAGTCCGAGTTTGTCATAGATGACTCGGAGGTAATTCTTGACGACGTGTTCAGTGGTTCCGATTTCGTCGGCAACCTCTTTGTTCTTAAGTCCCTGGGCAACAAGTTCGATAACTCTGCTCTCTCGTTCGCTGGGTACACGCTTTCCGTAACGTTCGCCTCCAAACATAATTGCCTCCGATACAAGAGTGTCGCGAGTTTCACTCGCTTGATTCCGCTCGTGATTCCAAATCGCAGAAACAGCCGGTTGAAATGTGCCTTCACGGTTCTGCGAGCCATATTGAGTTGTCGAGCAATCTCGTCGTTGTCGCAACCTTGTAGAAGCAACTCGACGATTTGCTGTTCGCGTTGCCCCAAACGGACGGGCTTTTCGCTCATTCCTGACCCCCTCAAATGTGCTGTGAAGTGACGTGACCCCACCTTGGCCCGCGACACCCTAGAAAAACAAGTGCGCTGCGGTCCAAGCCGCTGAACTGCAATTGATTGAAACTGAGCTTTCTTACTGAATTCCATAGCATTCACCGTGCCAATTTTCTGCACTTTGGCGCTGTGATAAATGGGGCAGCGCCGGTTTTGCGCAAAATATTCCCGATCGGGAGGCTCTGAAACCGGCGCTCAAACCGTTTCGATCGCCCTCCGAAAGTTGTCCAGCGTCTCTCCCGTCCGTCAACCCCACTGCAGTACCCGCTAATTGCCAGAAAACAATGGGTTATGACTCCGGAGGGAAATCCTCCACCTACCATCGACGATGTTCTGGGGCCAGGCGGAGGAATCGGGAAAACTGCGATTTTTTCGTTGGGAAAGTGTGAATCTCGGATGACTGCGGACTTGACTCTAAGGTAGTTGGGGAAAATTTAAGGTAAACACATTAGGACAAAACTGCCCGTCCGCGCCTTGAGGCTGGAATCAATTACATGTGGCGGTTGTGAGGCGAGCGGCGACTAAGTCGGTGGCAGCAGCCCGAATTCAGCCTACTGCGGTGCAATCGTCGTACCGTATTGCTCCCGAGCAATGCTGTTGTGCATGAACAGGATGTAGCTGTCTCCTTGAGGTGGGCAAGGCAGGGGGAATCCCCAAAGAGTGTATTTTTAACAATCCGGCGCGCAGTTCCCTGGCGATCAGGGCACCACCCCCGCAACGAATATCCACCAATTGGTCCAGCTCCTGATTCGAACGCTTCGCAGCGGGAGGATCGATTGCGATCGGATGAAGCGCTTGGCCGTTCGCGGCGTGTGCGTCAGCCGGACTTCGCGCCGCATGCCCGGATCCGATCTTTTCGCCTTCGCGTCATGGCCGCCGGACCTCTTGCCTGACTTGCCCATACCCAGACGAAAAAAAAGCTCAGAATCAGGGCTCCAAGCGAGGTCTGATTCCGTACGCTTGTCGGTTCTCGACGCTTTTTTTGACACCATCCGAGGCGCTTGCGGGAACCGTTGCGTTCCCTGCGCTTCCCTTTCGTGGTGCAAGCTGTTGCACATTCGGGTGCGGGCCCGGGGTGAAACCGGGCGTGAGAGGAGTAAGTGTCAACAATTGAGGGAGATAGGTTTCATGGCAACGCTGGAACCAAGGTCGCTCGCCTGCATCGATAATCCTTCGGAAACGGGCATGGATTTTCAACGCAGTGACGTACTATTTGGGAAGGCATGGTTTGTCGCTCTTTCATGGACTCGGGCATGAGGCGTCAAGCCCGGAGAAATGACGGGTACAGGCGAAGGTGAACGCGACCCAGACGACAGCGGGGGGACCGGCAAATGGCGGCGGGAGTGATCCCCTCGTCAGCGTTGTCATTCCTGCCTACAACGCTGCCGGCTACATCGCCGCCACGCTGGACTCGGTCCGGGCACAAACCTATACCTGCTACGAGATCTACGTCGTCAATGATGGTTCACCCGACACGCCCGCGCTCGAACAGGCTCTCCAGCCATACCTCTCCGACATCTATTACATCAGGCAGGAGAATCGTGGCCCGAGCGGTGCGAGAAACATCGCCATCCGGCAAGCGCGTGGAAAATACATTGCCTTTCTCGACAGCGACGATCTCTGGCTTCCTCAGCACTTGGCCCGCCAGGTGGAGATTCTTGAAAACAACCGCCAGCTGGGACTGGTATACGCAAACGCCCTGCACATCGAAGGCAACACCCCGGTCGGAATCGCATTTGAATCAACCCCGCAAGAGCAGCCGGTGACGCTGGAAGCTCTGCTGCGAGAACGCTCGACGGTCAACACTTCTTCGACGGTGGCCCTGCGCCAGGCGCTGCTGGACGCGGGCCTGTTCGACGAGGGTATGAATCGCTGCGAGGATTATGATCTCTGGTTGCGCATGGTGAGGCGCGGAGTTGGAATCACCTTCACCCGGGAAGTGCAGATGTGCCATCGGCTCAGGAACGGCCTGGCACAGAATACCGAACTGATGAAGCGGGCCCGAATTCAGGTTTATCAGAAAACCCTGTCCGCGGGCCCTTTAACCGGGGAACTGGCGGGCATCATTCAGGAAAAGATCGAAGCCATCGAAGGCGAACTCCGGCTGGAATCGAGCAAGCGATCGCTGCTCGCAGGAGATTTCAAGGATGCGCTACAGGCTGCGCGGAAAGCCAACGCGGTCGCGCCCAACTGGAAACTGCGCGCCGCCCTGTTCGGCCTTCGCTTCTTCCCTCACCTGCTGCAGAAATTCTATCGCTCGCATATTCAGCGTAGCGAACGGCGTAAACGGGCCGAACGGGCACGTTCTGTGAAAAACCTGGGGTTCACCATGGAGGCGACCAGTCCCGATACGATGGCTCGACGAAGGCCGTCCGCCTAGCAAATGCAATGGGGTGAAAGCCGAACAAACCGTTTCCGCTGAGCGCACGGGGAAGTCGACACAAGCAAAAAGGGAGCCACTGCGACGATGATTTACGGACTCAAAACGGTGCTCGGCTACATTCTCGGCACCGACAAAGCGGAACGCAATTTCAAGGTCTACCCCGACGACACCTTTGTCGTGTCCTATCCGCGCTCGGGGAATACCTGGACGCGCTTCCTGATCGCGAACCTGGTGCACCCCGACCGGCACGTGAGCTTCGCCAACATTGAAAAACTCATTCCCGACACCTCTTCGCAATCCAATCGCGCGCTCAAAGCCACGCCCCGGCCGCGCATCATCAAAACGCATGAATACTTCGATCACCGTTACGGCAAGGTCGTCTATATCGTGCGCGATCCTCGCGATGTTGCGCTCTCCTACTACGACTTCCAGCGCAAGTACATGCAGATTGAAGACCGGTATCCGCTGGATCGCTACGTCGACGACTTCGTCTCGGGCAAGCTGATTTCCTCGGGCTGGGGTAGCTGGAGTGAAAACGTGGCGAGCTGGCTCTACACGCGGGGCCGGGGGAGCGGGTTTCTCCTGCTTCGCTACGAGGACATGATGAGCGATGCGCCACGTGAGCTGGGCCGGATCGCAACCTTCCTGGGCATCGATCCCCAGCCGGAGCGTTTGAGGAAAGCGATCGAACAGAGTTCTGCAGATCGCATGCGAGAGCTCGAAAAGCTCGAATCCGACAAATGGGTTGCGACCAGAAACCGGCGCAAAGACATCCCTTTTGTACGGGTTGCCAAATCCGGAGGGTGGCGCACTTCGCTTCCCGAAAACTGCGTGCGTCAGATCGAAACGGCATGGGGGGATTTGATGACCACGCTTGGCTATGAACTGGTAACCGCCAACGTGCCCGAAGGGGTTCGCTAAGGCGCCGCGGCCATGCCACAAACGAAGACCACGTTCCAAAAAGACTCGAGCGGAGTCGTCGGCCTGCGCACCGTGTCCAGCCGCAAGGCATCCCGGGAGGCTTTCGGTCCTGTTTGGACCCAAAGGGCCAGCTAGCCATGCGCAGAGTCGAGATCGTCAAGAATGTCGGGTCCAGCTGGATCAGCCTGGGCGTCAACATCCTGGTTGGCGTCTTCCTTTCGCCGTTCATCCTGCATCGTCTCGGAGACACCGCTTTCGGCATCTGGGTCCTGATCTTCTCGGTCACGGGCTATTACGGGCTCTTTGATCTGGGGATTCGATCTTCGGTGATCCGCTACGTGTCCACCTACACCGCCACCAACGACACCCAGGGCCTGGCCAAGCTAATCAACACCAGCCTGGCTACCTACACCGCCATCGGGGCGGTCGCGATGACGCTCACCCTGGTGGCCAGCGCGTTCGTGGGTCGTCTGTTTCGCATTCCGCCCGAGTTTCTGACGACGGCTCGCTGGCTGTTCCTGATGGTTGGCGCGGCGGTGGCTCTGGGCTTTCCGAGCGGAGTCTTTGGTGGAATCCTGGAGGGTTCGCAGCGATTTTATTACGTCAACCTGACGAACCTGGTCTCCACCCTGCTGCGCGCGGGGCTGATCGTTTTGGCTTTGACCCATGGTTATGGCCTGCTCACGGTCGCCTTCATTACGGTCAGTCTGCCCCTGCTCGGCTCGCTGGTGCGCGCCGCCATCGTGGGTCGCATCCTGCCCGTCCGCTTCGGCTGGCGATACGTTGACCGAAGTGCATTCCGCGAAATCGCGAACTACAGCGCCGTCAGCTTCATCCTGATGATCGCCTACAAGCTGCGCTTTAAGACCGATGAGATCGTCATCGGCACTTTTCTCTCGGTCACCGCGATTACCTATTTCTCGATCGGCGACCGTTTGCTCGACTACGCCTCGGAGGTGGTCAGCAGCCTTGCCCAGATTTTCGTACCCATGTCCGGACAGTCCGACGCCAAGGGCGACATGGACCGGCTGCGCAAGATTCTGATCGCCGGAAACCGGGCCTGCGCGCTCATCATTTTTCCGATGACCGCCGTGCTCGTCATCCTGGGGAAGTCCGTGATTGAGGCGTGGGTTGGAGCGCGCTACGTTTCAGCAAGCTATCCGGTGCTCGTCGTGCTGGTGATTCCGATCACGTTTTCGCTGGCTCAGGCCGCGTCCCCGCGCATTCTCTATGGTATGGCAAGACACCAAGGGCTCGCCTGGGTAACGCTGATGGAAAGCATCGCGAACCTGATCCTGAGCATTATCCTGATCGGTCCGTTCGGCATTGTGGGCGACGCGGCAGGCACCGCGATCCCGTTGCTGTGTACCACGTTGTACTTCATGCCGCGCCACCTCTGCCGCCTGCTCGGTGTGCGCATCCGGACATTTTTGCGGGAGGCTTACACGCTTCCTTTGCTGCTGGTGGTTCCGCTGGTCGCGGCCCTGCTTTTGATGCGACACTGGTTTCACGCACACACCTATTTGCAGGTGGGCCTGCAGGTTCTGATCAGCATGCTGCCATATGGGCTGGGCGTCGCGTGGGCCGTCTGGAGCAAGCGCGTTTTTCAAGTGGGCGAGCTCTCCGGTCTCGCAATGGACGAAGTTGCGACGGCTTTGATTGAAACTTATCAGGAAGAGCAATAGCCTGAAGCACGGGAAAACATGAAGGAGGATCGCCAAAAAACGGATCTCAAGGAGACTCTGCGAAAAGCCGTGCCGGCTTCCTGGTTGAAGGAGCGCGAAACGTTCCTTCGCCTGGGTCGGAGAGCCGGGCCCATCTATGCGCGGCTCCGCTTGGTCGACCTGATCGGTGTGCGTTCGGCAAATGCGGCTAGAATCAAACCCGGGGCGCGGTCGTTTCTGTTCGTCTGCTTCGGCAACATCATGAGGAGCCCCATGGCTGAGGCCCTGCTCAGGAGCTCGGTCGCTCTGGCGAAGCTGCGAGACATTCAGATTGCGTCCGCGGGTCTGCACGCCATCCCCGGCAACCCGGCGCACCCGTGTGCGGTCGCCGCGTCGAGCGAACTTGGACTGCCTCTGACCCACCACCGTGCGCAGTTGCTCACCGGCGACATGGTGTCGCGCGCCGATGCGATTTTCGCGATGGACTTTCAGAACAAGGCGGAACTGCTGGCGCTTTATCCGGAATCAGCCGCCAAGATCCGGATGCTGAGCGCTTACGCCGAGGGCGCGGAACGCTACCGGGAGATACCGGACCCCTATTTCGGAGATATCGACACGACGCGCCGCTGTTACGGCGTTTTGCAGACTTGTGTCGGTCATTTGATCGCGGAACTGGCCGACGCCGACAGCGCCCGGGCCATCGAGGAATCCAGTGCAGTGTAGCCGGGAGTTGCCGATTGCGTCTTGTTCTGAATCGCGTCGGTCAAACCCGGAGGCCTGGCAAAAATGCCGATGAATGCGGACGGGGTGCGTCGCAAGCTGCTGCGAGGCCTGGCGCAGGTGGGCCGGGTCGTTACCGGCCGTCAGATCGCGGGGCGCAACCTGACGGTCTTCCCCGATGACGTTTTTTTGACGTCCTATCCGCGCTCCGGCAACACCTGGAGCCGTTTCCTGATCGGCAATCTCATCCACCCGGACGAGCCCACAACATTCGCCAACGTCGAGCATCGCATTCCGGAAATTTACTTCAATTCCGACCATGGCATGCGCAGACTTGCTCGTCCGCGCATTCTCAAGAGCCACGAGTGTTTCCAGCCCCATTATCCGCATGTCATCTACATCGTGCGCGATCCCCGCGACGTGGCGGTGTCGTTCTATCATCACAACATCAAGGCCGGAAACATTCCGGACGACTACCCGCTGGAGGAGTTCGTTCCGCGATTCATCGCGGCCGAGTTCGACCGCAAATGGGGCTCTTGGGCGGAACACGTGCGGAGCTGGCTTGCGCTTCGCCAGAACCAGCCGGGTTTTATTTTCCTGCGCTACGAAGAAATGAAGAACCATCCCGCCGGGGAGCTGGCGCGCCTGGCGGATTTCCTCGCTGGCTGTGGCTTCCGCCCGATTGACCGCAGCCCCGAAACGCTCGAGCGCGCGATCGAACTGAGTTCGCCCGAGCGCATGCGCAAGCTCGAAAAACAGCAGAGTGCCAATTGGGTTCTTACGAAGAAAACCCGGGCCGACAAGCCTTTCGTGCGAACCGCGACTGCAGGAGGGTGGAAGGCAACGCTGGGTCCCACCTCGGTGGCGGCCATCGAAGCGGCCTGGGGACCGTTGATGGAGAGCCTGGGCTATGGGCTGGCGAGCGAACCCGCGAGCCCGATCCGAGCGGGGTCGGCGGCCACGGTGAAGCCCGCTGGAAGCGGCATTTGATCCGAGGTCGCTCCCCGAAGTCATCTCTTGAACCGGACCCAAAACCAGTTTGCGATCCCGGCCGCGCCCGGCCGCCAGTCGGAAAACCACAGGTCGTCATAGCGCATTCCGGGATACCAGGGAATCGCCACCCGCACCAGGCTGCTCCAGAAGCCGGGATATTCTCCTGGCCAGTTGGGCGGTCTGCCTTTGCTCAGGTTTCTGAGATGGTTCAGCTCCCCGACCATGCGCCGGCAAGTGATCCTGCGGTAGGCGATGCTGTGGGGCGAGAACAAGGTCGCCGTTTGGAGAGCGTTTGTATTCCACCATCGCGATTCCCTGAAAACCGATCGCACGAATCAACCGGCCACTGAGCTCTACCAGACCTTCATCGAGCGCGATCGACCGCCGGCAACTGCTGGCAGATCCCCTGGGATCCACTTCCCGGATTCGCTCCCAGGCAAAGGGCAGGGCGACCGCCTCAGGGGTGACAAAACAGGAAAAGCCGATGCCTGAGCCGGGGACAAACTGCTGAATCATTACGTCTTCGGCGAATCGCAAACGCTCGGCGACCCTTTGCTCGAGTTCGCCTTTCCCGTTCGCGTAAGTCACGGTTCCAAAGACGGCCTTGCCATTTGTCCAGCGAGTGGAGAAGCGATCTTTCACGACGACCGGCAAGCCCATTTCAGGCAGCTTGGCTAGCTCAGCCGGTGACCTGACCAGCCAGGTGGGTGGTACAGCCATCCCCAGTTCGCGCGCGATTTCGATCGTTCGGTACTTGTCCGATGCCGTCTCCACCGCAGCGTGCAGGGGCAGGGCAACGCGGCAGACCCCGTGGAACCGGTCGCGTTGCTCGGAGATCGGGTGAAAGGTCCAATCCGTAATGGGCACAACCAGTTCGATGGAGTGCTGGCGAACAAACCTCAGAACGGCGTCGACGAAACGGGACGCATGGTCGGTCGAGACCGGGTAGTCCAGGGCGACGCGGCAATACCGGGAGAGTTTCGAGGCGGCAAACAGGCCAGCGTTGGCGCCCACCGCGACCCAGTGCCCTGCACGTCCCGCCGAGCGAGTGAACGCCAGGGCAGCGGCACTATGTCCGTCGAGAACGAGTATTCGTGCCAATCGGGGATCGCTCCGAATGTTCCGGGCTAGATTTTGTGGGTCAAAGGGCTCGACCGGCGAACGCGCTTGCAAGAGTCCACTCGAGCCCTTCGACGGTCTTGGTTGGGCGGACGCGCTTGAGCCCCAGTGGATTGTCGTTCCGACGCGTCAGTCCGGTGCTGGTGGTCACTGCTGTCTGGTATCCCACGCGCCGGCTCTCCTCCACCGTCTGCTCTGTCCAGTTCGGAAAAAGAGCGGGACATGGATAGGAGAAGTGCTGAACGGGCGCGTTCACATGCGCTTCCATGCATTGCTTCGACTCTCGAAGTTCACGGCGCACCTCTTCCAAGGCAACAAAGGCGAGATTGGGATGCGTCATGGTGTGCGAGCCGACGATGTGGCCGCGCTGCGCCAGCTGCTTCACCTGTTCCCATGTCATCATCAACCGGCCGGAATCGCTCGACAACTGCGCCTCGAGGGCTTGTTCCATGCGGGCGACACGGTTCTCCAAAGCCGCGCCTGCCAGTTTCGAGACCTGATCGCAGACTCCCCGATACGCCCGCTCGCGCTCTTCCGGACTCCCGAGACTCCACCGGTGCCCGCTCTCGTCGCTGAACTCCCTTTGGGAGGTGGTGCGGAACGAGAACCGCAAGCGGCTCGGCCAGGGCAGCTTCCGGCGCTCGACGCAATCTACCGTGATGTAGAAGGCTGCCGGGATCCCGAACCGGTTCAAAATGGGCATCGCCTGTTCGTAGTTGTCCCGGTAGCCATCATCGAACGTGACGGCCACGGCGTGCTCAGCGAGATCCTGTTCCCCCTTGACAAACCTGGCCAACCGGTCGAGAGCAACGGGCCGAAACTCGCGCGCCAGCAGCTCCATCTGCCCCTGGAAGACTTCCGTGGATTGGACAATTCCGCCCAGAGAATCGGCAACCTGGCGCGGATCATCCATTACCGAGTGGTACATGAGGATGGCTGCACCCCTACTCCGAAATCGCGCGGCAAGCCGCAGGACTCCGCTGCCGACCAATGCATTCCTGGCCAGGTTCTTGATCATTGTTTCCGGAAAACGGTCGCCCTTCGAGCCATTGCCATGCTTGCTGACACCTTCGAGAAACGAATCTGGCGCATCCTCGCCTACCATCAATTGCAGCGCTTCTCAAACCCAGTCTAAACGACAACCTTTCGCACACAACGATTGAGACTCGAAAACCATCGTAACCTTTCATTGCAAAGAAGTTACAAGCAGAATCGAGGGAGACGGAGCTTAGCCCGATGGTGAACGGGGCCAGAGGTACAGCGAAATTACCTTGTACGCAAACAATTTCACCTTTAGGCTGAAGGGCGGCAAGCTCAAGGGCAGAGGTTTCGTAATAACAACATAATCATACACTTAGCTTGAATCGTCGGGGCTGACGAGGAACGCCAATTGCTCTACCCATGATTGTCATTTCATTTCTCAGAGCAAGCGACTGCGTGTGTGTCTGTTGGTCTCCGGCACATTTTGGAGTGCACCGACAACGGGACGGTCATTCTGTGCCTGGACGCCGATCCGGGCTCATTCATGTGGTAACGACATCGAACCAGGAGGTTCACCGATTTGACTTCGAGCAGCCATCTTATCGCCCCCCATGGCGGGGAACTGATCAACCTCATCGCCGAACCCAGCCGTTCAGCCGACTTGAAGGCACATTCCAAGGAGTGGCCTTCGTGGGATCTGACGGCCCGGCAGGTGTGCGACGTGGAACTCCTGTTGAGCGGCGGATTCTCGCCGTTGCGCGGCTTCCTGAATCGCGCCGACTATGAGGGCGTCTGTCACAACATGCGGTTGAGCAGCGGCCTTCTCTGGCCAATGCCGATCACGCTGGACGTCACCGAGGACTTCGCGAAGTCGCTCAAGCCCGGGAGCAGCAAGGTTGCTCTGCGCGACCCCGAAGGCGTGATGCTGGCCGTGCTGAACGTGGGAGATGTCTGGCAACCGGACCGATCGGCCGAGGCGAAGAGCGTTTTCGGGACGACCAGCAAGGCTCATCCCGGGGCCGACTACGCGATCAACAAGTCAAACCCCTGGTACGTGGGCGGGACGCTTGAAGGCTTGCAGGGTCCCGCGCACTACGACTTCCGTTCACTGCGCCTGACCCCGTCGGAGCTGCGCGCGGAATTCTCGCGACTGGGCTGGCGGCGCGTGGTTGCCTTCCAGACCCGCAATCCCATGCACCGCGCCCATCAGGAGCTCACGTTCCGCGCCGCCAAGCAGGTGGAAGCAAATCTTCTGATTCATCCTTCGGTGGGCATGACCAAACCGGGCGACGTGGACTACTTTACCCGCGTGCGTTGCTATCAACTTCTGTTGTCGAAG
>WNFR01006727.1_pt1 | contig 14881 bp, 15 predicted proteins | sample 5400221 | NCBI WGS metagenome assembly WNFR01 (sample SAMN13153357, study PRJNA577476) | soil metagenome | isolation source: 40 cm soil under Madrone tree | place: USA:California | collected 2016-06-14 | reverse complement strand
GGTCCGGGCGCCGAGTACGCGCTCACCGGTCACAAGTGGTTCTGCTCGGCGCCGATGAGCGACGCGTGTCTCGTCCTCGCGCAGACAGACCGCGGCCTGTCCTGTTTCTTCATGCCGCGCTGGCTTCCCGACGGCACGAAGAATCGCATCCACATCCAGCGGCTGAAGGACAAGCTCGGCAACCGCTCGAATGCGTCCTCCGAGATCGAGCTCCACGGCGCGTGGGCGCGCATGGTCGGCGAGGAAGGCCGCGGCGTACCGACCATCATCGAGATGGTGAACCATACGCGGCTCGACTGCGTGATCGGCTCCTCCTCGGGAATCCGCCAGGCGGTCGCGCAAGCGACGCATCACTGCGCGCACCGCGCCGCATTCGGCAAGCTCCTCGTCGATCAGCCGCTCATGCGGAACGTCCTCGCCGATCTGTGCCTGGAAGCGGAGGCCGCGACGGCGACGATGATGCGGCTCGCGCGCGCGTACGACGACGCCGTTGCCGACGAGTCGACGCGTCCGTTCACGCGGCTCGCGACCGCGATCAGCAAGTACTGGGTCTGCAAGCGCACGCCGGTCGTCGTCGGCGAGGCGCTCGAGTGCTTCGGCGGCGCGGGATACGTCGAGGAGTCGTTCATGCCGCGCCTCTATCGCGAGGCGCCGCTCAACTCGATCTGGGAAGGCTCCGGCAACGTCATGTGCCTCGACGTGCTGCGCGCGATGGGCCGCAGCCCGGAGAGCGTCGAGGCATTCTTCGCCGAGCTCGCGCTCGCGCGCGGCGGTGACGCGCGCCTCGACGTCTACGTCGCAACGCTCGCGGACGAGCTCCGCAACTTCGACGCGATCGAGGCGCGCGCGCGGCGTGTCGTCGAGAGGATGGCGCTCGCCTTCCAAGGCGCGCTGTTGGTGCGCTCCGGCGACGCGGCGGTCGCCGATGCGTTCTGCGCGTCGCGGCTCGCCGGGGATCGCGGCCTCGCCTTCGGCACGCTGCCGCCGGGGACGGACTTCGAGCGGATCATCGCCCGCTCACAGCCGCGCGTCGGGTAGTCCGTCACGAGCGGACGCGCAGGATCACCTTCCCGAAGTTCGCGTTCGCGGCGACGTGGTCGTGGGCCTTGGCGGCGTCCGCGAGATCATGGATCGAGTCGACGACCGGGTGCAGCGTGCCGTCGGCGAGGAGCGGCAGGATGACTCGGCGGACGCCGTCGGTGAGCGCGAGCTTTTCCTCGAGCGCCCGCGTCCGCAGCACGGTGCCGATCACGCGCAGCCGGTTCCCGACGAGCAGCGCGAGGTTGATGTCGGCTTTCGCGCCGCCCATGAGACCGATGATGACCAGACGGCCTTTCGCCGCCAGCAACCCGACGTTGCGCTCGAGGTACTGGCCGCCGATGCAGTCGAGGATGACGTCGACGCCGCGCCCGCCCGTCAGCTCCCGGCCGCGCGTCGCGAAGTCCTCCTCTTTGTAATCGATGCCCGCCTCGGCGCCGAGCTCGAGACAGCGCGCCAGCTTGCGCCCATCGCCGACAGTCACGATCGGACGCGCCCCGAGCGTACGGGCGAGCTGGATCGCCGCGGTGCCGACGCCGCTGCCGCCGGCGTGGATCAAGACGGTCTCGCCGGCCGCCAGCGCAGCCTCGGCGACGAGCGTCATGTACGCGGTCGTGAACACCTCGGGAATCGCCGCCGCGTCCTCGAACGAAAGGCGCTGCGGGATCGGAAGGAGCATGCCGTGGTGGACGGCGACGTACTCCGCGTACCCGCCGCCGCCGAGGAGGCACATCACGCGATCGCCACGGTGCCAGTCGCGAACGGCGGCGCCGGTCTCGGCGACGACACCGGCGGCCTCGAGGCCGAGGACGTCGGACTCGCCGGGCGGCGGCGGATAGAAGCCGCGCCGCTGCAGCAAGTCGGCGCGGTTGACGGCGGTCGCGTGCACCTCGACGAGCACGCTCTCGGGACCGACCGCGGGCTGCGGCACGTCGGCGACGACGAGGTCCTGCGATGGTCCCTCGACGACGATCGCGCGCATGGCGGCTCGGCTACCACGCGGTCCGCGCACCGACAACCGCCGCGCGCATTCGCGACGTGCGCCCGCGGCGTCGGCGATTGGCAGGAGCGCGCGAAGTCAGTATTGAGACCGCGAGGAGCGCGACATGGCCGAGCACTTCGAGATCACCGACGCGATGCGCGCCGCGATCGGCAAGGAGACGTCGCCCTGGACGTACGAGGTGACGACGACGAGCGTGCGCGCGTTCGCGCGCGGCGTCGGCTACACCGATCCCGTCTACTTCGACGTCGAGACCGCGCGCCGCGCCGGCTATCGCAACTTGCCGGCGCCGCCGACCTATCTCGGCACGCCGGTGTTCATCCCCGGAGAATCGAGCGACACGTTCAGCACGCCGGCGGCGGGCATGCCGCGCCTCGACCACGGCCTCCCCGGGCTCCTCGACGGCGGCGTCGAGACCGAGTACCGCGGCGACATCTGCGCCGGCGACACGCTGACCGTCGTCAGCAAGCTCGCCGATCTGCAGACGCGTGCCAGCAAAGCGCTCGGCACGATGCTCATCACGACGACCGAGACCACCTACACCAACGCCGCGAGCGGCGCCGTCGTCGCCGTGCAACGCGGGCAAGCGATCTTCTACTGAGGCACGAGGCGATGGCGATCACCTGGGACGAGATTCAGGAAGGCACGGCGCTGCCGCGGCTCGAGAAGCGGCCGGGGGTGACGCAGCTCGTGAAGTACGCCGCCGGCTCGGGCGACTTCAACCCGCTGCACCACGACTACCAATTCTCGCAAGCGAAGCAGCTCGGCTCGATCATCGTCCACGGCCGCTTCAAGTACGCCGCGCTCGGCGAGCTGGTCTCGAATTGGCTCGGCCATCGCGGGCGCATTCGCAAGATCTCGTGCCAGTTCCGCGGTATGGACTTCCCCGATCAGCCGATCGTCTGCACCGGCAAGGTCGCGCGCAAGTGGGAGGAGAACGGCGAGCGCCTGGCGCAGCTCACGATCTGGACGGAGAACGGCGAAGGCAAGCAGACGACGCCCGGTGAGGCGGTCGTCGTGTTCACGCGCTAGTGCCGCGAGCGTCGGTCGCAGGCGTCGTGACCCAGCCGCGCCTGACGCCCCACGCAATCAGCGTCCCGGCGACGAGGCCGACGACGTAGCCGTAGGGCAGACCGACGACTGCGGCTGCAACACCGAGCGCGATCCAGAACGCGCTCCGCTCCGCGGCGACGTCGCGCACGAGCGTCATGAGCCCGATCGCCTCGAACAAGAGGACGACGCCGAGCATCGGCATCGGAAACACGCGCACGATTTGCCCGAAGCCGGGCGCGAAGACGAGTCCCAGCACCAGATACATCGCACCGTAGAAGACCGGCGCGCCGCCCGTCCGCGCCCCGAAGCCGTAGAATCCGACGAGGCCACCGCAGCCATGGCATACGGGAACGCCGCCGAACCACGGCGCGATCAGGTTCATGAGGGAGTACGTGAAGCCGATCTTCCGGACCGAGACCGCACGATCAGGGAAGAGGTCGCGTGTCGTCTGACTCGTCGCGATGACCGAGTTGCCGAGCGAGAGCGGGATCTGCGGCAAAGCGAGGAGCAACGCTCCCTGCGCGATCTCGTGCGACGTCGGCGCGCGGAACGTCGGCAACCCGACGCCGACCGCGTGCACGAATGCGCCGCCCACCTTCAGAGCCGCGTACGCGAACCCGAGCCCGATCACGATGAGCGGCGCGGGCACGCGTCGCTGCCGCGCGAGCGTCAAGAGCACGACGACGGAGACCGCGCCGAGGACATACCCCGGCGCCCCCTCCGCGCCCGCATACTCCTTGAGCGCGAGCGAGCCGAGGGTGATTCCCAACCCGAGCTGGATGCCGCGCACCACCTCTTTCGGCACGACGCGCGCGAGCCAGTCGAGCAGCCCGGTCGCCGTGAGGATGAGCATGATGACGCCGATCGCGAGACCGCCGCCGGCCAAGATCCCTGGCGGGAGCCGCTGCGCCAGCATGATGGTCGCCATCGCCTTCAGCGGCTGCACCGGCATCGGAATGCCGTAGAGAATCCCGGTCGCGATCTGCAGCGCGCCGAAGAGAATGCAGACGCTTCCGGCGTCGAGGCCGCACGTCACGATGAGCGCGATCAGGAGTGGCAGGTCGGTGCCGATGTCGCCGAACGCTCCCGCGAGCTCGTGACGGTCGAACCGCAGGCGCGGGCGCATCGACGACGTCCGGTCAGAACCGCAGAATCGCGTCGAGCTGCATCCGCACGAGGGTCGGATTGCCGGTCAGCGCCGCGTTCGAGATCCGCCGCTCGAGGACGTTCTCGATGTAGGCCTTCGCCGTCAGCTGCAGATTGGGCAGGAGCACGTAGTCGATGCGCACGATGTGCGAGCCGAGGTTGGTGCCGCCCTTTTGCGTCGGCCGCGCCGCACCCGGCGTCGCCGGCCGCGTCGAGAACTCGTTGATGTCGCTGAAGGTGAAGATCGACAACACCGCGTCCTTCTCGACCCAGGCGTAGGTGTACGAGACGCCCCAGTCGCCGGGGTTCTTCAGCGTGTCGCGGTACCAGTCCTTTCCGGCTCTACCGAGGCCGGCACCGACATAGAAGCCGACGTTCCGCCGATCGGCCTGCGTGTTGTACGCGAGATCGCCGAAGAGGCCGGCGGGAACGTTCAATCCGAACGGATCCGAACCGTTCAGCTCCGTCGAGACGTTCAAGATGTTGAAGCCGTCTTTGTATCGCAAGATCTTGCCGTTCGCGTCCTTCACGACCGAGTTGCTGTTCGCGAGCTGGCCATTGAAGCTCGAGTTCGGCTTCGCGTTCGTCGGCGGATCGGTGAACGGGTTCAGGAACTTGCTCGCGACCTCGTTGATGTGGACGTACTCGTAATCGGCGATGGCGAGCGTCCAGGCACTGTGCTCGCTCGGCGCCATGTCAACGATGAGCTGGCCGCCGGGAATCCACGGGTCGCCGCCGCTCGCAACCTCGTCGACGATCCACTGAAAGGCGCTCACGCGCACGCTGTGCACGAATCCCTCGCGACGCTCGAGCAGGTCGAGCATCTCGGTCGCGCCCTCCGGCGCCACGTCCTCGTCCCACACGAGCTCTGACGGACGATACGAGTTGACCCCGAACTTTCCGGCGGTGACCGCCAGCCACGGGCGCTCGAGGCCGAGGCTCTTCGCCGGCTTCAGCGTGATGTACCCCCAATCGAAGTTGACCGGCTTGCGGGTGAAGGTGCTGTCGAGGGTCTGGTTGTTCGAGATCGGGTCGTTCGGATTGCCGGTCGCGAGGCGGAACGTGGCGCTCACCTCGTCGCTCGGCGCCACCGTGAGGCCGAGTCGCGCGCGCAGGCGGAAGCGATTCCGCGCGTGCAGCTGGTCTTGGTAGAAGCCCTCGTCCCGTAGGCGCAGATCGCCGAAGGGCGTCAGCGTTTCGAGCCACTTCGGGAGCTTCGCCTTGATGACGTCGACGCGGGATTCCTCGACGCGCCGCTCGTTGGTTTCCGGTCGCGGTTCTCTCACGCCGCGCTCGCTGGTTTCGCGTCGCGGTTCCTCGACGTGCGGCGCGGCGCTCTCCTGCGTCGCCTCCTGCAGCTCCTCGCGCGTGATGAGACCCTTGCGCACGAGAATCTCGCCGAGCTCCTTCGCGGAGATCGCGTCGTCTGCGTGCGCAACACCGGCGGTCGCGATTGCCGCGCCGATGAGAGCGGCCGCGATCAGCCGCCGCCCTGCGCGTCGTTCATCAGGCATCGTTTTCGGTCAGCTTTCGAAGAACCGTGTGAAGTTCGGCTGCCCGGTCGCGGCGGTGACGCCGCCGTCGATGACGATCGCGGCGCCGGTCACGTACGAGGCGTCGTCGGAGGCGAGAAACGCGACGACGCCGGCGATCTCCTCGGGGCGGCCGAGGCGGCCCATTGGGATGAGCTTGGCGTACTCGTCGACGATCGCCGGGATCGCCTGCAGGAACGGCGTCGTGAGCGCGGTCTCGATCGGCCCGGGGCAGACGCAGTTGACGCGGATGCCCTCGCGGGCGTGGTCGATCGCGAGCGCGCGCGTGTAGTTCACGACGCCGCCCTTCGCGGCGTTGTACGCCGGGATGCCGTAATCGCCGCGGATGCCGGAGATCGACGCCGTGTTGACGATCACGCCGCCGCCGCGCCGACGGAGGTGCGGGATGGCGGCGTGACAGCCGTAGAAGATCGAGTGCAGGTCGACGGCGATGATCTTCTCCCAACCTTCGGGGTCGAGATCGGGCGTCTTGCCGTAGATGCCGATGCCGGCGTTGTTGAAGAGCACGTCGAGACCGCCGCAACGGTCGACGGCGGTCGCGACCAGCGCGTCGACGTCGGCGCGCACGCTCACGTCGGCGGCGCGCAGCTCGACCGCGGCGCCGGCGCTCCGCAGCTCGTCGGCGATCGCGGCGAGCCCGCGCTCGTCGATGTCGCCGAGGACGAGGCGCGCCCCCTCGCGCGCGAACCGCCGCGCCGTCGCCGCGCCGATGCCGGACGCGGCGCCGGTGATGAGCACGATTTTATCGACGAACCTGCGGTCCATCCTCATCCCTCCCGCGGGCGCGCCGAACGCTAGGCGTAGTGGCTGCGGCGCTTCACGGCGAGCTCGCGCTCGAGATAGAAGATCTCCACCTTCTCCGCCTTACCGTCCTTCTTCACGAACTTGTGGCCGCGCAGCGTCGTCGCGAGCACGCCGAGATCCGGACGTCCGGGGAAGTCGCGCGTCTCGCGAATCTCGGTCGACGCGAAGACGGTGTCGCCCGCGAAGCTCGGCGCCGTATGGCGGCCCGTGACGTAGCGGAGATCGGCGAGCGCGTTGTCGGCGACGTCGGCGGAGGAGATGCCGAGGCAGAGGTTGAACGGAATCCCGCCGAAGACGATCAGCTGGCCGCCGACATAGCGCTCCGGCTGCTGCTCGACCATCCAAAGATTACAGTGCACCTGCGAGGTGTTGTCGAGGATGCCGGTCAGCATGATGTGGTCGGTCGTGATCACCCGCCCGCGCGAGTGCTCGAGGACGTCGCCGACGTGGAAGTCCTCGAAGTACGTATTGTCGCTGCTGAGGTAGGCGAGCGCGCGGTAGCTCCGCGACGGATCGTACGCGGGCAGATCGAGCGCGATCGGAATCTCGTCGGGCGCGACGTCGCCTTCCGCGACGGTCGCCGTCGGATCGCGCTTCCACACCTGCACCTTGCGCTGAAACGTCAGCACGACCTGACCGTGTTGATTACGGCCGGTCGTCTGCACGTGGACGACGCCGAGGCTCGGGTCGCGCGTCGAGACTTTCACGCCGAGGACTTTCGTCTCCGCTTCCAGCGTGTCGCCGATGTACACGGGGACCCCGAACCGCATGTCGATGTACTCGAGGTTGGCGCGCGCGTTCTCGGAGACGTCCTCGACGCTCTGACTGAAGACGACGACCATGACGAGTCCGGGATGGCAGACGAGGCCCCGGAACCCGTATGCCTGCGCGTAGCGCGCGTTCTTCGACAGCGGGTTCGTCGTCATCGAGAAGTCGGTGAAGATCGCGAAAAGTCCCTCGGTGACGGTCTTGCCGCGCTTGTGACGGAAGACGGCGCCGGGCCGGAAGTCCTCGAGAAAATGCCCGTGCTGTCGCTGAATCACTGCCATGGCGCGAGTTCCTTTATTGGTGACCGCCGCGCGCGTCAAATCACATTGTAGCTGCCGTGGCGACGTCCGACGTGACGTGCCGGCGTGACGCCCAAGCGATCACAGGCCGAGGCGCTGCGCGGCGAGCTCGCGGCTGTAGGTCGCATCGCCGAACGTCACCTCATCGGACTGCGCGCGCTTGAAGTAGAGGTGCAGGTCGTGCTCCCAGGTGAAGCCGATTCCGCCGTGCACTTGAATGGCGCGCGCCGTGACGAAGCGGTACGCATCGCCCGCGATCGCTTTGGCGTGCGCCGACGCGAGGGCGGCGTCGTCTGCACCGTCGGCGTCGGCGCAGGCGGCGTAGTACGTCGCCGCCTTCGCTTTCTCGACCTCGACGGACATGTCGGCACACTGGTGCTGGATCGCTTGGAAGCTGCCGATCGCGTGCCCGAACTGGCGCCGCACCTTCGCGTACTCGACCGTCATCTCGAGGACGCGCTCGGCGCCGCCCATCATGTCAGCGGCGAGCATCACGCGCCCGCGATCGAGGAGCTGCGCGAGCATGGCTTCGGCGTCGCACGGGAGCACGTGCTCTGGGCGTACGCGCACGCCATCTAGAGACACGTCGTCCACGCGGCGCGTTCGATCCATCGTCGCGAGCGGCGCGATCGTGAGACCGCTCGTACCGGCCTCGACGAGGACGAGCGCGAGCACACCGTCGTCGGCGCGACGGACGGCGCACAGGATCACGTCGGCGCCCGCCGCCTCGGGGACGAAGCGCTTCGTCCCGGAGAGCACGAGCGCGCCGGCATCCGAGCGCGCCACCGTGGTGAACGCGGCGGGGTCCCAGCGGCCGCTCTCCTCGAGGAGCGCGATCGCAGCACGGACCGAGCCGTCGCAGATCCGCGGCAGCCACCGCGCGCGCTGGGCGTCGCTGCCGCCGGCGACGAGCGCGAGCGCGGCGAGTGTCGTGCCGATGAAGGGACCCGGGAGGAGCACGCGTCCCATCTCCTCGAGCACCATTGCGAGCTCGAGCATGCCGAGCCCTGCACCGCCGTGCTCCTCGGGCACGACGAGTCCTTGCCAGCCGAGCGCCGCCATGCGGTGCCAGTCCGCGTCGTCGAGGCCGCCGCCGTCGGCGATCATGTGGCGGACGCGCGCGATCGGCGCGCGATCGGCGAGCAGGTCGCGCGCCGTGCGACGCAGTAGCTCCTGCTCGGGCGTGAGGCCGAAGTCCACGGGTTATCTTGCGGATCGCGGACGAAAACTGTTAAGCGGAACGGATGGCCGACTGCCTTTTCTGCCGAATTTGCAGCGGCGAGGCAAGGGCGACGCGGGTCCGCGAGGATGAGCACGCGGTCGTGATCCGCGACATCAACCCTGGCGCGCCGCTCCACCTTCTCGTCCTGCCGCGCAAGCACATCGCGAGCTTGCACGACCTCACGCCGGCCGACGACGCGCTCGTCGGCCATCTGCATCGCCTGGCGACGCAGGTCGCGGTCGCCGAGGGTCATCGCGACTTCCGCGTCGTCGTCAACTGCGGCGCCGCCGTCGGTCAGAGCGTGTTCCATCTCCACGTGCACGTGCTCGCTGGTCGTGCGCTCGGCTGGCCACCCGGTTGAGCCGTTCGGCGTGCGCCGTCATGAGCGCACGACGCGCGCCACGCCGATGAACGATTTCTGGCGGCGCGCACTCGGCGCTGCCCGCCTCGACCCCGCCGTGTTCGCGGAGGTCGAGCGCGACCGCAGCGCGACGGCCCAGGCGCTCGCGATCGTGCTGCTTTCCGGCGCGGCCGCGGCGATCGGACGGCTCGGCTCGGTCAGGCCGGCGACGTTCGTCGCGGACATGCTCGTCGCGGTGCTCGGCTGGGTGGCGTGGGCGGGGCTCTGTTTGCTGATCGGCACGCGCTTCATGCCCGGCCGCCGGAGCGAGGGCGATCTTGGGGCGTCGTTGCGCGTCCTCGGTTTCGCCGCTGCGCCCGGAATCTCCCAGGCGCTCGCCGTCGCCGTGCCGCTTCGCACCCCGATCCTCGCGCTCGCCCAAGTGTGGATGATCCTGGCGATGGTCGTCGCCGTACGGCAAGCGCTCGATTACGAGCGCTCGGCGCGCGCGCTCGGCGTGTGTCTCGCCGGCTGGGTGGCGCAACTCGCGCTCGTGCTCGGCGTGCTCGCGCTCGCGCGCCCGCTCATCACGCGCCGCATAGAGACCGTTCGCCCGCCCGCCGAGGCGGTGCCCACGGCGGGCTATCTCGGGGTCGTGAAACCGAGCGGCGTCGCACCGCCCGTCGAATGATGAACGTTCTTCCTCTTTTACATACATCCTACTACATAACACTTGTGCTTGACCGATCTGCTACGTTTACGGTACGTATGTTTTGTCGCGTTCTACGCTCCGGTCGTTGCAGAAAGAGAGGTGGTCATGAAAGAGCGCAAGCTGAAGCTCGCAGACTTGAAACAACGCGCCGCCACCGAGACGGCGCTGCTCGCTGTTCGTCTACCGGGCCAAACAATGAAAGAGATCCGCGACGTCGCCCGCACCCTCAACATCCGCATGCGCGCGCTCGTGCTCGCTCTCTTGAACGAAGGCCTCGACGCCTACGAATCGTCCCCGTCCGCCGCAAGAAACTCCCGCCGCCGCGCCGCTGTCGGCCGCTGACGCCAGGCGGCACCGCGGCGCGAAGGGGCGAACCGCGCCCGCGCGTGGCGACGGAGCGCGCCTCGCAGGCGAATAGGTCGAAGACCTGCTGAGCCAGCGAGGCGCGCTCCGTCGCCACGCGCGGGCGCGGTTCGCCCCTTCGGGCCGTGTTCGCTAGGATGGCGCCGTGAAATCGAGCTTCCGCCCGATGCTCGTGAACGGCCCGTTCCAGGACCCGGCGCTCTACGTCGCGCTGCGGTGGCAAGGTGACGCGCTGCTCTTCGATCTCGGCCGTATTGATCGCCTGAGCCCCGGCCATTGCCTGCGGCTCTCGTACGTGTGCGTCTCGCACACCCACATGGACCACTTCATGGGGTTCGATCAGCTGCTGCGCTTGACGTTGCCGCGCGACCGCGAGCTGACGTTCTGCGGACCGCCGGGCCTGATCGACAACATCCGCGGCAAGCTCGCGGGCTACACCTGGAATCTCACCGCGAGCTACACGCTCGCGCTGACGGTCGTCGAGCGTCACGCCGACCGGCTCGTGCACGCGCGGTTCCGCGCCAGCACCGGCTTCGCGCACGAGCCGCTGCCCGACGTCGTCGCGCCGCCGGACGCGCTCGTCGACGCCGACGCCTTCCAAATCGCGACGACGACGCTCGACCACCGCATCCCTTGCCTGGCGTTTCGCGTCGGCGAGCGGCGCCACTTGAACGTCCGCGCCGACGTGCTCACGGCGCGCGCACTGCGTCCGGGTGCGTGGCTCGCGGCGTTGAAAGACGCCGTCCGTGCGGGCGACGAGCAGGTGCGCATCACGTTACCGAACGGCGAATCGCTGCCTGCCGGGGTGCTCGCGCGCGATCTCATTCAGGACCAACGCGGACAGCAGATCGCCTACGTCGTCGACACACGGTTCGATCCCGACAACGGGCGCCGCGTCGTCGAGCTCGCGCGCGACGTCGACCTGCTCTACGCCGAGGCGCGGTTTCTCGACGTCGATCGCGACGAGGCCGAAAAGCGCCACCACTTGACGGCGCGTCAGTCGGGCTTTCTCGCCCGTATCGCCGGCGCGCGCCGTCTGGAGGTGTTTCATTTCTCCCCGCGGTATCAGGGCATGGCGCAGGCGTTTCACGTCGAGGCGCAGGCGGAGTTCCGCGGCGACACCCGTCTCGAGGAGACCGAGACGTGGATCGCCGAGCTGGCGCACGCAGCGCGCCGCGACGAGCGCGACCGGCGCGCCGCCGCCCGCGCATGACGGCGTGCACGCTCGGGCGCGACGCACGCGACCTCCTCGACCGTCACCGGGTGGCGCACCTGGCGACCGCCGATCGCGCCGGCGCGCCGCACGTCGTCCCGCTCTGCTACGCGCGCGACGACGACGCGCTCTACTTCGTGATCGACTCGAAGCCGAAGCGCCGCACCGGCACCGCGATCAAACGCATGCGAAACCTGCTCGAGAATTGAAGGTTGGCGTACGTGCTGGTACGCGGCCGCGCCGCCGTCGTCGCCGACGCGGCGGAAGCGCGGCGCGCGCTCGGCTCGCTGCGCGCCAGGTATCCGCAATACCGCGTCATGGACCTCGATGGTCCCGAGCATCCCGTCGTGCGCATCACCCCCGAGCACGTGCACGTGTGGCGCGCGTCGTAGCCGGTCGCGCGCCGTGATCACGAAGACGCAGGCGCTCGCGTCCTTGCAGTGCACGCGGCGCGCATGGCTCACGGTACACGATCCCGGCCGCGCGACCCCGCTCACGCCGAGCCGCCGAAGCCTCCGCGACGCGGGACGGGAGATCGGCCGTCTCGCCTACGCGCTCTTCCCCGGCGCGGTCTGCGTCGACGAGCCCGATCTCGGCCGCGCGTGCGCGCGGACGGCGGAGCTCCTCGCCGACCCTGCCGTTCCGGCGGTGCTCGAGGCGGCCGTCGAGCACGGCGGGTTCGTCGTGCGCGCCGACGTGCTCGAACGCCTGCCCGGCGGCACGTGGGGGCTGCGCGAGGTGAAATCCGGCACGCGCGTTCGCGACGTGCATCTGGACGACCTGGCGATCCAGCGGCACGTGCTCACCGCCGCCGGCCTGACCGTCGCCTCGATCGAGCTGATCCAGCTCGATCCCGAGTTCCGGCACGCCGCCGGTGACGACATCGATCGCGCGCGGCTGTTCGCGCGGCGCGACGTCGCCGCGGCGGTGGAGGCGCGTGCCGCCGACGTCGTCGCTCGGCTTGCGGCCCTGCCGGCCGCGCTCGCGAGCGCCGCGGAGCCGCCGATCGAGCCGGCGCCGCATTGCTTCTCGCCGTATCGTTGCGAGTTCTGGGAGCACTGCACGCGCGCGCAACCCGACGACTGGATTCTGCACGTGCGCTACGTCGCGCCGGAGCGCTGGGCGGAGCTCTGCGCCGCCGGCACGACGCGGCTCGGCGAGTTGACGAGCCCGGCAAACGTCCCCCCCATTCTCTGGCGCGCGCGCGAGGCGCTCGCACGCGGCAGCGCGATCGTCTCGGCGACCCTCGGAGCGGCGCTCGCCGACCTCGGTCCGCCGGCCGACTACCTCGACTTCGAAACGATCAGCCCGCCGGTGCCGCGCTACCCCGACACGACACCCTACCAGCGCATCCCCTTTCAATGGTCGCTGCACCGGCGCGACGCCTCCGGCGCGCTCCTCCATCGCGAGTTCCTCGCCGGCGGCGGTGACGACCCGCGGCGTGCGTTCGCGGAGAGTCTCCTCGTTGCGACACGCGACTCGGCCCACCCGATCCTCGTCTACTCCGAGTTCGAGTCCGACGTCCTCGCCGAGCTGGCGCTGGCGCTGCCCGATCTCGCCGCCGATCTCGAGGCGCTGCGCGCGCGGCTGCGCGATCTGCTCGTCGTCGTCCGCGAGCACGTCTACGATCCACGTTTTCGCGGCTCCTTCTCGCTGAAGACGGTGGCGCCGGCGCTCGTTCCCGGCTTCGGCTACGACGATCTCGCCGCGATCCACGACGGCGTCGGCGCGACTGTCGAGTTCGCGCGCATCGCCGCCGGCGCGTGTACCGTAGACGAGGAGGCGCGCCTGCGCGCCGCTCTCCGCGCGTATTGCGCTCGCGACACCGAGGCGCTCGTCCGCGTCCACGACGCCCTCCGTGTGCTCGCCGCCTCTGCTGCGCCGGCGGCGTAACAGCGCGGGAGCGCGCTGACGGGCGCAACTCGTCAGCGCGGGCGCGCGAGCTGGCGGCGCGCCGCCGCGGCGGCGCGGCGGGTGGCGGGATCGGGGGCGCGCTCGGCGGCGACACCGGCGCGGCGCGCGGGTCGGACGGAGCGAGGTCGCGGAGGACGTAGAGCGTCATCCGCCGCAGCTCTGCAGGCTCGCTACGCGCGGCGGCGAGCAGCGCCGGCACGATCGCCGGCCGATGGCGCTTGCCGCATTCGACGAGCAGCGCGGCAGCCGCCCAGCGGCGATCGCCGTCGCGATGCGCAAGCGCCTCGAGAAGCGGCGGGAGGAGCTCGATCTCGAGCACGCCGAGGCGCCCGAGGGCGTATGCCGCGCCCCAGCGCTCGTCGACATCGGCGCTCGCGAGTGCGACGCGGAGCCGCGCGAGGACGGACGGACGCGCGGCGTCGCCGGCACAGAGCACATCGGCGGCGCGGCGCTGCAGCGCTTTCGTCCCGCCGCCGAGACATGCGACGACTGCGAGCGCGTCGCGCTCGTCGAGAGCGCCGGCCACGGCGAGTTCCTCGAGCGCGGCGAGCCGTGCGCTCATGTCCGGCGACGCCAGAGCGCGGCGACGCGTCTCGGCCGCGGGCGGCGAACCCGAGTCGTCGGTCACGTCGGCAGCCCCTTCACGATCGTGTCGGCGACGGCGCGCAGCGCGCCGACGCCGAGCAGGTAGTTTGCCGCGTCGGCGAACACGCCGTCGATGACGCGCGTGATCGCCGTCCACTCCGCCGGGCACAGCCGCAGACGGTACTCCAGCGCCGCGATCGCGGGCGAGTTGGCGATGAAGTCGCCGGCGAACTGAATCTCCTTCACGAAGCGCTCTTGCTCGAGGGCGAAGTGCGCTTCGAGAACGCCGGTCTGGATCCCCGACGACCCGCAGAGGGGCAGATCGTGGCGCAGTACGCGTGTGTTCGTCCACGTACGCGACTCGCGCTGCGCCAGCGCGGCAACCGCCTGCTCCTCGAGCGCCGAGAGTGGCGCGTCGTCGAGCGTGATCCCATATTGCTGGGCAAAGGCGTCGCTCACCAGCGCCGCCAAGTCGTCGAACCCGAGTGTCTCGCCGATTTCTTCGCGTAGGGACGTCCCTGCTTCGAGCGCGAGCAGGTCCGCCTTGATCACGCCGCCTTTGTCCCAGCGATCGAGCAGCTGCGCGACGGCGCCGAGCGGGCGATCGACGGCGAGGATCATCTCGAAGACGAGATGCCCGTCGTCGTCGGTCTCGAACGAGAGCGCCGCGATCGGCCTGCGGCTCACGGTGACGAGATCCCGACCGGGATAGAAGACGGGAAGCCCGAGCGTCTTCAACGCGCGCAGGAGACCACGAATGCAACGATTCGCGACCTGCATGGGCGTGAGCGCGAGCGGCTCCGCCGCGACGAGCGCCGAGCGGTGCGGCAGCAATAGCGAAACGCCGAGGTATCCTTCGCCGAGAGCGAGC
>WNFR01004168.1_pt1 | contig 14884 bp, 9 predicted proteins | sample 5400221 | NCBI WGS metagenome assembly WNFR01 (sample SAMN13153357, study PRJNA577476) | soil metagenome | isolation source: 40 cm soil under Madrone tree | place: USA:California | collected 2016-06-14 | reverse complement strand
AGCGCCGGCGTCGCGGTGAGCGTCGGCGTCGCGGTGAGCGTCGGCGTCGCGGTGAGCGTCGGCGTCGCGGTGAGTGTCGGCGTCGCCGTGAGCGTCGGTGTCGCGGTGAGCGTCGGCGTCGCGGTGAGCGTCGCGGTTGCGGTCGCCGTGAGTGTCGGGGTGCTCGTCGGAGTCGGTGTCGGGGTACTCGTTGCGGTGGCCGTCGGCGTCGCGGTCGACGTCGGTGTGGCAGTCGACGTCGCGGTCGCGGTGCTGGTCGGCGTCGGCGTCGATGTCGCGGTGGCGGTCGGCGTCGCGAGCGGGCCCGGGCACTCCGGCGGATATGGGACCTGGTCCGGGCGCGAGAGCGCGTCGGCGCAATCGACCTTGAACTCGGTCACGCAGTCGACGCACTTGACGAGGTCGTTGAGCGTGTTGACCGGACCACCGCAGGCGGGACCGCCGTTCGGAACCACGACCGCCGGACACGTGCTGGCGAAGCCGATCTGCGTCGGGCTGAACGTCTGCGAGACGCACGTGACGCCGTCGAGCGAGCCGCTGTCGCACGCCTTGCAAATCTTGACGACCTTCTTCGACTCCGCCTTGATGATCGCCGGTCCTGCCTTGCCGTCGCCGGGCACCGGACACGGCGCGCTGCCGTCACCCTTGTCGAGGTGGTTCCGACATTTCGTGAGCGCCTTCTGTTTGGCGAGCAGAAACTTCGACGTCTCCTTGCCGATCGATTTCTGGCACTTCACGAGACCCGAGTTGGTGCCGCCGTTCGTCAGACTCGCGTAGTAGAGATCCATCGCCTGAGCGATCGCCGCCCTGGCAATGCAATCGAAGCACGTGGCGATCGACGCCCCGTTGCTGATCGCGTTGTTGCAGGACCCGGCTTCGAAGTTGGGACACGTCGCGGGCCAGCCGATCGCGGCCGGCGCGATGGCCTGGTCGTCGCACTTCGAGGTGATCTTGTCGGACATCTTTTGGAAGGCGATGGGGATCTTGCCCGCGGTGTCGCAACCGTCGATGTCGCTGCCGCCCGGCGCGGTGCTGCCGCTACCGATCTTGACGACAGCCTCGTTGCACTTCTGGACGATCTTCGTGATCGTCTTGACGTACTTCGCGAACTCCTTGTCGATCGTCTGGCGGCATTTGAAATCCGCGTCCGCCGCGCGCGCAACGCCGCCGACCGCCAGCACGATGGCGAACGCCGACGTCCCCAACACAGTGCGCGCGATGGTTGATCTCATGACTGTCCTCCTCGCGGTTCACAGCAGACGATCGGCGTAGCAATGGAGCGGCACACGCTGGCGTGCGGCAGGCATCCGTGCGGCACGAGCGTTCATGCACGATGCGCTTCGCGCACAGCACCTGTCAATAAAAAAGTCCCGAAACTTGCGCCGAGATGGCGCACACGATGACGCAAAGCATCGACAGAGCTGTCGTCGGTCGGCCGCGCCGCGTACGCGGCGACTGGCGACGTTTGAAAAAAGAAAGGCCCCGAACGTCGATGACGCTCGGGGCCTCTGGTCGAGCCGGCGGCGGCAAGGCGCCGCCGCCGGGTCTCTAGGTGGGACTGTTAGAAGGTGCCGTTGTCGATCGCGTGGCCCTGGAGCTCGAGACGTCCGAGACCCGGAAGGCCGGCGGCCGTGTTGACGGCGCTGGACGTCGTCGGAGAGATGCAGAAGAGCGACGCCAGCTTCGGATCGGAGTTGTGAGCAACCGGCGGATCGGGGGTGCCGGTGGAGCTGACGGCTTCGCCGAGGTTGCCGTTGTCGAAGCAGTCACGGAGCTTGCTGACCGAGCAGGTGTCGCCCACGAATGTGCATTGGACATTTGACGTGCACTGCCGGAACGTCTCGACCGGACCACAGTACTGGTCGAACGGACCGCTGGCGCACTTGCGATCATTCGGGCTCGGCGTACCCGCGTCGGCGACACAGTCGCCGACTCCGGCGGAGCAGGCGTTCGGCTGCGTCGTCGAACCCGGCACGCCGCACGCATTGGCTCCGCCGCACTCGGAGGCGATGGAGCAGGGCGAGCCGTTGTTGGGACCACCTTGGCAGCGCTTCCCGCCGCAAATCGAGCCAGCCTTGCAAAGGCCTGACGGACAGTTGGCGTCGACAGTGCACGGCAGCGTGTTGTTCGTGCCGCCGGCGCAGAACTTCGCGCCGCAGTCCGCATTCGTGGAGCACGGGCTGGTGCCTGGGTCGTCGCAGCTGTCGCACTGACACTTCTGACCGGCGAAGCCCAGGTTTCTGCAGTTCGGATTCGCCGCGCCCAGCGTGCGGGTCTTGGTGCCGGTCGTGTTGGTGAGATCGATCGCCAGCGTCGCAACCAGCGTGTTCGGGTCCGGCGGGCAATCGAGGCTGGTCGTCCCGAACTGGGAGTTCGGCGACGAGCCGTTTGCATCGCACGCCTTGGTATCGCGCGCACCGGTATTGCAGGTACCACCGGCAACGCCGTCGTTGGCGGTCGCGTCGCCGAGGCACCGCGGACATGGATGCTCCAGCGGCACGCCGCCGGTGAAGACCTTGGAGACCACCGCCGCGGTTCCGGTGCTGGCGCCGGTCGTGTAGTCGGCGGTACCGCTCAAGCCGCCCGTGAAGATGTTCTCGATGCAGGTGGAGGTGCCGCCGGCCGAGAGCGGGAGGAACGTCCCGAAGTACGAATCGCACGTGCCGGTGCAGTCGGAAACGGATGTGCAGTGCTTCGAGGTGTCTTCCGAGCAACGGTAGGTCTGGATCTCATTCGACGCATTCTTGACCGGACCATCGTACGTGCACACGCCGCAGTTTGGCGCCGTGCCCGGACCGTCATTGCTGCAGTTCGAGACGTTGACGGTCACGTGACCGTCGCTGATGACGGTCGAGTCATGGGCGAAACCGGTCCAGCCGGTGTCGAGGATGCCGTCCGTCGAGGTGCCGACGAAGTCGATCTGCGTGCCGCACGCCGCCTGGTTCGTGTAGTAGCCGATGCCGAACAGGCTGTCGTGCGTGACGGTGTTGCCGATGACCGTCTTGTCGCCGATCGCCGCCGAGCAAACGTTCGCATCAGGATTTTTCGCAAGCGCCGTCGGCGGACCCTTGAGCTCGACCCCGTCGTAGCAGGCGTTCAGCTTATCGACGCACTTCTGCCGGCAGCCCATCGCGATCGTATCGACGTCGGCGCCGGTGCCGGTGCCCTTGCCGATTGCCTTGGCGTAGCAGCCGTTGATGCACCCGGCCTTCCCGCCTGCGCACTTCAGCTTGGCGGAGGTGCACTTGCTGCCTTTGCCCGCCACAGGGATATTCGTCGACTCATCGACCGCGGTCCGGAACGGGCCCGGGAAGTGCGCATCGAGGAGCTTCGTCATCGCATTGGTGTCGCTCAAGATGCGCGCGTACTGCGCGGCCTGGTCGCCGGTGCCCGCGGGGCAAATTGTCCCTTCCTTACCAACGGCCGGATTTTCTTTCGCATCGAGCTTCTGCGAACCGAGCACGAACTTGTTCTGGAGCTTCGAGAGGCACGGTACGATCACCAGCGGCTCAGTCGGCGCGTACGCCTTCCCCGCCGCCTTGGCGTAGCACTTGAAGAGCCCCGCCTGGATCTTACCTGCGAGTTTGACCTTGCCGGATGCGCAGCTGTTTGCGATCGCGTGCGCGGTGCCCCCGTAGGCGAGTACCGCGGCGAGCGCCGTCGCGAGCGCGACGCTTCTACATCCAATTCTCATGACCGTTCCTCCTTAAAAAGGGTTGAGGTGCACTGCGTCCGCCAAGCGCAATCGCCAGACGGGGTGATTCGTGGGATTTCGTGCTTCGACATACAATCGAGCTCTTTGGACTCTTGCCGGCGCGTCACGAGCGCTCGGGATTCGGGGGCCAAAAACGACTCAAGAAACTCATTCCACGTTACTTCGGTTCGGCGCTGCCCGGTATCCTCGACCTCTCCGCGCCTGCCTCGGATCACCACAGCGGTCGGCACCGCAGTACGCGAATTGCGTTGGACTATGCGTCACCGACATCTCTTGTGTCAAATAAAAAATGCCGTGTTTCGGGCTGCAAAAAGTCGGCAGGCAGCCGGAAGCGCGTGCGAGGAGATACATCGGATCGAAACGCGAGACCTATGCATTCCTGCACGGTTTCCCGCCACGGACGGACAAACCGTCGACGGCATTGTCGTCGGCAGCTCGGGAATTCCGATGCTCCGAAGCTCAGTTCCCGATTCGCTGACGCGGAGGACGTCGAAGGTTGTACGGTTGTCCGCTTGTCGGCGCACTGCGGCGACTCGTAGGACGGTAACCGGTGATCGGATTCATCGGTTCGCCGGACTCGTCGTCCCGCGTCGTGGGTGCGCGCCGGCTCGCGGTCAGCCCGTCGAACGCCGCCGACCGCCGACCGTCAACCGCCGGCGCGCGAGCCGCACGCGACGCGGGACGATGTGCGGACACGCTTCGAGACCGCGGGCGAGATAGGCGGCGTTGATGCCGAGCGCGTCGCAGACGTTCTCGAACGAGAAGACGTCAGCGATTGCACGCCGCGCCATCCAGGCGCGCACCTCTGCGGCGCCGGTCGAGCCCTCGCGCTGCAACTGCACCAAGGCGTCGAGAAGAACCGCGGCCATCAGGCGCTTCTCGGGCATCTCACGCGCGCTGCCGGTGAGACGCTCGAAGTATTGCTCGGGCAGCAGCGCTTCGGGAACCGATATGTCGGACGTGATACGCGCCATCGTGTTCATCGCGGCTCTTCGTACGCCGATCGAACCTCACAACACAATCGGGCAATTGCCCTAGGACCAAAGTATCACCCACATACAATCGTCTACGGCGAAAGTACTACGAGAGTATTGCACGCGTGCAAATGTCTGCCGGGTCTGCCCATTTCGCGCCGCTCGGCATGCCTTCTCGAGCCGTGCCGTTCTCCGTCCGTTGCCGCTACTGTCGCCACCTGATTGCAACCGTCGCGTACCTCGGCGAACGCGACGCCGTCGCCGTCCGGGGGCATCTCGCCACCTGCTATCCGAATCCGGATGCAACGCCGCACCCGTCGCGGCGTGGTCTGTCGCGGCGTGTCTTGACCGCGGCGGAATAGCGGTGCTCTAAGCGTCCGATGCCGTCGGCGACGCGCCGCTCAGCAGTCCGGCCGGGTGCCTGAGGAGGAATAGTGGCACGACGTCGCGGCGCCGGAGATCCTCCGCCGCCCGTGGACGCCGGGCGAGGGCGGAAGCACAAGCATGAGGGTCGCGCCGCTCGCGGCCAGCGTCACCTGAGGCCGACGGAGCTGCCGCCGATCGGCTCGGAGCTGGGTGATCTGATCGGCGCGCGTCGTCACATCGTCGCGTGCGCGCTACTTCTGGCGGCCACGCTCTGCATGTTCGGCGACGTCCTCTTCTCTGGACGCTCGCGCATCCTGTCGAAAGACGGCGAGGACCTCGCGAGTATCTTCTTCTACTGGCTCCAGTTCGGGTTCGATCAGCTTCGGAAGGGCAACCTCGCGCTCTGGAATCCGCACATCTTTGCGGGCGCGCCGTTTTTGGGAGGATTCCAGACAGCGCTCCTCTATCCACCGAATTGGCTCCACCTGGTCCTTCCACTCACGACCGCGATCAACGTGAGCGTGATGCTGGACTGCTTTTTCGCGGGGCTGTGGATCTATCTGTGGACGTCATATCGGCGATTGCATTTCGCAGCATGCATATTCGCCGCGATGACATTCATGTTCAGCGGAGCGTATTTTCTACAAATTTACCGCGGCCATCTGTCGAACCTGCAGACGATCATCTGGGCACCGCTGATCCTGCTGGCAGTCGACGGTCTGGTCGCAACCGGTGCCATCGCGTGGTTGCTGCTGGGGGGTGCGGCCATTGCGATGCAAATCCTGGCGGGCCACGTGCAATACGTCTTCTACACAGCGGTGATCACCGCAATCTATGCAATCCTCAGCTGGGTAGGCTCGGCGCGGCGGCCCAGCACTGCCGCCGCGCTCGTCGCGCTCTATCCGGTTGGTGCGTGCCTGGCTGCCGTCCAGCTTCTCCCGGGAATCGACGCCGCCTTCGAAAGCGTGCGAACTGGTCTGGGCTACACCGTCGCACGAACCTTCGCCTTCCCTCCCGAGAACGTCGTGACATCGTTCCTCCCCGACGTGTTCGGCGACATGGTTGCCACTCCGTACTGGGGACGCTGGACGCTATCGGAAATGTCGCTCTACATTTCCACCGCTGGGTTGTTCCTGGTCGTATGCGGTATCGTTCACGATAAGAGCAAGAAGACGCGTATTGCGCTGGTCACCGCCCTCGTCGCACTCGTACTATCGTTCGGATACTACACACCACTCTTCCGACTCTTATACGATTATCTACCAGGTTTTGCGAGTTTTCGGGGTATTTCCAAGTTCAGCGCGCTCGCGACGCAATTTCTCGTCCTCCTTGCGGCGGTGGGGCTCGACTATCTCCTGACGACCCCCGAGCTACCGCGTTGGCCCCTTCGCGCCGCACTCGGCGGCGGCGCGGCGCTCCTTCTGGCTGCCGGCGTTCTCTACTGGGCGGCCGCCAAGGGCACGGATGGACCATGGGCGACTCTGCTAGGTTCGATCGACTTTCACGACGAGGCATTTCGATATTACCCCGTCGACCATGGAGGGGATTTTGCGTGGCGAGCGGGAAAGACCGCGGCCGTGTCGCTCTTCTGGGGGGGTACGACAGCGATCCTTCTTGCCGGCCTGTGGTGGAGTACCCGCTACACCCGCTATGCCGTCATCGGCATAGCGCTCTCCGGCCTCTTCCAGTTGTTCACTTACGCGATGCATAGTCGGCCGACCTTCGATCCGCAGCCGCGCCTGGAGTACGAGGCCGTCTTGCGCAACTTCCTCGCGACGACATCCGGTGACTACCGGATCCTCGCTGGCAACCCGTACGCCGTCATGGGTGCCGGCGGCAACGACCTCTGGGGCGATGACCCCATGATTCTGGGGCGCTATGCGCGGTTCGTCGCCTCCACACAGGGCGTAGAGCCCGAGGTAATGATGATCAGCGGCGGTATTACGAAAGTGTCACCGCTCTTTTCCCTGCTGCGCTTGCGTTACGTCTTCGGAGGGGATCTGGCGCAGAATGGCTCGCAGATCTTCACATCGCCGATCGCCGAGTTACCCCGCGCGCTGCTCGTGTCGCGCTGGCGCGTCGTGGCGGACGGGCGTGAGACGCTCGCTGCGATGGCTGAGCGCGCGTTCGATCCCCGCGAGGTCGTGTTTCTCGAAGCCGACCCCGACCCCCTCCCGGTCGAATCGGTCCGCAAAGGATCGGTCTCCGTCGTCGATCTGTCGACGCAGGCGATGGAGATCCACGCCGACGTGCCCGCACCGGCCATTCTCCTGTTGACCGAGAACTACAGCCGAGGCTGGCGCGCACAGCCGCTCGACCGGGAGAGCCGCCAACGATACACGACGGTACCCGCGGACTACACGTTGCTCGCGATCCCCTTAGCCGCCGGTGAGCACAATCTCCGCCTCGAGTACGCGCCCGTCTCGTTTCGCGTCGGCGAGTGGGTGACCCTGATCGCGCTGCTCGGCTATTTCGTCACCGGCGGTTGGCTGGTGCATCGCGGACGCGCCGCCAGCGCTCCTCAGTCGCCCTGACCGGCGGGGGCCATGCGAAGCGCGAGCTCGAGACTCTGCTGCGCGACCTGCAGGGACGGATCAAGCTGTAGCGCCCGGCGGAACTCCGTTGCCGCGTCGCCGAATCGTCGCAACGTGAGCAGCGCCGCGCCGAGGTTGTAGTGCGCCTGGGCCAAGCTCGGTGCGAGCCGGAGTGCCTCGGCGTACTCGGTCATCGCCGCCTCGTGCTTCCCCTGCGCGGCGAGCGCGATGCCAAGGTTGTTGTGGAGCTCCGCCCGCTGGGGCGCGAGCTGGATGGCACGCATCAAGTGCGATGTTCCGGCGTCCATCCGCCCGCGCCGCACGAGCAGATTGCCGAGATTGCTATGTGCCTCAGAGTAATTGGGGTCGAGGCGCAACGCCTCGGAATACTGCCGCTCGGCTTCCTCGAGATCGCCCTGCTTGGCGAGAGCGAGGCCGAGATTGTTGTGCGCCTCGGGCGCATCGGGATAGAGCCGCAGCGCCTCGCGCTCGTGGCGCACCGCCTCGTCGAGTTTCCCCATTCGGAGGAACAGGTCACCAAGACCGTGATGCGCACCCCAGGCCAGTGGGTTCTGTGCGAGCGTGTCAGTCCACAGCGTCGACATGTTGGCGAACACCACGGTGCGCTGCCAGGTGAGGGCCGACAGCGCGGCGAGCGCGAGCCCCGCGACGACGGGGACGGCGGCTCCCGGCGCTACGAATCGGCGCAGCGCCGCGCCCGAAGCCGCAACGGCTGCAGCGATCGGAGCGATGAGAGCGACGTACTGAAGATGATCGGAGACGAGCGAGTGCTGATGGAAGGTCATCGCCATGAGTCCGAGCACAGGCGCGATCATGACGATGAACGATCCGAGGGCGAGGAGCACAGGGCGACCCCAGCCGTGGCGGCGCCGCCATGCGAGTATCGTGACTCCGACCAGACCGCCGAGCGCTGCCCATGACGGCAACCATTGGGGATCGATCTGCCAACGCGGGTAGATCATCGACAGGCCGAATGGGAGCAGATCTTTCCAGAGATAGAAGCACACGATCCAACCCGCGGCCGCGAGCCGCGAGGCGATGCCCTCCGGCCGCACGTTGGCCGCGCCGATCGCCTGGTCTTGGTAGAAGACGGTGACCAAGCCCAACACGAGCGCGAGCGCGAAAAACGGAGCGGCGCGCCGCACGTCCGCGGCGGCGACACGGCCACGTCGATACCACGCCAGGAGAAGCAGGAGCACGGGCAGCATCGCCACGGACGTCTTCGCGAGAAGCGCGAGCGCGAACGCGACCAACGCCGCCGCATACCACCGCCCCGGTTCGCCGTCCTCGAAGCGCAGGTAAGCCAACAGCGCCGTCGCGGCGAGGCACAAGGAGAGCACGTTCTTCAGCTCCGACATCCACGCCACCGAGGCGACGCTCACCGGGTGCACCGCGAACAGCGCCGCGGCGACAAAGGGCGAGGGCACGGCAAGGCGCCCGAGCACGCGCCACAGCACCAGCGCGGAGCCGGCGTGGAGCGCGATGTTCACGGCGTGGTAGCCGAGCACGTCCCCACCCCACAGCCGCCATTCAATCCACTGCACCGTCGAGCTCAGCGGAAAGTAGTCGCTGGCGCTTGTAGTGAGCCAGAAGTGGGACAGGCCGTTGGACGCTTGTATGAATGGGTTCGCGAAGATCAGATCGTCGTCGTCCCACACGACGCCGCCGCGGAGCGCCGGCAGATAGATGAGGACCGTAATCGCAACGAGCGCGAGCCCCTGTGCTGCGACGGTTCGCAACGTGCGCGGCTCGTTGGTTCGAGCAGCTTGAGCCGCTGGTGCCAGCGCTCGACGCTCGCTGCCGTGGCGGGCGGCCTTCGCCCCGCGAATCGTCCTCCGGGATCGCACGATGTCAGCCTCGATTCAGCGGGCGCGCGGAGATCTTATTCGATCTCCGATCGGCCCAGCAGGTTACCAACCGAGCCGTAAGCGCGCTGAGTGGTGGGAAGGAAAAATGAAGCCGAAGCAGGCGTCACTCAGGGCAGCTTCACCTTGAATTTCTTTGCTTCGTTCTTTGCCGGCGGATTCGCGTAGTCCGCCGTCCAGCAGTGCGGCGCGGCATCGTTGGTTACGAGTTGCACGGTGACCGGCAACTGTCCGGCCCCAAGCGGCAAGCTGACAAGCGGAAGATTCGCGCCTTTGCCGGTTGCGAACGCCTTCGTCTTGGTGGCGGCGCCGTCGATGACCTTGACCTTCGTGATGCCGTCGCTGACTCCTGCCCGGTCGGAGTACTTGTAGCCGTCGCGTCGAGTGCCCCCCAATGCTCGCCAGAGCGCCCCGGGAGGTGCGGCGCCACCGAGGAGCAGCGAACCGTGCGCGTAGACGCAGAGCGCGTACTGCGTCGGGCTCGGCGACGGACGTGGATATCTTCACGGTGTTCCTCGACGGGCTGAACACGGGCGGCTTCGGCGGGATCCACGACTTGAACAACCTCTATTAATGGAGCAGCACCTGAACATCACGACTGGCAGTTGCCGACCGCGGCAGACAGGTCTGCCGATCGGTGATCGTACCGTTGCCGTTGTCGACAAACCGAGGTGCGGCGTTCGAATCGCTCGAGCACGCAACGCACGCATCGCTCACGCAGATCATGGTGTACGCGAGATCGGTGCCGGCATCGCACGTCGTGCCGTCCTGACCGCTGCACATCCCGCCGTGTGCCAGGCGCGAGCTGACGACCAGCATCACGCAGATCATCTGGATACATCGGGCCAATTGAGCTCGCATCGGCGTGAGATAGCGCCGGTCGGTCTCACGGGGCAACGTGGAAAGAAAAGTGGAGCCGAAGGGAATCGAACCCTCGACCTCTTGAATGCCATTCAAGCGCTCTCCCAACTGAGCTACGGCCCCACAGGCAGGTAGGAAGTGCGGTAAGTGCCCGCTTCTACCAGAAGATTCCGTGACGCGACAAGGCATCGGTCGTCCGTCGAGAATCAGCTTTCAGTGCCCGCTCTCCGGGTTCTCTCGCTCGTCGCCCCGCAGCGGCACCATTGGCAGTCGAGCGCTTCATCACTCGTATCGCCGTTTCTCGTCGACGAGAGATCAAGCTCGACATTCCCCAAGCTCGATGTTCCCGGTGCGCCGTCAAGTCCGCTGCGTCACTCCGATGTGACGCGCAATGCAGGAGGGCATGCGCGTCACCCGTCGGGCGACAGCGGAGGACAGTCGCCGCTCGCCGGGAATGGCTGCCGTACCTGATCCTGGCCCGTCTGCGGATCCGCGTAGTGCAGGCACTCGAGGTTGCCGGGATTTGCGATCGGGAACTCGAGCCACGCCGGGTTCGTGTTGACCACCTGGCCGGTGGAGAGGAATAGGCCGAGCTGCTGCTCCCCGTCCGTCCGCCCGGCCAGGGTCGGATCCGCTAGCCAGCCGTGGGGATCGCTCGCGTACGTTGGCGTCTTATCGTTGCGGTAGAAGACGACGCGGTCGAAGAACGCGCCGGCCCGCACGATCGCTCCTCCGGCGACGTCCGTCGCCGTCCCGTCGCCGTACGCGATCTGGTACACGAAGTTCTTCGGGTTCGACGCCCACGCCGGGTCGGGTCGGAGCCGGATGCGCGGCGCGAACGTCTCCGGACTTCCCTTGCGCTCGTACCAGTTGCTGTTCGCGAACAGCTCCTGAAGGTCGGCCGCTCCGGGATGCGTGATGACCGTCGGCGGATCGACCCGGAGCGGGAGATCCTCGGTGAAGCCGTCGAGGCCGGGGCCGCCGTTCAGGAGGTTCGGCCTGGACATCGCGAGCTTGTCGGCGAGGTCGCCGCGGAAGCTCGACAGCCGCGCGATATCGACGATCGGACCGCCGGGTACGTTGAGCAGACCCTGGTGGAAGAGCGGGTCCGTGCCCATCAGCATCGTCCCGTAGATGCCGCCAAAGCTGAGGCCGTAGTACATGACGCGCGACGCGTCGACCAGGTTCGTCCCGATGCCCGGGATGTCGAGGCCGGCGACGACCGCACGGCCGAGCGCCATGTTGTCGACGACCGTCTGGATGAGCCCCGACGCGAGCCCGTCGATCGGCTTGCGCGAGGGCAGCTCGCTCCCGTCCGGCTGGACGTGGCCGGTCGGTCCGACGCCGTCGTTCAGGCCGTCGCCGATGATCCCGTCGCCGTCGAGGTCGCGCCCGCGTCCGTAGCTGAGAAACGTCGTCGACACGCCGGCGGCGTTCACCGTGGTCGTGCTGAACGGCCCGAACCCGTGTCCGGCGGGATTCGTCGCGAGCGTCACGATGCCCAGCGCGGCGTTGTAGTCGGCGGTGACGAACAGGTCGTAGTCGCTGCGCGTGAACCCGGGACCGTAGATCGCCGCCGGCCACGGGGGTGGGAAGCTCACGGGATCCGGCGTCACGACGATGACGCCGATCCGGTCGGCCCCGAACGGCACCGGCGTCCGCGTCGTCGGCACGGGCGGGATCTCGCCGTCGGTGAAGCCATCGCCGACGCCGTACGGATTGTCCTGCCGCCCCGACGCCGACGCGAACTGGTAGCGCGGCGAGAGAAAGCTGCCGAAGGCGTAATATCCGGCAGCGCCCGACGGGATCAGGTTCGGCACCGCGCCCGACTGGAACGCCCCGGCGGCGGTCGTGTCGACCTTCACCTGGTCGGTGCGCACGATGCCGTTCAGCGGATTCGCGAGCGACGGCTCGACGCTCGCGGCGAGGAATACGTCGTCGACGCCGTTCTGCGTGAGCGCGATCTTGCGACTCGCGGTGGACGTCGAGGCGCCGGGGAATCCCGCCAGGACGTACGCGTTGGCGGCGTTGGACAACGGCAGATCCATCGCCTGGCGGATGCGCGCGAGTACGCCGCTGGCCGTCCGAGTCGTGAATCGGACGACGCACGCTCCGCTGCATGCACGGACGGGGCGGCCGGTGTTGTCGAGGATGCCGCTGGTGACGTGGATGCGGTATGGCGTAGCCTCGCCGAGGAACACGTCGCTGATGCCGGACAGGGTGTTCGTGGCCGGGTCGAAGACGAGCTGGCGGAGACCGCTGACGAACGTCCCCTTGTCCGCGCTGATGAAGAAGTTCGACGTGTTCACGGACGCGAGGTCGATCGGGCCGGTGAACGGTACGAGCACGCGCGGCTGGAGGTCGAATCCGTCGAGCGTATTCAGCTCGGCGAAGGCGTCGCAGATCGAGAAATCCGCGTCAGTGCACGACGGCTGCACGACGCCGCCCACCTTCGGATAATCGACGCCCTGGCGGAAGTTGATGCGCCGCCCGGTCAGCTGCGCCTTGCCGGCGACGGTGAACGCGTCGTCCGGGAAGATACGCGATCCGAAGCTGCTGCCGCGGACGACGGAAACCGTCGTGGCCGCGGAGCCAGAAGAGCCGCCGAGCAGGACATACAGTGCCGCGACGCCTGCGAGTGTGATCGAGTGATGTGACCGTTCCATCGGATACGCTCCTGGTCGAGAGTGAGAACCCTCACTACGGTTATGCTGCGCGCGCACCCAGTCCAGAACGGCTCGGCGTGAAACGTGGCGGAATCTGATCGGGAGACGAAGCGAGAGAAACCGGTCACTCGCTCGCCTGAATGACGTGAACCTTTGCCTAAGGTCGCGCTGCGCGTCGCGTTTGACTCGCGGTCGACGCCGCGTTACGCGCCGCCGTTGCGGCTGGTGCATCGATCCGGGGCCGCGGAGGAACCGATGGCTGTCGGATGCAGGTCCGTGATTCGCCGCCGCCTCATCGTCGCTCTGTTCGTCTGGTTGCTCGCCCCGCCTCTCGCCGACGCCGCCAACTTCACCAAGGGTAAGGAGGTCGCGCCGTTCCCGAAGGAGCTCAAAGCCGGCGACTACGTCTGGCATCCCGAGATTTCGCCGGCGGGGCCCGTCGTCATCGTCATCAGCCTGCCCGACCAGCAGCTGTACGTCTTCCGCAACGGCGTCCGCATCGGACGGTCGACGGTGAGCACCGGCACGAAGGGTCACAAGACCCCGACCGGCGTCTTCACCATCCTCCAACGGAAGGTCGACCACGAATCGAGCATCTACAAAGGGGCGAAGATGCCGCACATGCAGCGGCTCACGTGGGACGGCGTCGCCATCCACGCGGGGCGTCTGCCCGGCTATCCCGCGTCCCACGGGTGCGTGCGCCTTCCAGTGGACTTCGCCGAGAAGCTCTACTCCGTGACGAGCATCGGCACGACGGTGATCATCGCGGACGAGAAGTCCGCCCCGCGCACGACGACGAATCCGGGGCTGCTCTTCGCCGGAGCCAACGCCAGCGCGGCAGCGGCGGGCCCGGTTGTATGGCAGCCCGAGAAGGCGCCGGAGGGTCCGGTGTCGATCGTCCTGAGCGCCGCCGACGGCGCGGCCTACATCTACCGGAGCGGCGTCGAGATCGGTCGCGCGCCCGTCGGCGGGCTGAAGGGCGTCTCCGGCTCGCACGCGTTCTCGGCCTTGGAGAAGGTGGACGCGAAGGGACGGCGCGACTGGCTGTCGGTCACCAGCGTCGGCGGCGCGACGCCGGATCTGAAGGCGCTGGCGGACCGGATGACGGTCGACGCCGGGATCCTCGCCAGCACGCGCGCGTTGATCGTCCCGGGAACGTCGCTGATCGTCACGGATGCGCCGGTGAACGCGGACACCCACGGCACGTCCGACTTCCGCATCCTGACGACGTCCGCCGGCAAGTAGCCGACGTCTGTCTACCGCGCGGTGACGTCCTTCGGGACGGCACCGTCGTCACGATCGTTGGCGACAGCGAGTTATGGACGCGTCTCGACGCCGATTGCAGCGAGACAGAGCGCGGCGCCGGCGAGGAACGTCGGCACCTGCAGCCGGCGCGGCCCGACCAGGCTCACGGCGAAGCTGCCGAGCCCCAAGAGATAGAGCGACGGCGCGATCGTCGCCTGCACGGTCGCAGCGGCGATCGCTTCGTACATCTTCCACGCGCCGAGCACGGCGACCAGGACCAACGCGAATGGGCGGCGTCGCGTGCCGTCGTCCGGCGACGGCGTGTCGGGGTCCGGGCGCTCCGGATCGGTGTCGTCGACGTCGTCGCCCATGCGCTTCTCAGCCGCGTTCGTCGCTCATTCCTCGACGCGCTCGCCGAGGCGGCGGAGCTCGGCGGCATGGCGGCGCGCCTGCGCGGTGATAGTGACGCCGCCGAGCATGCGCGCCAGCTCCTCGACGCGCTCTGAATCGGAAAGCCGCGCCGCCGACGAGCGCGTGCGGCCGCGGCTCGGGCGCTTGCGGACGACGTAGTGATGGTCGGCGCAGGCGGCGATCTGCGGCAGGTGGGTGATGCAGAGCACTTGGCGGCCGCGCGCCA
>WNFR01012837.1_pt1 | contig 14893 bp, 15 predicted proteins | sample 5400221 | NCBI WGS metagenome assembly WNFR01 (sample SAMN13153357, study PRJNA577476) | soil metagenome | isolation source: 40 cm soil under Madrone tree | place: USA:California | collected 2016-06-14 | reverse complement strand
TATGGTACTACTCCACTATGACATCATGTAGCTCCACAATGACATCATGTTCGATCTAGACTATTAGTGACATCACAATGACGTCATGGGTCTAGTCCATGCCTAATCCAGACACTGTCACATGATAGGCATAACTCACGTGACTGTCCTTTTTCCTACGATCATAACAGCACGTGACCTCCTCACTTAGTGGTTTTCCCAGGAAGTATTCCGGGTGTTTGAATTGCACTTTTTTTTTGGGCTGGAGCAGCGCATGTTTGTGTAGGCAGTGTAGCCTGCCTACCCTGTACATTAGCTCGAGATATTGAATGGCATCGCACTTCTCTGTAAGTCTACACTGTGGCAACAATGCTGCCTACCTTTGCGATCCATTGATCACACGTTCGACAAGCAAAAGCTTCTGAGGACAACCGCACAATCTTTTCTCCACACAATCCTTAAACAGACATACAATACGTAAGTTCACTGATGTAACAATGTTTGGCTGGGTAAACAAGGTCTTTGCTGGTGAAGCAGGCCGTATCTAGTTTGTTTATTGGAAGGATAATGCCAACAATGTCAGCCCTACATCTGGTTATTGATAAATGCTAATTTGTACTGAATGTATGACCCAATGTCTGTTTTCCCATCCAGATGTAATATCCCTTCCTCCTCAGCATCCATTTCAATCCCCTCCATATACTCCAAAACACCTGAGAGATTTAGAACCTTGGCAAAGGCAGCATGTACCTTAAGGTAATCAAGGTTAGGGGGTTCAACAGATGATTCCTCCTGAGCTGGAAACACAACATCTACTTGACGTGACCCATTACTCAAGCACAGGTATTCTTGAAGTACATGTACTTGGTACTTGTTACATATATCCGGATACTGAGAAATATCAGGTCCCAATCCAACATGGTCACAAAAGCGACTGACCACTTCCTTGTCAAAATAAAACTCAAAATTTCGGAAGCCTCTTTGCTCCACAAGTGTCATGTATATGGCATTTGTAGGAGAGTTAATCATTGATCCTATAAGCATCTTGAAATCGATCTGCGTCCAGGACTGAAGTAGCACCCAGAACCACGATGCATCTGTCTGTAGAGAAGGTGTGAGACATGAGAACAAGAAAACATCAGCGTCACTTACAGTTTTGTCTTCAAAATCAATAAGCTTGAAGGGAAGGATATATGCAACTTGCATATAGCTTTGTGGCCCACGACCTGGAAGTTCCTCGGAACGTCCTAACCTACATAGGGTCTTTACACGAAAGGTGTCAAATGCATGTGTGACTGCACAATAATACTGTTCTCGGAGAGCAACCTAACATAAATTTAGAAGACCAAAGAAAGAAGACAAAGGCATGGTACTCACTTTGTCTCTCAGGCTGAGGATGCGCTGATCAGCTCGCGAGCCGGACATGGTGTCCAGCGATGAACTTTCGCTCGTGTCGGACTCTGATCTAATGGCCTTTGACATGGCCAGCACTGAACCACCAGAAGTTAGGTAGTAGTGAAAAGAAAGATCAACGAACGCACTGGGAAGAAGTAGATAGTCTAGCCATCCTTTCGCGGCGTTGAATAACCCGTCTTCACCCTTTTGATGCGCAACATGGAGACAAACGGCAACATATCGTCGTCCCAAGGGATGCGGTGCGTGTTCTAGCATTGCTGATAATAGGTCGTCGAGTCGATATCTCCGTTCGGTGGCGCGTAGCTTTGTGCTGTGGCGAATAATAAGGTGAAGAGCATCATCACAAAGGACGTCTGTCGGGAGCGTCGTGTCGTCATAGAGCTTCTGAAAATCCTCTGAAGCGCATGTGAGATCTGTACAAATAGATTCGGCAGAATCTGTGTGCGGAAGAGACATGATAAATGAAGGAGATAATCAGGCATCAGCAAATCAGCATCAGCATAGTGTAAGGCGACTGCCTCACACGTGACACCCGACTGTGACATCATCGACGTCATACAAACGACCTTGTCATACAAACGACCCCGCAGACCAGATAAATAGAGATTGAGAGCATAGAACGGACTCATTCCTGTTTTCCCTCTTACTTCCACCTTCCCTGCGCGCACCTATATTTGTCCCTCTTATCCTTTGACTTACTTCACGGAAATACACGCTCTTCCTGGTTCCGCATTCCGTGTGAACTGCCCTAGTGTTGCCCAGTACTTACTGGACTTCCAGATAGCGCCACACACTGGAAATCGCTTGGTGCCATTTATGCCACCACCACTAGTAACTACTCCTTGTTGACGATATTTTTCATTTCTATATCATTACTGTCTGCACCGCGATCGCAAAATTCACACAACACACATGCGTGCATGCTCTCGTACAAGTCGTACTATGCCCGACCGTACGTTTGGACGGGATCACTCGTGTTCGGACATTCACTCAAAATCTTAGTCAGCCATTTTCATGCTTTCGCAACACAACATCAATTTCACTTTAAAAACACAGATCCATGTTGAGTAGTACTATGTAGTAGTAGTAGACATAGTATACAAAAATTTGACAGAGATTTGAGCAAGAAATTTTGAAGTGTCCGAACGAGTGGTCCCAGGCATAAGTACAAGTTTCAACAGCGTCGCGTTTAACCGTGAGAATGATGCGGTAAGCAACTTGTCGCGTGTCGCGTCACGTCAGGTCCTTAAATCATTGCATTTCCACTCATTGCGACTCAATTGCTGTCTCGTTGATGCCATCTTTCCAGAGCCCCTTTCCATCCGACGTGTCTCGTCTTCCAAAACGAAAATTTCGTGAGTCTGAGCAGAGTGAGATTACCACCAGCAAAAGGCATGCCCCAGACACCGCGTTCCCATTAGCACAAGGTGCTAGCACGCAATATTGGATGGTTCAATGGTATGTGTCCTTCAGGCCCACTAGCAATAATCGAATGAGTCGTTATAAAGGAGAGTTCCTCAAGCAAGGAAGCACAAGACATGGGAGGGGGACGGGATCCTCGTCGTGGCCAAGCCAAAGGCCACTCTCTTGGACCTGGAGGGTCGCGTGTATGCATCTGATTGCCTACTCTATACCCCGAAACTGATGTCGGCGTTCCAGACTTACCACTGGGAACGTTGGGTCCTATATCCTCGAGAACGGTGTTCAGCTGACTGTAGGCAACAAGGAACTAGAACTCGATCGTGCTTTGCAACCCTCAGAATACCTCTCTGGGGCTTGTTTCAGTCGGCATGGCATAGGCGATGGGCCGTTACCTATTCTGACAAATTCAGTCTCTCTTTCAAAACAATTTATCCCACTGAAGCCGGTGGCACTGAACCCATCCACTGTTTGTCTCCCAACAACACCTGAGTCTTCTGTTCCTCAAAAGAAGGTCATCGAGCTGGAACCTGTCAGTCTGCTATCTCGGCCAACAGCACAGTCGTCAAAGGGCCAGTCAGCAGGTGACAATGATGCACAATCGCATTGGACTGCTAATTGGTAGTGCCCTTTCCTCCTTTGTTACGACGTTGACGAGAACACTCGATAGGAGAAAGCCCCAGCACAAAAAACACAAGACTTGGGATGGGGACGCCTACGTTACTACGCAAGGACGTACTCTAATACTTGTCTCTGAGCATGGGAAAATGTGAGGCAGAAATCTCTTTTCCCGTTTAATTGAAAGGGATACATTTACTTGGCAGCCTTGGGCGACAACCTTTCGAGAATTTGCGCCTTACTTCTGGTCTGAAGACATACATAGGCGGGTTAGAGATAGAGCTTGATTCCCGTATAGCTCCCTCAGAATTCCCTAAAATTACTGGGACGACATCGCTAGGAACGGAAGAAGAGCAAGAGTATCAACAATCAGAGGATATAGAGATAGTTGGCGTTCGGCTCTCTGGTAAATCCACAGATGATGGTGCATCGCCTCCTAAGAACTCAGCTTCGTCGGGAATGAGATTCATTCCCCCAACAACATTCTACGGAAAGCCTCCGTCGAAGTCCAGAGCAAATCACTCATTGTGCGCTTGCTTAAACTGACGGGTTCCATTCTTGCTTATTTTGATGACTTAGGCATGATCCCAGCGCTGAAGGGGCGGTCGTAATGCAATCACCTGGCGAAGAACATTCAAATAGATTCAATATGAAGTGGGGTTCATCTTACCATGAGATCCTACTCTTACACGGCAAGTCTTTCTAGATCTTTACCGATCGTACCCGTGGTCATAGATCCGATCCTGGCGCGCCGGTTGAGACCGCATCAGGCAGAAGGTCGATCCACATTCCGATCAGGCGCCTGAAGCTATTTCTCATATACAGATATAGGTGTCAAGTTCATGTATGAATGTGTCATGGGACTCCGAAAGCACGAGGGTCGAGGGTGCATCCTTGCTGATGAAATGTGCGGTTTCTGCTCTCATATGACCCCGCATATATTGAAGGTATCTGTGGTATCTGTGATTCAATAGGGGGTTGGGAAAGACCCTCCAAGTTGGTGCAACCAATTTTAGCGGTACTTTTTTAAATTGATAATGTTTTCAGACGATTGCCCTCATCTGGACACTGCTAAGCACGTTATCGACCCCAATTTATCATTTGGTTCTTGCTGACTATCACGCAGAGCAGAATCCATATGCGGGCGCAGGGCCCGTTGTCGGGAAAGTTCTTGTCGTCTGCCCTGTTACCCTCATTAACGTAAGTGATACTGGAACGAGACACTAACCTAGCCTAAATAGTTGTTTTAGAATTGGAAGAGCGAGTTCCACAAGTGGTGTGCCCCCTTCGAGTTGTGCACCTTCTTGGGCCCTGATCTCTTGTAGGTTGGGGCGTGGCCGCGTCGGGGTGTTCACTGGGGATAAGGGGAAGTTGACGATCAGACAGTTTAATAACTCGTCAGTTTAAGACCTTCCCCTGATGGAATTTTACCAAGCTGTTGAACTGAGCATAGGAAGATCCATCAAGTCCTTCTCATAGGTTACGAGCGACTACGCACCGTAATGTGAGTTATCAGGAGCCGCTTGTCTGGGGGTCATGCTAAGTCTCCACTAGCGGCGACTTGGTTTACTGCAAGTAAGCACTGTCGCCGATCCAGATCGCATGCCACGATAACGCCTATTAGCCCACCTATCGGCCTCATTATCGCTGATGAAGGTGCGCCATTCGTAGGCCAACTTCGCTGAGCCTCTATTGAGTAGTCGCAGGCCATCGTCTCAAGTCTGCCAATAACAAGACGTCAACCATGTTTGGGTCCCTGAAGACCCCAAGAAGGATAATTCTTTCAGGAACACCGATCCAAAACGATCTCGGCGAATTCCATACAATGGTAAAGAAAAGCAAATTTGGTAGCAGTAGTTTGACATTGGCGACTGCTGTCTAGGCGGATTTCTGCAACCCTGGTCTATTGGGTTCGACTAAATCTTCCGGACCTATCATCTCTCTGACGACCTTACAGATGACTACGCCACTTTTCGTCGTGTGTACGAGACTCCCATTATCCGTAGCCGTGAGCCGGGATGCTCTGAGAAAGAAGCAAAGTTAGGCGAGAGTCGTTCGGCACAGGTACTTCTTTAACCTTCTGTTTGTTGTGTAAGCTTGACGCCTGCCCCTTAGCTACTTGCTATCTCTCGTAGCTTCGTTCTTCGACGCGACGCAAGCATCCTGAAAAGCTTTTTGCCACCCAAATGTGAGCGAGTTCGACATACCCCATGCGATTATTCACATACATGCAAGACGAATATGTCGTCTTCGTTACTCCAACCACGCTGCAATTGTCAATATTTTCTAAGATCCTGAATCCCGATCGTCTGGACCACATCATCGAGCATTCCACGGCCGAGTCGCTCGCACTAATTAACATTCTAACGAAGATATGCAACAGCCCCATCCTTCTCAAAGCTGTTGCAGATAAGGAAAAGACAAAGGTTAGTCAGGGGCAAGACCATGTCGAGAGAACCACGATCGTCAAAGAGGCTGTGAAATTGCTTCCTGAGCGCGCCCGAGTGGAAGACGTTTCTCTGAGCGGTGCGTCCTGAATTGACCACTCGTGGCGTTGGGGAGAGTGACTAGTGGACCAGGGAAACTGACCGTTCTTGCAAATCTTCTGGGAGCAATCAAAACGGTGCGTGTTCTTGGTCTTCCTTTCAGATTGCACTGGCCAACCGCCCTACAGCATACAGATGAGAAGTGTATCGTTGTCTCTCATTATACGTCCACTCTCAACATTGTGGAAGCTTTCTGCAAGAAAAAATCTTACAGCTATCTTCGGTTGGACGGGTGAGTGTTTCATTATTATTGATTACAATGATGGACACCCGTTATCCCTAGATCGATGCCAGCAGCCAAAAGATCTGAGCATGTAAATATGTTCAACAAGTCTCCTCAGCAGCGTTGCTGTGCGTCTGTTTGCTATCCTCCGACTCTGTTAGATACATATTCCATTTAGTCCTCTTTCTTCTCAGTTCTAAAGCGGGTGGTGTCGGACTCAACCTTATAGGCGCTTCAAGACTATGCCTTATTGATTCTGACTGGAATCCAAGGTGCCGTGCTGTGCCCGTGAGGTCAAGTTTTACTGATGTCTGTACTTTAGCCATGACCTTCAGTCAATGGCGCGTATCCATCGGTTCGTAACAGAAATCCCTTATCGTTTTTAGGGTCAAAGCTGACTTTCGTTGTAGTGACGGGCAGAAGCGAAGTGTATACATATACCGCTTTCTGACAGCAGGGACGATTGATGGTGGGTCGGATCAACTTGTCGAGGTCTGACACCTGATTCCAACGCACTAATTGTAGAAAAGATCTATCAGCGTCAAATCACCAAGCTGGGACTGAGTAGAAGTATGTCCCTTGACTCCTCCGCGCTTGGCTAGACTAACTTTCGCTCTGTTACAGCTTTGATCGGAAACGTGAAAATCCTTATCCAACAGTCCTTAACCCTTGATTCTGATCGCTTTTCTCGGCAGGGGAAGTCTGATTCTAAGTCCGGTTCATTCAGTACCAAAGAGGTGAGAAATCCGTGACTACCAGTCGAGCTTGAAGTTGACAAAGGACACCTGCAGTTACGCGATATCTTCACCATTCATCCTAAGGCCGCCTGTCACAGTCATGACCTTTTGGCTTGCCTCTGCGATCGTGAAGAGACGGCCAACGAAGTTGATGTCGTACCTTTTATAGACACAGGTATAGATGGTAGCAGCGAGTCCAATGCAGCCGCACCTGGCTTTGTCGTTGCATCACAAGTTAAATCCGTTGAGCCTCAACAAGCGGATAAAGCAGTAAGCACTCATATTGTGTACGATATAGGGACTCGAGGTGACGCGTTGATCAGTACCTAAAGACAAAAAAAGGAGAGCTCGCTGCACTGAGCGAGTGGACTCATATCAATTGCTTAAAATCAGACGCTAGCGGGCGCGTGCATGATCAGATTCTCTGTGGCTTGCTCTCCCGGTCGCTGTCTTCGCGAACACCACAAGTAACCAACTCTAGCGAATCAAAGAGTCGCATATCGTCCCTTCTAGATGCTGTTGATCTGGACAACGTATCGCGGCTAGGACCAAACCTGGACATCAGCGACGTCCCAGGTGGCATTATATCATTCTTGTTCGAGAAAGGAACGTCAATAGTTGGGGATGGGGGAGAGGAGCCCACCGACGCTACATCCCCCTGACCAGAACTCGCAAATACGGTCGTTAAGATCTCAAACTTAGTCCCTGCACATACAGCTACATTACGACGTGGGGAGTCAGCCACATAGAAGGCAGTAGATAGAGTTCATGTCAAGTTACCTTACGTCAATGAGATACTAATTGTATATTTTATAGCAGGAAGTGCATCAACGTCACTTTGCCGGAGTGGTTAACGGGATCGCCTGCTATTTAGCAGATAAAGCGGTTGGGCTTTGCCCGCGAGTGTTCGAATCGCTCAGGTGACGATTTTTTTTTTGCAGACTCTCTATGGTTTGGTTTGGGTCACCGCGTCTTGAGCCTTGTTCTCGCGTTCCACGTTCTCGCGTTCCACACACACTAATTCCCATCATTGCATTTACGACCATCCATGAGCGCGAACAAATATTCGAATTTACCAGATATTGTGCGTTTTCATTTTGTCACTTTGGCCGGCTGTACAAGTCATATTGTCGTTGGCACTGCAGGACTCTGGCAAAGATGTCTATGAAACCGAGGAAACCTTCCAAACCGTACGAGATGATGTGCGTCCCTCCCTTACATCGGGGTCAAACCGTTAGGATAAATTCGCAAATAGAATAACGATTCCAGCGATGACGAAGGACTTCCGACACAGACTCGCAAGACGGCTGAACATAATGCGGCAGAAGGAATTGACGAGAGCAGCCTTGTCAGTGCTGCCGAGTGCCTCCGACTTACCCCCCGCTGTAGGGACACGCGAACGATCATTGTTTAAGTACCCTCCTTCACGTACGCCATCGCCAACCCCGACGCAGGCACCCTCTCTTGCCCTCCGCTTAACGTTGCTACAGTCTGAGCTCACCTCTCTGGAGTCCGCACTCGCTGATCCCGCAAATCCTCTTCTCGCTCGTGACCGCGAGGAAGGCAAGGTCGACCCGGGACACCTCCTCAAGGGTCTCGTCGATGTAAAGGCCAGACTTGCTAAATTCTCTACGGGGCACGAAGGACGAGTACGACTTGTACAAGATGTGTTACGAGATCCGGCCCCGGTTGACCAGGCTGCGGAGACGACCCTCGAGAAGGACGCGACTGCCAATAGTGAGGACGCAAGGGCGAGGCACAAAGCAACTGAATCCACCAAAGATATCGCAGAGATGGACCGACGTGTCGGAGAGTTGGAGAAGCTCATCGGCTCGGCTAGCACGTCGCTCGACGAAGTGCGTCTCTTCCTCTCAGTCTTATGAAAGTACCGTACAGTGACACTCGTGTAGAGCACGGCCATGCCGACACCCCTTCTCCCGCTTCTCACCAGACTCAACACGCAGCTCACTGTCCTCGCGCAACCTCGACATCTAGATAACATTTCGCGACGTCTTAAGTTGCTACTCTCCGATCTCGATCGACTTGCGGCCGCGAATCAACAACACCGACGCGGCGCCACCACAGAGAACGATGGCTCGACGAACGCGCCCGCCACCCTCCCCGCATCTCTTCAAGAACAGCTCGCGCCGGCTCTATCCCGTCTTGTTCCGACGCTTCCACAAATCCCCCACATCCTTGCACGTTTGCGTACACTTGCTACCTTGCATGCCTCAGCGGCACAGTTCGCCAGTGCATTATCCGCTTTGGAGGAGGAGCAACGTCAGTCGCGTGAAGCACTTGATGCTTTAAGTCAGGCCATTGAAGGCGTTGAAGGGAGCCTCTCCGAAAATGGACGCATTGTGAAGGGGAACGTGGCCAGTTTGGAGGAACGTATAGACGCACTGATGACTCGATTAGACAAACTCGATGGGTAGTGTGCAGGCAACACGATACCTTTCGTGTTTAAACACTGAGTTATTCGCGACCGTCATACGCTATACAGGCTTTTGCAAGCTTTGGTCGCCAACCAATAGCACACCACTGTCGAAACCCTGCACACCATTCAATTCGACATCGCATTCTCTTGCAATGAGACTGGGAGTAAATACAATGCATTATATCAACTATATAACGGCTAACACGTATCGATGCATGGTGCACCGGGTATTTTCGAGCTGGACTTATAGCCATAATTACCCGAGTAAAGGTTCAGTTTAACCGACAGTCTGTCTCCTTATGCCAAAGATTTCGATAAGGTCTACGTGATATGTGAGTCAGGTGTACTATATCTCCAGGCAGAAGAGGGAGATATCAAACCTTGCAGCCTCGCCTCTTTCTTCTGACGTGGTGTCTCCTTGCTTTTCATCCCCGAAAATGCCTGAAGAGTTAGGTTAGTACGACGTCGACACCCTGACGCCATTCTGGTGTCACCTCTTTGATCAATTTCTTTTTCCTCTCTTGAATATCCAACACCTAGGATATTTCATTTATAGAGAGACTTAATGCATAATAGGACTGAGTGGGTGCTGACCTTTGCTTCGACGGTATTCTCGGCAATGAGCTGATAGACGTGGACCCTTCTTTTCTGACCAATCCTAGAAGGGGCTTGCATTAGTCCACCCATGATGGAACTTTTGGCATTCTTACCTATTGCACCTGTCGATGGCCTGACTCTCGATGCCTTCTTGCCACCAGCTATCATAGAAGAGATTAGTTGGTCTATCTCTGCGCTTGCTTCTAAACTCACGGATCCATACTAGTCACTCAAGGTCAACGTAATTCGTGCCATCCCTGGGGGCACTCACAGATAAATGTTGTTCGCAACTGTCAGATTAAGCCCAAGTGCGCCAGCCTTCAGTGAGATGAGCATGACTTTGGGGTTGGCCGCATTAGTGGTGGGCTTCCGTAATACGGTAAGGTCGTCCTCCAGCGTGAAGCGCGTCTGAGCTGATGACTTGTGCTTGCCCTTAGCCTTTCGTTTGCCTTTTTGATTCCATGTGGAATCGCCATCGTCGTCGTCCTTGACCTCCACCTGCGGAACGAACTCGTCGCCATCGTCGTCAGTTATTGAAATAGCACCAGCATCTTGTTCGCTGTCCATGGCGTTGGCCCCACTGCGATGTGAGGATCGCACACTCCGTCTCATCGGTTGTACCTCAGACGATGAGGCAACTGGAGCGGAGTCAACATCTATGATCTCGCCCGTAGTATCCTCAACTGGAACACAAAACGCCTCGAGGGTTTCTTGTCGTCGCCTTGCGGACATCCTGCCATCAAATCGGACATATGGGATCCTGTTAAAGGAGTAGCGTGAGTAAATTGTGGAGGGTCAGGTCGCAATGGATATTGACCCTTCTTTATCAAGAACTTACCAGTGATTTTTCCTTGTCTGGTGTCAGTCTCAAAAGGTGTACCAACTGATCTATCTTTGCGGACGATCCTGAGCGCAGGGTATTGTCCGCTTCATCTAAGTCATCCTCCAGGCGGACGGGTGCTTGAGTTAGCTCGGTCGGCGGAGGGGGTTCAATGAGATCGCCCATTCCGAGAGCACGACGATCCATAGGGCACCTAGCGTCGCGAGAAATGACCTCCGCGATACTAAGCTTCGTTGAGATTGTTTGGCACCATCTAGATTCGTCTCGACTCACCAGGCTAAGCAGAACCAGTGCGAGCAAGCAGTAATCCGTGGGTCACTAAGCACGCCAAAACAGATGGGGCATTCTTCATTGTCCTCAATCGCCCGCATGAGCAAACCCTGCTTGCGCGCCTTCTCCTCTGGGGTGAGCTGCATCATCCTGTCGTTATTGTCTTCTTCCATGTGTTGCAACTGGTCTACATAATCACTTGGAATTAGGCCAGGGTGAAGTGCCAGCTGGCGTAGGCGAGTAAGCATGCTCAAAGCGTTGGTCGACAACTGATCACATGTGAGTAGCCGAGACGACATAAAAATATCCGCCATACAGAAGAGGGCAGAGGCCGATTCAGGAAACCCTCAATACGATCCTTAGACAATTGCTCGATGGTATCGTATAGCTCCTAAAGTGGTGATTAGAAAGAGTTTAATGGCCAAGAGTGATTTCCTACCCTCGCCTCACGACTCAGCGTGACGGGAACGACCGTCATTTCCACCTAGAGTGTGATGAAAATCGGTTACTTTGCCCAAACGAATATCAACTTGCGACGTACTCCTGGTAATGGCACAATGAAGTTCCCGTTGCTATCTTGCATCTACGTCGCCGTCGACTAAGGATATCGATTTAGACCCATTCGAAATCCACTCACCTCCTTTGTACGCCGAATACATATGTGAGACATGATGGCCTATACAGTCGTTCAGATAGGAGAAAGGTCCCTGCGGCGTTTACATGACTTACGCGGAGTATTCCTGCTCCAGATGGATCGCCATCCTTCAGTGGGCGGAGAAGTAATCGGGTCTGGAAGTCAGGTTTATCAAGTGGGTCACATATTCTGAGGAATGTCAGGATAGAGCACAAGTCCTAGAAACCAAGCATTAACTTGGCTATGACCCAAGGCTTAAAATTTACCTGGGGAGAGTTGATCTGCGTAAAAAAGTTAGCGTAAATCAGTCAAAGAGTTAGTGAACTGTACGTACTATTGGTGTTCCTGTCAACACCCACCGCCGGTGAGCGTTAAGCGCACACATCCATGGAACCGCAAACAAGCTGCCTGTTTCCGTTCGCCTCCTCTTGTTCGGGGCTTCATCCGCGAAACCACTATTTTCACCAGCGACGGTTTGATATGTGGTCACAACAACATCATACTTTTGCAAGACCTTTGCGGACCGATCACGGCCAGAACCATAGTATATTGCGTAACTCAGCGTGTTGGGCACGCAATGGTCTTGGATTTGCTTTTCCCAGTTAGAAAGTACAGAGAGCGGGACCACTGCAACGAAATTAGCCACGATGTAGGGCGCATTAGAAAAAACCCACCTATAAGTGTGCTCTTGCTATATTTTGAGGGGATGTCGTTTTTCGTCGCCAAAATCAGAGCAATCATCGTCAGAGTCTTCCCCTGTATGAAAAGAATGAGACCTATTTGCGTGGGAAGATGGGACAACTAATCACCAATCCCATGCTATCGCCACACAACGCGCCCCTCCCGAGCACAGGCGGGGCCTCCTGAGGTGTCTTTGTTACAACTGAGGCACGGTATCAGCCACAACAAAACAGACAAAGCCTTGGCTGGTGCGTACCATTATAATAGTAAGCCTATATGATGCTTGATAAGAGCCATGACGATAATTAAAAATGTACACGCACCTTGGAACCTGTCTTGCGGTACTGCCAGAACTGCACCGGCTTGTCTTCCTCTTTGGTCGGGAGTTTGGGGTTTTCGTGCTCAATTGCCCATAGTAGTGCTTGTTTCTATGGACATATTCGTAGATTGAGTACACACCCGATCTGTCGATGGAATGACCAACGAACCTGGTGCCTCAGGAGATCGACCTGGAGTTCACCACTGGCAATTCCAGGTGGACTAGGGTGTTCCGGCAAGTCCAAGACATCCTCCGTCGAACACAAAGTGTCCAAGAACGAACTGCGACGACCTTCGTCATCAACCCTGTCGAGGTTGGCAAGCATCTGCTTGAGTTCTGCTGCACGAGCAAATTCTTCTTGTTGCTTCCTGAGAACTTCTGGCCTCTGAGAGGCAGAAGACGCGGGGGACGACCGTGGGTCATGACCGGCATAACTATTTGCTGGGTAGGGCATGGGTAATGGAGGTGGTCGCACACTGGGTCCCTGGCTAGCCCGACCAGCTGAAGGTGGCTGCCTTGACCGAGCCGGAGTAACCCAGCTCAACAAGGGCCCGAGCTGATCGTGTCTGTCCGCCGCTCCATAGATCTTCACTGTGCTGAATGGGCCACTTAGCCAGATATCGCAAACAATCAATTTGCCACTTACACAGACAAAGAGTAATTGAACTTGTGCACTGAAAGCGTTTATCCGTGAGATGGTACGAGATCAGTGAACGTCGACTCACAATTCCCCTCATTCATGGTGCCCTCAACCGTGATTAGGCCTGCGTCGAGGAGGGGTGCAAGTTTGGCAGCTGTCTGCCGAGGTATGTGACCGACTGGCGTACGACCTATGTTTTGCACTGCAACGGCATTTCTAACCACAATGTGTGAGAAGTCCGTAACCCCATAGAGTTCTACCCTTGACCTACCGGTCATACTTGTTGTGCGGTTCTCTGATAAAGCGAACTTGCTCGCCGACGTCAACAAGACCTGTCACGCGCGGCATCGTTCTAGCGCCTAGAATGGATCAAGTGGAAAGGAAAACTCCACCTTTATAGTATTGCACGCCGACCACATTGGATGACAAGGTGCAGTATAACTCGTCAACTTGTTCCTCTACGACTTCGTTGGGATCTGCGCCTTCTTCCCAAGTGGCGTCTCCTATGACGACAGCTCTGCGAACAGCAGCTTGCGTTGGGGAAGGGGCTGCTATGTTCTGGCTCGGTAATACATCGGACACAGTAACCACCTTCCGCTTTTTCTCGTTTGAAGGGGACATTTGGGCAGATGTTTGTTTAGGAGGCTTCGACGGCTGTGTATCGTTTGCCGGATCTACGCGGCGTTTCTCCAGTGCCAGGCGTACACGCGCTTGATCTTCTGTGCGCAAGCTTGAAAGACCAGTGAGACGGTCGACGCCGTGCTCGGAGAGACGACCCAACATCTGGGGGGTCATACAACCCCTGACGGTAACCTAGTGTTATCAAGAGAGGAGGCGTCAAAGACTTGTGGGCTCACCAGTGCCGCCACTGTACGATCTCTCCGTAGTCACTTTGGACGGCACGGCCATAGCGGAGTTCACCCTGACCAACAAGGGAACCACAGGATTTTCTATGGCATTTCGCCCTAGAACTTTTGCTATACTGTACATATATTGAATCTCGCTAGCATGAAACGTTAAGTAAGGAACAGTACCTCAATGTGATGAGGGTCGTTCACTGTCCCGCGAGTACCTTGGGAATGAGAGAAAGGATAGCCGCGTCTTCCGTACATTGTCGTCTGTTGTTACGGTACTGTATTTCTGCCGCCAAATTTATACTGAGTTCGCGTACACAAGTCAAAATACGAGACGGTGTCTGTCACGGATGGTGTCGATCGTGGACTAGCTGACTCCTGACGCGACTCCACCGACGCGCCTATGCACGGGTCACGAGCCATGAGTCACATGCCATATGTCACTCTAGGCACTCGTCATCGAAAATAGCCGTCCTGAGCTCCCCGTCCTCGCGAACCAACCCGCGGTACATCCCCGGGCAGTTCAGGGGAGTCGCGACTGCCCCATGCATCAGCCACTGTTCACTGTTCACCCATCACTAGCATGCTGCTTACCGTTGCCTTCACTATCGAGTGCGATTACACCACCAATCCCATCTTCCTTGGCGAGCGCTTCTACGACCCACCGCGCAGCTTTTCGTAG
>WNFR01006651.1_pt1 | contig 14896 bp, 14 predicted proteins | sample 5400221 | NCBI WGS metagenome assembly WNFR01 (sample SAMN13153357, study PRJNA577476) | soil metagenome | isolation source: 40 cm soil under Madrone tree | place: USA:California | collected 2016-06-14 | reverse complement strand
AGCCGGGCCAGCCCTGCATGCGGCTCGATTCCGCGGCGTTTCATCCAGTGCGCGGTGGCGCATCGCCGCAAGCCATGGCAGAATATCTAGCTGAAAAGCCATTGGCGAAACTCGGTATGAAGCTAACCGACGTCGACCGTTACGGCGTGGAACTCCACAACCCAGAGATTACGCTGCCATCGGGAAGCGGCGACGTGCCGCGCACCAATTATTTGACGCTGGCCGCCTTGGCGGTGATGCGCGGGCAGATTCAAAAGAACCAGATGGAGGATTTTGTCCGGAGTCGCGGCATGCTAGGCTATGCGCCGACGCAGGGACATATTCCGTCGGCCATCGTTTATTTGGGCCACGCCGTCGACGCGTTACGTGACGGCAAGATTAGCAACGCGCTATTGATCGCCAAGGGGAGTCTGTTTCTCGGCCGGATGACGCAATTGTCGGACGGCTGCTCGTTCTTGGTCGATCGCAACAAAACTTAGTGGAGGGCCAATGCTCAAAGGAAGAAAAATTATAGCCATCGGCGAACGGGACGGCGTTCCCGGTCCGGTGATCGCCGAATGCTTGGAAGGCGCGGGCTACGAGGTCGTTTTCCAAGCCACGGAGTGCTTTGTTTGAACCGCCGCGGGCGCGATGAACTTTGAGAACCAAGGGGTCATCAAGCGCCTGGCGGACCAGTATGGTCCGGAAAATTTGACGGTGGTATTAGGCAACGGCGAAGCCAACGGCGTCGAAGTGTTTGCCGAAACGGTCACCGAAGGCGACCCGAGCTACGCCGGCCCGCTTGCCGGGGTTGCGCTCAAAATCCCCGTATATCATGTGCTGGAAGAAGAAGTGATGACGGAGGTGCCGGACAAAATGCGCGAGGAGAAGCTGCAGCTATCGACTTTGGTCATCGATATCGAGCCGATGCATCAGGTGCTGGAAGCTTCGCGAGCGAAGCTTTGAAGTGGTTCAAGGTTCAAGTGTTCAAAGTTCAACGGGATTGGGCTAACCCTTTTGAACGTTGAACCTTGAACTTTTGCACGAAAACCAATCGCAGTCGTGTCACTTTCGGTACAATCCCTTAATAAACCCCGAGTCTTCCATTTCTTTGATGAAGCGCGTGTCGATGTAGTCTTTGACGTTGGCCTGCGCGGCTTTGGGATTTTTCTCCGCAATGTCTTGGAGAACAAGCTGGTAGCCATCCGCCGGCGGATAAGGCGCTTCGGGCATAAACTTGGCGTGCCAGTCCCAGGCGTCGTCGAGAAATTTTCGGTCGTCTACGCGGGAATACTTCCGCATGATCTTTATCGTGTCTTCTTTATGCGTTTTGTAATAGTGAATCGCCTCGACGTAGGCGCGCATATAGCGCCGGACGAAATCCGGATTGTCCCGAATCAGTTTCGTTGACGTGTAAATACCGTTCTGCGGAAAGGGGATCTTTAGCGCCACCATATCGACAACCGTCGGATAGCCGAGCTTTTCCGCCATTGCCTTGCCTGCTTCGGTGACCACGGTGAAATTGACAATGCCTTTTTGCAGGGCGACCATGCGCTCGATGGAACCGCCGATCACGCGTAAATTCACGTCCTTTAGCGGGTCGATGCCGATTTTTTTCAGACCGACTTTCATGGCAAACTCCGCCGTCGTGCCGGCGATGTGGTTGCCGCCGATCTTGCCTTTTAAATCTTCAGCTCTTTTGATGGTCGGTTGCGACACCAAATAATACGGCAGCACGTTGACGTTTCCGGCAATGGCGACGACATCACCGCCGGCGAGGCGCGCGCTGGCCAGTCCCGGCCCGCCGCCTTCGCCGATCAAAATCTCGCCGGCGAGGATCGATTGAATACCGCGCACGCTGCCGGAGATGAAAATAACCGTGGCGTCGATGCCGTGCTTATCGAAGATTTTTGCGTCTTTGGCTACCCAAATAACGGAAGACGAACCCGGAGTGGTCGAAATATATGCTGTGTTGAGTTTATCGACCGCCATCGACAAACGCGGCTGTAAGCAAAGAGCGGCAATGAAAATAGCGCCAAAAATATCAACCGGTCTGAGTTTCACGTCGAACCTCCAGTAAAGACCCTCAAAAGATTCGTTGGCGCTAAGCTACACCATTTCACACGTGAAGAGCAAAACGGGTGTTGGTTTTGCGTTGACTTCGCTGATTTTTTCAATTTCAATCAAGTCCAATGAAAATACCGGTGGATCTAGTCATGTTTGACCTTGACGGCACGCTCGCGGATACGGGACAGGATCTTGCGGGTTCGGTGAATTTTACCCGAGCGCATTTCAATTTAGCGCCGCTGCCGGAGCCATCCGTTCATGTCCACGTCGGCCGCGGCGTGGAGCATTTGCTCAAGCAGGCTTTGCCCGAGCAAAGCCCTGATCATTTTCACGAAATCATGCGCGTCTTTCTCAACCATTACGAACGGCACTTGCTCGATCAAACCGTGCTCTATCCGGGTGTTCGCGACGTGCTTGACTATTTTAGCGGCAAGCAACGCGTGGTGGTGAGCAACAAAATGTACCGGCTCACGCTGTCTGTGGTCCGCGGCTTGGGCGTGGAAGATTGCTTCGATGCGATCTTCGGCGGCGACAGCGCAGCCGAAAAAAAACCGCATCCGGCGCTTTTGAACGCCGCCTTGAAACGGTTTCACGTGCCGGCCCGTGGCGCGGTCATGATCGGCGACGGCGACATCGACATCGAAGCAGGAAAGCGCGCGGGAGTGATGACCTGCGGAGTCACTTATGGTCTCGGCAACAAGGATGATTTAATCGCTGCGCGGCCGGATGTTATAATCGATCATCCGGCGGAACTGTCCGACGTTTTCTGTTGAACCATTCCTATCTCTCAACGCAGGAGGTGAATCATGGCGGCGACAATTCCCGAGAAGTTCAAGGATCTTTTTACCAAAGTGGCTTTTGCTCACCTGGCCACGTCCATGGCGGACGGAAGCCCTCAGGTCACACCGGTATGGGTCGACTACGACGGCACTCACGTTCGAGTCAATTCCGCTAAAGGACGCGTGAAAGACAAGAACATGCGGCGCAACAAGCGCGTCGCCCTTTCGATCCAGGATCCGGACAATCCTTACCGCTACCTGGAGGTTCGCGGCGAGGTGGTGGATATCACGGAAGAGGGCGCGGATGCGCACATCGATGCCCTGGCTAAAAAGTACTTGGGCAAAGAGCGCTATCCCTTTCGAAGCCCCGGCGAAGTGAGAGTGATTTACAAGATTCGTCCGGACAAGATCTCAACATCGGGGTGAGAGCCTGGCGAGTGCTGCAGCGAAATTTCATCCACGTGCGCTAGTGGCGAGCCAGTAGTTGATTGAAAAAGGTTATTCGGTCGCGCATTTTCACGGCGGTAACAACCGGCAACGGGAAGTTTCTCGTCCCTGGATTTCGGGTCTTGCCTGGTCGCGACGGCGAGATGCCGCCAGGCCGTACGAATGATGACTAATTCTTATTGCGAATTTTTGGGACAGGACGATAGTTATAGGACTTGGCAGCTGGCGGCGCCGTTGCTGGAAAATTTGTTCAGAGCCGCGAGAGCCGCGACCTTATAACACTCCGCGAGCGTCGGATAGTTGAAAACGGTGTCGATGAAATAATCCAGCTTGCCGCCGTGGGCGATGACGGCCTGGCCGATATGCACCAGTTCGGTGGCGCCTTCGCCGATCACGTGGACGCCCAAAAGGTCTCTGCTCTCGCTGTGAAAGAGCAGTTTTAACATACCGATCGTGTCGCCGATGATCTGGCCGCGGGCGATTTCGCGGTAGCGCGCGACACCGATCTCGTAGGGAATCCCATCGCGCGTGAGTTCGTCTTCGTTACGTCCGACCATGGATATTTCCGGGATCGTATAGATGCCGTACGGCAACAGGTGGGAAGATGTCTCGCAGGCTAAGCCGAAGGCGTGGCAGGCGGCGTGACGTCCCTGCTGCATCGAAGTTGAAGCGAGAGCGGGAAATCCCACGACGTCGCCGGCGGCGTAAATGTGCGGAACTGCGGTCTGAAAGTTTTCATTCACCTTCAAGCGACCGCGCTCGTCGGGTTCTATGCCGATCCGTTCGAGTCCTAGGTTCTTGGTCGCGCCGACACGGCCCGCCGAATACACAAGCAAGGGCGCGCGGATTTGCTTGCCGCTCTTGAGCTGAAGCACGACGGATTTGTCCGCCGCTTTGGTGACGCCGACTACCTCTTCGTTGAGGCGGAGCGTAATGCCGATATTGCGCATCTGATATTGTAACGATTCGATGATCTCACTATCGACGAATTCGAGCAGCCGGGGCCGCCGTTCCACCAGCACGACCGGAATCCCCAGGGTGGCCAGGATACAAGCATACTCGCAGCCGATCACGCCGGCGCCGACTATCGTTAGGGATTTGGGCAGCTGCTTTAAGGACAGCAAACCATCGCTATCGATGATGGCTTCGCCATCAAATGGAATATCCGGCGGGCGGGCGGCCTCGGTGCCAACGGCTATCACAATGTAGTCCGCGGTGTGTTCGTTGGTCTCGGAGTCCTGTTTGATCGCGATGCGGTGCGGGTCGATCACGGCGGCGGTGCCGACGATGAAATCAACGCAGTTTCTGATCAGTTGGTTTTGGATGATCTCCTGCTCGGCTTTGACGACATGATCGCAACGCTGCGCGAGATCCTCGAACGTGATGTCCTTTTTGACCCGGTAGCTGGCGCCATAGAGATTGCGCTGGCGGAACCCGGACAGAAACATCACCGCTTCGCGGAGTGATTTGCTCGGGATGGTGCCGATATTGATGCAAATGCCGCCGGCAACTTTTTTGCGCTCGATGATGGCGACCTTTTTGCCGATTTTGGCCGCTTGAATAGCGGCTTTCTGGCCGGCGGGACCCGAACCGATTACCAAAATGTCATAGTGGGCCATATCTCTATCCTAGTCTATTCTCGAAACCTTACAATCGCTGGGCGAGATGGCTGTCCTTCAACTTTTCGTAGGCGCATAAGCCGATCGCGACGTCCATGATCCCAGTGCCCTGGAGTTTAAATAGGGTGATTTGCCGATCGTGGGTTCGCCCGGCAACGCTGCCAAGCAGCAAGCTGGAAATCTCATGAACCCCTTCCCATGTGATCGTCCGATCTCTGACCGCGCGAAAGATATCGCTCTCGTTGATGCAGACGGTTTCCTTCGAAGTCACAAAAATTGCGTCGGCCCGGCGGATCGTGGCTTCATCAATTTCCTGGCGCATTCTGGTCTTATCGCCGTTGGCGATCGACGTAATATGGGTGCCTGTGCGCAACTGGTTGCCGTCAAAAACCGGTGTCCTGGAATCGGTCGCTGTAATGACGATATCGGCGATTTCCAATGCTTCTTCAGCGTTCGAGACGGCTTGCACGGGGATTTTCAGCTCGGATCTCAGCTTGTCTGCGAGCGCGTTGCGATGCTCCGGTGTCGGGCTGCACACTCGCACTTGTGTCAAATCTCTGACGGCGGCGAGCGCTTTGAGTTGGCTTTCGGCGTGAATTGCGCTCCCGAACAGCGCTACGCAACTGGCGTCTGCGCGAGCCAAATACTTGGCACCTAAGGCGCCCGCGGCGCCCGTCCGATGTTCGTTGATGGCGCAGTCTTGAAAGAATATGAGCGGCGCGCCCGTATCGACGCTATACAAGATCACAGTCTCATGGTGGATACGGCGGTCCAGGTCGGTTTGAAGATAAGCACCCATCGCGCCATGCACGGAACCGGGCAGAAGACCGAAAATCATCCGGTTGGGATGATGGATCCTGCGCCGCGGCAACTCGAAGCCATGGCCCAGGGCGATTTCCTTCAACGTATCCTCGATCGCGTCGATCATCTCGTTGATCGAAAGGATTTGACTGATTGGCGTGTTTTTTAGGAAGAGCATAGTGGGTCGCAAGGAATTCGCGTAGACACTTCGACTTCGATGCGCGATGATCGTGGGGGAACGTGCGCTTGTATATCTACTAACTGTAGCGCACGGCCGTCGAAACCGTCAATCCAAACGAACCCTTATTATGGTTAAGCAACGGTTAATTTGGGTCGCGCATGTTTCAAGATGGACTCGGACTCAAACGATTTTCCCAACGGCGCGTGTATCGCGACATGCCATAGCTACACAGCCAATAGATCAGCGCTATAAATAGGTACAGCTCAAACGGGCGAATTTCCCGATTATTGACGATCTGAGCGGCTTTGGTGAGGTCGACGTAACCGATGATCGACGCCAGCGAGGTGTCTTTGAGCAATACGATGAATTGCGTCACAAGGGCGGGAATCATATTGCGCAAGGCTTGCGGCAAGACGACATGTCGCATCAGTTGAGCGCGGGAGAGGCCAGTGGCGGTGGCGGCTTCGATTTGTCCGCGCGGCACCGATTGAATTCCAGCGCGCACGATTTCGGCTAGATAGGCAGCCTCGAATATCACGAAAGCGGTTAGCGCGACGGCATATTCCGGCAGCGATTTACCGGTGAGGGCGGGAATGATGAACCAAAACCAGAATATCACCATGACCAGAGGGACGCCGCGAAAGAATTCCACGTAGATCCGCGCTGGCCAATGGATCCACCGCGAGCGCGCCAAACGCGCCAGTCCGATGAACGTGCCGAGAATGAAACCGAGGACAATGGCCGGCAGCGCCAGACGCAGAGTGCCGCCGGCAAATGTCCCGAAGCCGAAAAAACCTTGAAGGATCAGAAAGCGGAAGTTATTGAAGATGACTTGAAAGTCCATCGTCAAAACTCACTGGCATTGCCTTGCGCGATCATGCCGGGAATCGCCACGCGCCGCTCGACCACCGCCATCAAAGTGGAGATGGCGAGGCAGAGCACTAAATAAACGACCGTTCCCGCGGCCAACGCTTCGAATGCTTTGGCTGTGTAGGTTTCAATTTGACGGGTTTGGAAAGTTAATTCAGCGACGCCGATGGTCAGGGCGACCGATGAGTTCTTTATTAGATTGAGAGTTTCATTAGTGGCCGGCGGAATGATTAGGCGGAGCGCGATGGGGACGATGATCAAGCGATAGGTTTGCCACACCGTGAGTCCAGTGGAGTGCGCGGCTTCAAATTGCGTCTTCGGAATCGATTGAATGCCGGAGCGAATCACTTCGGAAAAACGTGCGCCGTGATAAACGCCCAATGCGCACACGCCGGCCCAAAATTCCGCGCCGTGGTCCAGCAGCCAATCCTGTAGGGCTTGCGGCAGCAGCGGTGGCATGCCGAAATACCAAAAAAACATCCAGACGAGCAACGGCACGTTGCGGAAGAATTCCACATACGCCGAAGCGAGCCAACGAAACGGGGGTATCGGTGCGGTACGAAGAGCGCCGGCAACGTTTCCCAGGGTTAACGCGAGCAACCAGGCAAGGGAAGAAATTTCGAGAGTGGTCAGAAGGCCGTTAAGAAGCCATCCACCGGTCTGTCCGCTCCAAAGAATGCTCCAGTTCAATTGGTAATTCATTCAAAGGCACAAGCATCTGGCACTAAATATCGGGGGAGATGGGTAACGTCACGGCCTGCCGTGCCGTTACTTCGGAACGACTTGCATTTGCAGGAAGCGTTTGGTTTCCGGCAACAGCGGATAGGGCACTTCGCCTTTGGGGCCGAACCACTTGTCGTAGATTTCAAAGTAAAGATTAGAGGCGAGGGCGTCCATCAAGCCAACGTTAACCGCCTGGCGAAAGTCAGAATCGTTCTTGCGCATGGCTATCCCGTAAGGCTCATAAGAAAAAAATTCGCCGACCACGGCCCAGTCATCAGGCTTGGGCGCTTTGGCCTTCAAACCGGCAAGCTGAATACCGTCGTTCGTGTAGGCTTGCACCTGTCCTTGCGCCAATGCCTGGAACGCCGCGGGCTGGTCGGGAAATTCGAGAAGCTTTGCGCTCGGCACGCGCTCTCGAATGATTTTGGCGTTGGTGGAGCCTTGCTGTGCGGCGATTCGTTTGCCTGCGATAGTTTGAATGCCTTTTATCGCACCTCCCTTCTTAACCAAAAACTGAGCACCGGTAACAAAGAAGGTGAGGCTGAAATCAACATTGTCGCGGCGCGATTGCGTGTCGGTCATCGTCTCGGCGATCAGATCGACGGCGTTGGATTGCAGCAACGGAATGCGCGTCTGCGGTGCGGATTCCTTTTTTTCCAATTTGATTTGCTTGTTGAGCTTTTTGTTGAGCACCGGCAGGATCGCTTTCTCGACAAGGTCGATGGAAAAGCCGACCCATTCATTATTCTTATTGACGTAAGCAAAGGGCGGCGAGCCGGTGCGCGTGCCGATGATCAACGTGCCGCTCTTATCGATCTTTTCAAGCGTTGTTTCGGCGCGGCTGAGATCAGCGATTGAAATGCAAAGCAGAACGATGAGCCAGAAGCAAAACCTTCGTTTCATGTCGCTCTCCTCAATGCGAAAGAATCTTGCTTAAGAATTGTTGCGCACGAGCCGATTCGGGGGCGGCGAAGAATTTTTCCGGTTCGTTGGCCTCGACGATGCGTCCCTGGTCCATAAATACGATCCGGTGCGCCACCCGCCGAGCAAAGCCCATTTCATGCGTGACGACGACCATCGTCATGCCGTCGCGCGCAAGGTCGGTCATGACCTCCAGTACTTCGTTGATCATCTCCGGATCGAGCGCCGACGTCGGCTCATCAAATAGCATGATTTTGGGCTTCATCGCTAGAGCGCGGGCGATGGCGACGCGCTGCTGCTGGCCTCCCGAAAGATTGGCCGGATAAGCCTGAGATTTGTCGGGAATGCCCACCCGTTCCAATAGCACGGCGGCGATTTTTTCGGCTTCGGCCGGGGACACATGCTTCACTTTGACCGGCGCCAACGTGATGTTTCGCAGCACGGTCATATGCGGATAAAGATTAAATGACTGGAAGACCATGCCGACTTCGGTGCGCAACTTCACGGTGTCCAGCTTGGCATCGGACAACGACGAGCCGTCCACGATGATATCGCCGGATTGGATCGTTTCGAGTCGGTTGATGCAGCGGATAAGAGTGCTTTTGCCGCTACCGCTCGGGCCGCAGACGACAACTACTTTTCCCGCCTCGATGGTGAGATCGATGTCCTCTAGGACGTGAAGCGAGCCGAACCACTTATTGACCTTGCGAAACTCGATCACGGTTACCGAACGCGCGCCGCGTAACTGGATTGCAAATTACTGATCGGCATACTATATGAACAACTGCTTTTTGCAACCACGACGAAACGAATTGGTCGCTTGAACGTGAGCGGTCACCGACGACTCGCGCTCGCGGCAATGCCACCAGGCGCAGATTCGCCGCTGGACTCCGATCACCCGGAGCCGGCCCTAAGCCAGTTATGATTGTTTATTTGGTTCGGCACGGAGAGGCGCTCTCCGCAGCGGAAAATTCCGAGCGTCCGCTCTCTCAGAAAGGGCGCCAAGCGGTTGAACGGATCGCCCGTTTGGCGCTCGATCGCAGGGTCCATGTCACCGGGATCTATCACTCAGGAATTCTGCGGGCGAAACAGACCGCAGAATTATTTGCCAAGGTGCTCTCGTCTTCTGTGCGTGTGGAACAGCACTCCGGTTTATTGCCGGAAGACGATCCGGCGATTGTCAAAGCCGAGCTTGACATCGCCCAACAATCGATCTTGCTGGTAGGCCATTTGCCCTATCTGAATCGTTTGACGAGTCTATTGATCCATGGTGACCCGGATCGCGCCGTGGTTGAATTTTTACCGGCAACGATGGTTTGCTGCCGCAGAGTCGGCGATCGATGGAGCATCGATTGGACGCTGCCGCAACCGAGAATTTGACCCGGAGTTGACCGGCGCATAGGGATGGTCTAAAAGGAAAAACAGACGTAAAACGGTAGAATTGAAAGGTAGAACCCATGGCCGCAGAGACACTGACGATTACCGACAATCGAACCGGCAAACAGTACGAGATTCCGATAAAAAACGGTGCCATTAAGGCGACGGATCTTTTCCAAATCAGGGTCAACGAGGAAGAAGGTATCGTCAGTTACGACCCGGGCTTCATGAATACCGCGTCGTGCCAGAGCAAGATTACCTATATCGATGGGGACAACGGGATCCTTCGTTACCGCGGTTATCCGATCGAGCAGATCGCTGAAAAAAGCACCTATTTAGAAACCGCTTATTTGATACTCTACGGCGAGTTGCCGAACAAAGCGGAGCTTGAAGACTGGACGCACAACATCACGTACCACTCGATCATTCATGAAAACATTAAAAAACTTATCGACGGTTTTCATCATGATGCCCATCCCATGGGAATCTTGCTCAGCACCGTGGGCGCGCTGTCGACGTTCTATCCCGAGGCCAAGAAGATTTTCGACGTCAAGTCGCGCCATGATCAGACCTACCGATTGATCAGCAAGATGCCGACGCTGGCGGCCTTCGCCTATCGGCATAGTCGGGGCTTGCCGTACTCCTATCCAGACAATGATTTGAGCTATACCGGCAACTTTCTCAACATGCTCTTCAAGATGACGGAGCTTAAGTATAAACCGCATCCGGTGCTCGAGCGCGCGCTCGATATTCTTTTTATCCTGCATGCTGACCACGAGCAGAACTGCAGCACCAACGCGATGCGCGGGGTTGGAAGCTCGCAGGTCGATCCCTATTCCGCAGTCGCCGCCGCGGCGGCCGCGCTGTATGGACCGCTGCACGGCGGTGCCAATGAAGCCGTTCTCAGGATGCTCATGGAGATCGGCTCGAAAGACAGAGTTCCTGAGTTTATAAAAAAGGTAAAAGGCGGAGAAGGCCGGCTCATGGGCTTTGGCCATCGTGTTTACAAGAACTACGATCCGCGCGCGAAAATCATCAAGCAGGTCGCCGACCAAGTTTTCGAAGTCAAAGGACGCAATCCTTTGCTCGATATCGCCTTGGAGCTCGAACGGATCGCTCTGTCCGATGACTACTTCATCAAACGTAAGCTCTATCCCAATGTCGATTTTTATTCCGGGCTGATTTATCAGTCGATGGGACTGCCGATGGATATGTTCCCGGTGCTTTTCGCGATTCCCCGGACCTCGGGTTGGATCGCTCAATGGGATGAGATGTTGACCGATCCGGATCAGAAATTAGCCCGTCCGAAGCAGGTTTATCTGGGTGCGGAAATACGCGATTACGTCCCGATGAACAAGCGTTCGTAAGCGACTTAGCGCAACACCCCGCGCAAACCTTCCAGCAGGATCTTCAGCTTCTGGCCGATCCGCACTCGTGAGGTGGTCAGGCCATTGAAATCCATCAAGGCGCTTACTTCGAGGCCATATCGTCGGGCGATGGAGAAAAGCGTGTCGCCCCTTTTCACTTCGTGCATGACGACTCGCGCCGGTTCGACGTCTTTCTCGAGCGCCTTCTCGCTGGATTTTGCGAGAAACATCGAAGCATTTTCCACCGGTAGATTTACCCGAAAACCCGGCTCACCTGGCGGTGTCGAGTCGCGCAGTAACGCAGGATTTAGATTTCGTACGCTCGAAACATCCGTTTCCGCCGACTTTGCGAGGACCGCAAGCTTCATGGGAGCGTCAAGTTCCACTTCTTCATAATCCAACGGCTTTTCATAGACGACGTTATCCAAACCGTATTTTTTTGGATCCACGCTCTGCTGTAACGCTTTGTCGATGGTTCCCGGTCCGGCGTTATACGCCGCAGTTGCCAGATACCAGCGGCCATAGCGGTTGTGCAGGTCTTTGAGATAAGCGGCAGCGGCCCGGGTCGACTTGACCGGATCGCGCCGCTCATCGACCCACTCGTCGATTCGCAAACCGTACCGCAGGGCGGTGCCGGCAACAAATTGCCACAATCCCACCGCGCCATTTCGCGAGGTTGTGTTTACGACGAACTCACTTTCAAGCAATGCCAGATAACCGAGTTCCTCCGGCAAGCCCTCTTGGCTCAGCACTTTCGCGATCATCGGCATGTATTTTCCGGAGCGGCCCAGCAGCCCTTGAAAGCGACTCCTCCCAGTGGTCGAATAGTAGCCGACAAAATGCCTCACCTTGACGTTGTCGATGACTTCTTTAGAAAACTGCAACCGTCGGTGCTCATTGGATTGCTGGACTGCTTTATCCAAATCTTTGTCCAACAATTCCAACAAGCGATTATCCGCGCGCAGAACGGGTTCGGGTTGCGCTGACGCCGCCGCATTGGTGGGTTGCGCAGTTTTCTCGCGACTAATCGAGCGTGCCGGGTTTTGTTGGATTGGGGTCGTCGACCCGGTCGGATTGACATCTACCTCGACGACGGCGGGCTTTTGCTCTTGATCAATTGGTGGATCGCTAATGTCGCTCAAGGATGAATTCGGGAGCAACGGATCGACAGCTACATGAGAAAAATTATTTTCGAGACGGAGCGCCTGGGGAATTTGGGCCGGAGGTTTCACCGAGGGACGATACAACCGCTCAGTGGAGGCACATCCGAAAGTCCCCGTAACTACCCACAAGAGGACCAAATGTTCTTTGCATGCGCGCATCGCAAAAAAGCTGGCAACCCGCAAACGATACTCGAATAGAGTAGATCGTGCAAGCAATTTTGACGACAGATCCACACCCCTGAATGATTCGCAGAAGGCCCATGATATTCCGCGTGACGCATTTTTCACCATTGCGGAGTTAGCTCGCGATCGTCGGCTTCCGACACGTGCGAAGACCGAAGACACGATACGTAATCATCGTTAGACCACCACCTCTTCGTGCAGACTCCGTCGGCAATAACGAGTGAGACGACTCCCCGTTGTAGTGCGCTTGGCGGTTGAGCGAAATTCGCTTGACAACCTGTCTTCAAAGTCACTAGATTCCAAATCGCTTCCAAACCTATTTAGATTGATCGTTGGTTCGACCGGCAAAAGCTACGAACTTCGCGGAGGTTCACATGAAGTCGACGATGACTATTTTTGCTTCTTTGCTTTCGCTGGTGTTGATTTTACCGCTCGGTGCCGCCGAAACCGCCAAGTACCCCGCGCCGCGATTTCCGTCCTACGTCAAACCGCCAAAGTCGATCGAAGACATCATGCCGTTTGCCCGCGCCGCGGTGCGTCAAACCGGCGGCCGCACGCCGTTGGGATTGGTCGAAAAGGGAACGCTGATCGGACTGGTCACCGAAGCCGTTGCCGACGATACCGTGCTGCAAGCGATCGTGCGCGCGTACAAAGAACGCGGCGTCGAAGTGCGCGTTATCCCAGAATACGAGCTCGCGGGCGTTAGCCGCGAGGAGGTGTTAAAAGCGATCAAAGCGAACAAGTGGTACACGTCGGAGCTTGGCTATATGGAGATTAAACCGTGGATCACGCAGCGCTTCGCCGATCCCGAGGTGCCGAAGAAATGGCTCAAGGAACGGCGCCCGGAGATCTATAAGGCGATGTTTTCGCGCGACGACGAAGTGATTACGCCGGCGCACAAAGAAATTTTCGGCAAACTGGCGCAGAGAAATATGGGCGCTTTGCTGGAGAAATATTTGGATGCTCATCCAGAAATCAAAGGCGTCTTCTGGCGCCGCGGCGGCCGGCCAAACACGCGCAAGGCAATGGGCAAGCAGGGTGAAAAACTGCTCGGCAACTTCATCTTCGACAATCACTGGGAGCTGATGAACAAAGCGGCGACGTTTCCCGGCGACGTTTGGAAGCTTGCCGAAGAGCGCGTCATCGAATCGTTCGGTTGGGTCGATCAAGTTCAGGTGACCGATCCCGAAGGCACCCACTTCACGTTTTCATTGACCGAGAAAGAGGCGGAAGCGTGGGGAGAAGGAGCCTATCAACAGGGCCATCTTTATTTATATCCGACTCAAGCGACGCGCGGGTTTCCTTATTCGAAAGTCGATTATCCTGCTTGGAGCAAACATTGGCTTGCGCCCGTGCTGATCAAAGTCAATGGCGTGTTTGCCGGCACCAATAATCATTATGGCGCCTATCCGAGAATCGAAGTCACGGTCAAAGACGGTGTCGTGAGCGAGGTTAAGGGCGGCGGCATTTACGGCGATCTATGGCGCGAGTTTCTGAAGTATCCCAACATCAATGAAGCGCAGTATCCGTTTATGCCGCAAAAAGGTTACTGGTGGCTGCACGAAGCGGGCTTGGGAACCAATCCGAAATTTTTCAAACGCCCGGATGAAAACATGGAAGGCAACAATATTTCCGAGCGCAACAACGCCGGCGTGATTCACTGGGGCTTCGGTTTGAACATGTTGCACGGGCCCAAAGAGGCGCTGCTGCCGAAAGAGTGGACCGAATTTACCAAGACGGCGAATTTGCCGGACGATCATGGCTGGCATATTCACAATCTGCTGCCGACCTACCGCGTGAAAGTGCGCGGTACGAAGAGTACCTGGATCACCCTCATCGACAAAGGCGAGCTGACCGCGTTCAAGAGCCCCGAAGTTCGCGCCATGGCCTCGCGTTATGGCGATCCCCGCGATGTGCTGAGCGATGACTGGGCGCCGCATCTGCCAGGCATCAATGCGCCCGGCAAGTATGAAGACTATGCAAAGGATCCGTGGAAAACGATTTCCGGTGTGATCAAGCGCATTCAAAGCGGCACCTACGAGGACTTCTATCCGCCGATCAGAGCGAAGCAATAAAAAGCGAGGTCCAATCGTTCAAAACGTTCCAGCCGTTCAAATCGTTTAGAGAAGATAAGCGTTAAACTTGGGGAGACGGCGATGAAATATTTTTTTGCGATAGCGATGATCTTGTTGGGCAGTTTTCAATCTGCCGGTGCCGCGGAGAGCAAAAAATATCCTGCGCCGCGTTTTCCCTCGTATTTGAAGCCGCCAAAATCCATCGACGACATCATGCCTTTTGCGCGCGCGGCAGTGCGCCAAACCGGCGGCCGCACGCCGTTGGGCCTGGTCGAAAAAGGCACTGCCGCGCTCATCGTCACTGAAGTCGGCGCCGATCCGATGGTGATGCAGGCGATTAAGAG
>WNFR01013849.1_pt1 | contig 14897 bp, 12 predicted proteins | sample 5400221 | NCBI WGS metagenome assembly WNFR01 (sample SAMN13153357, study PRJNA577476) | soil metagenome | isolation source: 40 cm soil under Madrone tree | place: USA:California | collected 2016-06-14 | reverse complement strand
AAGTCGACCTCGACCTCGACTTGTCGAAAGCCATCACTCTTTGCATGTCCCCATATCGCCCTACAAATCAACGACGCAGATCCCATTCTGTCTCTACTTCACCTTTTCATGACCAGCATTGTATCGATTCCTGTCTTCTTCCAACAAAACGTGCTCTTTCCCGCAAGGACGTCCCTCGTCAATGGGATCTCGACTCATGGAGGCGCGGAAAGCGTCCTCGCACACACCATTTCTCCGTATGTCCCATTAGTTCTAATCTTCCGCCACATCGCTTAGTTCATCTTCAAGCCTCTTCCGACGACACCCAAGGATAATGATCCAACCGAGGCACCCACTTCCACTGTAGACGTTACCCGTTTTCCATCCACTTCTACCGCCTTCGACCTTCGACCCCGTAATCCCCACCCAACTTATTCCCCATCTCGCCACAGGTCTGATTCCCGCCCTGTCATACCTGCCCAAGATATTTCGGATCTTCACTCTTCCGCCTTTTGGGAGCTCCATCAAAGCATCATCGAAGCTTCGGAGGGCTTTGTCCAGCGCATGCGTGATTGGGAGTCATCTCGTCCACAAGTCTCGCGTCACAATTATCGATTCGGTGCTCCGTTTCCTTCATACATTGGTCCTCGCGGACGCGAACCGGTTCCTCGAAAATTCAGTTCCTCAGACGCTACGTCGGGGGATGACGATCTCGACTCCGGTAATGATGATGACGATGTCGATGTCCTCATTCTATCAGACGAAACATCGTCAGAAAAGAGGGTTGCATCTTTTGGTGCCGCCAGTTCATCTACTTCATCGCTTCTCTCCCTTTCTCCCCCAGTTATTTTACCTCCCTCTACACGAGAAGAGAAGGCTATCGCTGCGTTGACTCTGGCACTAGCAAATGGTGCCGCGGGCCTAAATGACTACAGCGCTGTCCGCGAGGCTCTCGGAGCCTCTGCGGCACTCTCCGAAGGCGCTTCAGAAGTCGGAGAGATGTGGCGGTAGATGACGTCTGAACAAACCTGGTTCCTACAAGATAACGTGTGACATTGCAGCCTAAATACGCTTCCTGCCCACCTGCCAGCCTCCGATATCAATTTATGATCGATCCATCACATCAGCCAAATGAAATTCGACACCACGATTTAAAACAATTGAAGCAATCACCCGTGTACCAAGCCATTCCTTCCGGCCTTCTGGGGATTTGAATCCTTTATTATTTACGCTTGAATGTAGTATATCACCAGCAACCATCAAGGCCTTGTAGCCTGTCGAACATAACACCCAGCACTCAGAGTCGAGTCATCAGGGTGAAGTCGCTCTGTGACTAGGACAAGGAAGTCTCCAAATACTTTGCGTACCTCGAACAGTTACACCTGCATTTGTAATAAGTGACATTGGCATCATCATGTTCTTAGAGTGGATTCAAACAACGTGTTGTGCGAACATGATCGCTGCCTTGGCTTTAGCTTTACAACGACCGCACAACAATGAGCAAAGGTATGCCATCCTATGCAGCACTTCGATGGCTCAGATAAATCCTGGGCATGTGATAAGTCTACGTTTACAATTACCTACACTAAAATCCTTCTATGACACCGGCTCAGGTGAAGGCCGCCCCCAGCACCTTCAGTGCGAGAGCACGCAAAATCTGTCGGGTAGAGCAATGTCAGAGTATTTACATTGAGTACCACACCCGACATTCTACGCACCTCTGCCTTCTGGGCCCCGCTTAATTCTGCGAACACAGCTGCGACACTCTTTCCTTTGGCATCTCTGACGGCTCCGAGTCGATTCCCCGCGTACGCGCCCACGACAAGACCGGGCATGTTGGCCGTGATGAAGCCGAGACCAGCACCACATGCCGCACCTAACCAAGTCCAAAGCGGGAGATGCCGTTCGACCTCTGGCCGGAGAAGCTGGTTGTAGATAGTAAGCCCGTGCTTGTGGACTCTGAAGGAGGGTGGAGACACACATCTTCGAATACATCGCCAAAGACGCGATCCGCGTTTGGCCTCTGCCCTGATTGCTCAGGAGCGGTGCCCGTCCCCGTCTGTCCATCGGCTCGACCGCCAAACATGCTGGAAAACGTGCTGAAAAAGTTGCTCGATGCATTTGGGTCGTTGGTCCGCTCCTCGGATGATCTGCTAGCGGACAATCTGTCGTACTCGCGGCGTCGTTGGGGGTCAGAGAGTACGTAGTAAGCATCTGCGAGAGCCTGAAGTGATTGCGACGCATGAATACACAAACCAAATACAGAGAAACTGGGTCCCAAACCTGGAATTTCTCCGTAGCAGCCTCCTTCTCCTCTGCCGAGGCATGAAAGAGTCTGTCGGGGTGCGTCCTGGAGCAAGGGACGGTGAGACCCCAGCTACTGGCAGGACACGAAAGATGACCGACTTCAGAGACTCTTTCCTGTACGCCTGCCTAATATCCTCCGTTGAGGCGGCCTTTGGGACGTTGAGGACATTATAATAGTCAGGAAAGCTAGCCATTTAAAGTGACGTTACTCTTTCTCGGATCGGACCCCTAATAAAGTATGCCTAAATCGGATTATTGAACACTGGACTGTAGTAAGAATGAGAGAAGATAATGGACCAATGGCACAATATGTCGACTACAAGTCCGCGGTGTATAGGTTGAAGCGAGAGTGAAATCTTGTGCTCGCTGCCAACTCTGGAAAGTGTGATCGGTTTCCGTTTCCTTCCTTACGAGCCACTCCTTTTGCATTTCCCCAATGCCGTGGCGATCACTCGGCATAGATGATAACCGTAGTTTGCAGTATCAACGTTACCCGCGCCCGCGGTTCAGAGCTTCGCCTTCGCCAGTGAAAAAATTTATCTGATGCTGAGATCAGACGAGATACACTGCAACGCACATAATCTCAACAATTTCATGGTAACTTACAGTACATTACATACAATAGTACTAGACACTGTGCTGTGCAGCAGATATATAAATCCAATGATTCCTTGTATGACTTGCAGCGCCCCGGGTCACGTGTCGACGTCGGCCCACACCATCTCGCGATTAGCAATATCTAGGTTTGATACTAAGCGTCCACGCCCAAATCGGCTCATCGCTTCGGTATCCCTTGGATTAGAACGGACTCCGGACACCACGAGGGTGGTTCAAAATCGCCACAGCCGGGGTAAAAAAAATAAAAATATAGTTGAAGTTGAAGATGTGCTAAGACGGTTGGGTGACGACGGGTCTAGGTGTGTCAGGGACATCCCCATGTTGGTGATCAATCGAAGGGCTGATATTCAGTTTAGGTCGAGAAGGTAAGCCTATGGCATGTTTGGTCGGAGTTGTTAATTGACGTGTCCAGGCCTCTAGCGTGTATATTGCTGGTGGCGGAGATACCCTGAAAGTAGAACCTGGAGATAACTGCTTTGGTGTAGAGGGATCCACACCAGCGTCGCGAGCGGATGCGTCATTGAATCCTGAAATGGCGGACGTGGGGACATCTATTGGGAGAGATGGGTTTTTCACGAACAGGGGACGAACAACACCGGAAGTTTTCCTTTCGAGAGTCACGATGGTCGCTTGAACCACGCTTCCAGGCTCTGACTCTGTGTCAGAGGGATTCGGAGTCTCGCCAGTACTTTCGTCGGGAGATGACAGGTCTATAGAAACCAATTCAGAGGCAGACATCCATGGAAAGAAGGTGGCACACCTCCGATGAACGAAGTTACGTCGTAGTGTGTTCCAACGGACGCTGTGCGGAGTCCGAATCCGAATTCGATGGTTCCGACGTCGCTGGAGGTAGGAAAACCTCGCCCTGCAGTGAAAATAGATGTCCGAGGAGGAAGTAGGACCGACGGTGAAGACAGATGGTTGCTCCCGTAGTCCGCCTCAAACTGCGGCATTTGAGGTGGCTCAGGGAAGACGCTTAAAGAGAAATCACTCTTTCCCGAGACTGACGTATGCCCATTTCCTGTCGTCGAAGATTCTCTGGCCGTATCTTGCTCGGGGAGATCGGAGACCGTGTCCCTGGCGACTTTATCTTCACTGCGTGCAAAATCCCGGAGCGCTGCAATGCCCCTCTCTAGCTCGAGCTGCTCACGGAATAAACTCTCGTAGTTAGACCCTTCAATAGAAGCGAAGGAGGCATTTCTCAGTGGATGCAACTTTGGGGGGGGACGATTTTTGCGTGTTGTGCTTGCACCATCGGATCCAAGAACAGGAGAGTCCACCCCAACAAGCGAAGCGGGCATAGGCAGAGATGATGGACTATGGGCAATCACTGGAGGAAGGGGATTTGTGGCTGCAATAGAGGAATTGAAACCGGAAGTTTGGTAGGTAGGACCGTGCCATCTCGTTTTCTTTTCAGTAACAGGTATCGTTTCACCATTGACCGGAAACACTGCCTTCTCAGAGGGGTATGTGCTGGGTCCACGTGCAGGTTCTTTGGCTCGAAACTGCTTTTCGTCTTCTTCAGGCATTGGTACGAATTGGCGGCGCGCCGTTGATCGCGCATTCCTACCAAGCCACGACGAAGTGTCTTGGACTGAAGGTCGACGTGGCTGAGTTGGTGATATAGAATATGGATCAAACAGCTCTGGACCAGTGTCGTAGAGCGAGAGGCGGAGACCACGGAACGAAGATTCTCGTTTGCAGAACGATGGACGTGTAGAGCCTTCGGCTGTTTTAGTGCGGTAGAAAGCAAAAACCATGACCGAGACTACAAGGATGTGAAACTCAGCGGCGAGCAGAAGGCGACCAAGAGTTATCTCTGAGAATGCGACTTGCCGCGGCGAGTTATCAGCACCGGTCTGACTGGCCAGAGTCCTGAGAAGATGACTCACAGTGCGTCAGGTTCCCAATTCCAACGCCCATGCCGATAAGCAGGGCAGACAACACCGAAAAATACTGCCACAGCGTCTGCCGCCGCGAGGATAACTCCACGATCCAGACGTTCAGTAAGAGCTTGATAATAAAAACCGCTGAAAGTATGATCTCCACGGCATTCTCAATGTCGTAAACGGGGCCAAATTCATGCAGAACGTCCACCGTACGCCAGAGAGCTTGGAGTACTGGCAAAAGAAGAGATACCGCCAGGGTAGTCCATCGTAAGACCGAGCCCACTGTCCCCCAATGTTGCCAACTCCCGCTGTGACTCCTCAAAAAAGGGGCAGAGTCCTGCTCACAGAGCGGAGGTTGAGAAACGTAGACCCAATAAAATAGGGAACGTAGCCCAGATGCGATGCTATACAGAATCTCGCGAATTATCATGAGGGAGTGGACCGACTGTTGACTGGGATATTCAGTGGAAGATCCACGTCGAAGGTAAAGCTGGCCGAGGTCAGTTAGGGCAGCAAAAAAGGTCAAAAGGACAGAGAAGAGGAGACAAAGAGATGCCCTGCGACAAGAGAGAGAAATGAGCCGATGCGTTCACATGAATGTCTCGGGAAAAAAAAACTAACAAGTTGGCTTTCTTCAAAATCAGAAAGAACGTCAAGACAGCGAAACCAAGTAATCCAACCGAGAAGGCAGGTGTGTCGGCCAGTAAGGACTCAAGCTAACAAATGAAAATATGAAGCGTCTCAGCATAGCAGAAATGCTCGGTGCTCACAATGTCGATGTTAATCTGCTGTACATCGGCCGAGAAGAAGGAGCGGATTTCTGCCCGCGGGGATGGGGCTAACATCTTGGTGAAAAAGCACAAAAGGTCGGGATCCCGATGACCAGAGCCACGGCTCTCAGTTCCTAATGTCCTACGACCTAGGCTGATGCTGGGCATGGGCCCTTAAAGGAAATACAATCGACAACAGCCTGCTGATGTCTCAGACAGAGCTGAGAGGCCCCTAAGGTGAGGGTGATTGGGGAAGAGAAAGGAAAGGGAAGAAAAAAGAAAAGAAAAGAAAAGGGAGTGCGACGACGAGTGTAATGATTTGGGGCCCGTCTTAGTAGTCATACCGATACCACCGTTGAGAAGCGAAGTGCCAAGCGTTGGTCTCCAAGGGCAGAAAGTTATCCGCGCGAATCTTATATTTGCTCTCCCTCATCATGATCGAGATTAGTAATACATGTACAAGGGCGATTAAACAATCTTGATCTTGTCCTCAACCAAATGGGATTACTCACAGAGCACCCCCGCCAGTCAACTGTTGAACCAAAAACATCCCTCGACCTTCTCCTCTCATCCCAATGGCAGACTTGGGACGAGGACGAGTTGTTCCCCTCGGACCTCCACCAGTAAATTGGACTGCAACTTTCGTTGGAGTGCTCAGGCCGAGGCCGAGCTGTTTCGTCGGGCTCAACCGGGCCGCTGCCACATGCCTGTGATTATCGCCGGTGCCTGCCGACAGGGAAGTAAATTGACGAGCAATAGTTTGACGCGCAATAGTAGTACCGCCAGTGTGCTGGGGTGTAACTCGATCAGGTTGTTCCGAACCGGTTGCCAGATCGCGCTCCCTGGACTTCGGGTAAGGGTGAGGTAAACCCGAACGCGTTGGCGATGCTTGAGAAGCCCGCAGTTCATAGGGGAGGAGTAGCTAAAGCCGGATCAACGATCAACGAATCCGGCCAAAATAGTCCCAAAGAACGCACCAAACAGTCTCGACACCAGACGCCTCCCGCGTCAGTATCTCTTTTAGCAGAACTATCTAACTGTTTGCCGCAACCAGGTTGTCCATTAACTCTCCTTCCACCGCGCCCTTTTGCCTGCTTGCCCCCGCAAACTAAACACGAAGAATGCCATCGCTGACCTTGGGGACCTGGCACAACGCCACGCTCCATTGGCGACACACTTTGCAAGCATCCTGGACAAGACGTGGATGTGCCAAAACGTGGCAAGGGGTTGGTAATATTTGTGGCGAACTGGAGCGGAGCAGAATATCTGCTGGACAAGCGGGTAATTACTCACGTCGAGGTGACAGGCGCCCCTCACACCTCGTACAAATACTGCTCGTCCTGTTTCCTTTTCTTCAAACAAGCCATTGCAAATCCTGCATCTGAAACAATCTGCGTGGTACGTCCGAGGAAGTGAACCGGTTGACGAGGGCTCAGGTACTGAGACATATCGACCACCGTGCGTTACGTCGAACAAAGGAAGGGAACATTTCGCACACTTCGCATCAGAAAGTGGAGGTTCATGGGCAGCGTTCAAAGTCGATGCCTTTGTATACAAATTAAATGTCTCGCTACTGAGATCATAGCTTTTGGTATTTGAGGGACCGGTATTAGTTGATCCTCCCGAAAGGCTCAAAGGGGGGGACGAAGAGAGGAGGTTAGCCGACTCTTCTTGTTCCCCGTTCAGGCTGGGCGGTGAAGAGGGTCCAGAGGAAATCGTGGCCGTGTCAGAGAGATCAGAAGTCAAAGATGGCGTCGATACTGTAGAGGATAGCGACAACACTGAGTCTCTATCTGTTCTTATTGACGACGCCGAGCCTTTGTGACGAAGTAGGCGAGCATTCGAGTAGCGCACTGAGGACTTGGTAGGGGTCTGTGACTGATCTCCCATGAGGCGCCCATCACGGATCGGAGTTGCCTGCCTTGGCACATCATTCTCGGAAGGGGAACCTATTGGTTTCAAAAACCTCCTCTTCACGGCCTCGATAGCCTCTGAGGTAAACTTAGTTGGTATCTTCGAGGTGGATCCAGGAGGCGTGGAGCTCAACTGCGAGGGAGAAAATGGATCTTTCGCAGAGGTCGAGGTGAGATTATCGGAACTGCCACCCGGGACCGGTGACGAAGGGGAAGACAGAGAATAAGAGTGAGAGGTACGAGGAAGGGATGCCAGAGCCGCATCAGGGCGAACCGTCCGGTCATGGTTCGTATCAACAACGGTTTCGCTGCGACGAATGCCAAGTACTTGCTCGAGTTCTTCAATGGTCGAACTGCCCTTTCGAGCCTTAGCCGGTGTGGAAATTGAAGTTGGCTTTGGCTGGCTCAGATCTTCAACGTCACATTTAGTGGCCGGAGTCTTGAACTTGTCGGGACCATCACGCCTGTCCAGACAGGTGTCGAAGCACTCTGCACAAGAAGGGCGACCAAGTAGATCCACTGTGGGATTGTCACCAATGTTCTTGCCACATCCGGCGCAAAGGAAACACATTTTGTGCCAAACCCTTCCGGCGTTCTCAACAAACCCTCCTTCACTTTTCAACATCAAGACGGGGCGAGTACATTGGACGCAATTTCCTCGTGAGCCACCGTTCTGTGAGAAACACGAATGGCACAAATAACGCCCTCCGGTAGCATCTGTGGGATGTGGATATATAGTTGCATCTGGAGTGAATTGTTCCGAGCAGACGTGACAATGAAAACCTCCCAAAGTTTCCTTGGGTTGAAGCACTGAGCCATAGACCTTGGAGAGTTCAGAAGAGTATGGGGAAGAGATGACATCAGGAGCCGACAAGATAGCATCCTCGATAAAGGTGCTATGTTTGAGAGGGGAGGATGGGCGGGAGGTAGAGTTGGTGGTCGAGGCTATGTGTTCTGAAACGCGAGAGGAAAGCGCAGAGGTGCCTTGCAGACTTCGGGGGCGCAAGGGCGGAAAGGAATTCTGAGGTACGACGCGCGTAGGCAGAGCAGATGGGGTTGAAGCTTTAGCAACATAAGTCTGAGACCATCTGTCCTTGTTGGCGGCGCCTCTTGGTGACTGTTTGTTCCATTCTATGACAGGAGCTCGAGGGAATATGAGGTTGAGGAAGGTGAAGAGATAAAATAGGCTTACCTACTGCGAGACCTCCGCACTTGACACAACGAGGGCCAGAGACGATGTCGCCGCAACGACGACAAAAGGCCATCAGAAAGACCAAGCAAAGACAACAAGACCAAGTTGGATTTGCTTTGCCACAACCTGGTCACGTGATTTATGTTTAATTGATGCTCGAATCGAATGAATGATTACTCCTCTTCCCCCTTCCTCTACATCATCAATATTGCATCAATGGCCAATCAGTCTTTGCTGTCGAGGGAATTACTTCAAAGTATGAAACGTGCAGATTTACAGAGGGTATGCAAGGTCCGTGTTCATCTTATTCCCTTCATCCTGCACACGTTGAATTCCCGCAGGAACGTGGTCTCAAAGCAAATCTAAAGACAGAGGCAATGATTGAACTACTTCTCGACTCATCCCCGTTAGCATTCACTCGCCTTATCTTGAACTCAGTCTGATTTTAGTAGTTCACACTCCCTTCGACGTCCCTCGCGCCATCGCACTGTATCAACGCGAGTCACAGGCAGACAATCGTCAGCCCGCTCGCGCTTGCACTCTACGGGTTCCATGATCGTACACTCTGACACCGATGAGGATGAATTGCAACATGCCATCAAACCGGAGTCAGAAGTCCCGTCAACGCTTCGCCCTGGGCCTGTTACACGGACCAGGAAAGCTCGGGACGCCCAATTACGACTTGGCGTAGGGCGACCCACCGTTGTCGGAGGACAAGGAGCGAGAGCGGTCACAAGATCGGTTGGGATTCCGAAGGGTGTTCGTTCACGGAGTGGTCGTGGCGCAAAGCCTACGCAAGATCCAATCGTAGCAGGTTCGTCCAGACTTTTTTTCTTTTTCCATTGTGTTCAAATTTCCCAGAACCTTTAATCACTTCTCGGTCAGGTCTGTTCTCACGCGTTTCATCATTCACGAGACATCGCACGAACAACACCTGACAGGTACTACCGAGGAAGCTCTACTGCCCCCATCTAACGCAGAGACCCCTCAGCCCCGGGCGACCGAGAATTGTACCATACGCAGCTCCCCCCGCAGAGACGTCAGTTCGAACCAGGCAGGCGTTGGGGCGCTTGTGGAGGAACAAGTACTGCCCCTGTCACTTTTTTCGTCCTACGTTACTCATCCATCCGTAGGTACAGCCTCTACAGCGCACAATAGCGTCCCTTCAGAAGCAACTCCAACAACAAGCATCTCTTCATACTCGAGAAGTCGCCACGTTAAATGAGAAGATGACGACAGTCATGAATGAATTACGAGAGCTGCATAGGCAGGCAGAATCAATTCAACTCCTAAGAAGCTCTATGGAGCAGTTACAAACGGAATTAAGTCGTCTCCGACAGGGCCGTGGCTCAGAACTGGTACACGAACCCATGGTTCATAGAAACATTCCATCTGAGCGTACTTCACTTCTGACGAACGTCAGGTAAGTCTCCATTATTTAACCTTCGAGTTATTTCATAATTGACCACGTAGACCGTACCGTCAACTTGATTCAACTAGACATCCAAGGGCGTCGTCTCGGTCAAGCCCGGCGTTTGAATACCCACCGCCACCTGCCGGCTCACCTGTGAAACCGCCTTCTCGGGACGTCCCCATGCAAATAAGCAATTTAGGAAAGCGACAACGCCCCGCAGACGCCCGCGATACTGAAGGTGTGTCGGAGACCGATCAAGAAGACACGTCTGATAAGGAGTCGCGCGCGAGTCAAAAACGTGCAAAGGTGGAATTATCGGTGGAAACTGCTCCGGAAGTTCCTCTTGCGGGCTCTTCGAATAGTGCGGTTCAAGGCCAAACCAATGATCACACTTTCGCTGATCGGCCACCATCTGAGATCATTTCATCGAGACCGCCAACGACTTCCTCTACTACTGCAGCCCCGAGACAGCTCTCAAGAGACCGGGTGGTTGGTGACGAGATATTCACCGACCAAGATTTCGACTTCTTTGATCACCCGTCCAACCTCCACCAAAGTGGTTCCCGCCCAAACTCATCGCAGGCGATGGATAATCGGCACCCTTTCACGTTTGCCTTCCCTGGCGTGACACCTTCCCCTGCGACTTCGACCCCAGCTCCCACTGGGCCTGTAACTGATCCATCGACTTTACCAGTCCTGAGCAGCCTCCCTTATCCGGCACAGCCGCACTCACCTAGCCCGGCGCCAATGCCCCACAGAGCTGTCGCACGACCCCCGCAAAGCGAATCGTATCGCCCTTTCGGGTTCCCGCCAGAAACCAGGAACTCGCTAGGTCCCCCGGTCCCGCACGGATCGGCCATAGACGCGGCTACCTTTCTTCGCACTCCTTCAAGCCGGTCTCCTGACATACCCAGTCCTGAACCTGATTCTATCAACGGCCAGCAGAGAACATCCGGCAACGGGTTTGGAATGACATCGGTTCCAACACGAGCCGAAGATACTCCGACAGCTCCCGTCCGGCGGACCATGTATGGCACAGAGTTGGAAGGCGACAGAAGATTTGGTGACTTTGGCATTGAGTGGCATTGAGGGCGTCGCTACTGGTTGGGCAGGTGGGAAGTTCTGATTTTATGGAGTATCAGCCATAGGCAACGTAGTCCTAATTCGTAATTTTATTGTTATCGTTGCTACTCTGAGAACTTGAATGTACCAATAACTTCTAACAACACTGGGGGTGCAGAAGTCTCATAAATATATGTGCGACAGGTATCTGGGGGCACACGTAGTCCTTTAAAATCGCGACAACGCCCATCCATACTCATAATAAATATTTGCTGGCCAAAAATAAAGCAATGTTCGAGACCTTAAATAGATGGGACAAAGGAAACCACTTCGTCGTACAGTAATTCTTTGAGCTGGACCTTATCGAGGGATTCTTTTCGGTCTAATGCGGGAATGAGATCAAACCCGCCGAAATGCCGCGGATGTAACACTTACCATCAAAGTCGAAGTAATCAGGATCTAGGGATGATACGACTGACTCGTCGTCAGGGTCATGCTGTGAGGGCAATACATAAGCTCGTGCGTTCGTGCACAGCGACGAGCTGAGATGGCTACAAACGTACGTAACATGACACATAGGGGTGCTCAAGCGCTTCGTCAACGGTCAGTCGCTTTTTTGGATCGAAGGTCTGATGGCCGGAGTTAGATCGCAACAGAGATACAGAGCTTTGGTGACCATGCGGCTCACCAGTGTCTTGTTGAGAAAATCGATTGCCTCCACGGACGCCTGAGGAAACAGCGCGGTGAATGGTCGCCGCTTGCGAATGGGCAACGAGCGGATGTAATCGCGAGAGCGGCGGGATGTGATGCCGTAAAACTCTTCGAGTGTAGGAGTGCCAATCACATCAAGGATCAGATCAAGCTGATGGCTGTAGTCACGCCCAGGGAAAAGTGGCCGCCCGGTCAACATTTCGGCGAGAATGCAGCCTACTGCCCAGATGTCGATAGCCTGCAGTGCATGAACGTCAGGAAGAAGTCGCGCACACACATAGCGGAGTAGACCTACCTTGGTATACATTTTGAAAGACAACATAATCTCCGGAGCACGATACCATCTCGTAGCTACGTACTCCGTCATCATTCCTATGTCCTTTCCTCCTTGCGCTCCAGTCGCCTTTACGCTCCTTGCGAGACCAAAATCGCACACTTTCAGGTCGCAGTTGGCGTTGACGAGAAGATTGGCCGGTTTCAGGTCCCTGTGTACTATGCCTGCACTATGGATAGATTTGAGGGCACGTAGTGTCTGATAAATAAAATACTGCAGGATTATGTCAACATGGGTGCGCATGGTACTCGATTCGTTATCACTTTACCTGGCAATGATCGTCGGTCAGTTTCTGCGTGCGTATCACGCGATGTAAGTCGGTCTGCATAAGTTCTTGAATGACTTTGATTCCTTGTGAACATGGCCTGGTTGCGTGGATAACCATTTACACTTACAATAGATTTCCTTGAACCCCTCGAAGGAAGGTGGTTTGATGATACTCAGGATCGAGACGATCTATACATCGATTGTCGGGAAGCGTCGTCGGCGCGAGGTATAAGGCGAAACTTACGTTCTCATTGACACACGTCTCCGAAAAGAATCGCAAGAGCTTCAATTCACGTAACGTGCGCAAACAGAACAGGGTATGCTCGAAGGGGAGGACCTTCTTAATCGCGACCTGTCGCCCGGATGGCTTGTGCAACGCAGCCACAACTGTACCATAGGCACCTTCACCCAAACTATGGAGGAGCTTGTAGTCATCGCCTAGAAGGGGCAGATGGGGCTCCAGACAAAGAGGCCAGATGGAGAGGACTAACCAACTTCAAACTTAGGAAGGGGTTTTGTTGTCTTGGAACGCGACATGGACGAACGGGAAAGGAAAAGACAGAGAGAAGACAGCAACGATAATGGGTGTTGAAGATCAAGTCATAAAATAACCAATGGAATCGTCCTCAGTGGACAAGTTCACACGCTTTGATCAATTGGACGAATACGTTGTTATTCCCTGTCAACGCCATAGCCGGAAAAATTGGTTGTTCTCGTCGCCAATGCGGGCACGCTAGCCGATCCGAGATGATCCATAATGACAGTGGGTGATGATGGTTTGGTGGGATCAATCCCTCGTGACTTGACCGCAGTTGCGTTCCGAAATCAGGTAGTAATTTCTCACGTCAGCCGATCCAAAGTCATATCGACATAGCATCGCCACAATATGAGACGGTCCTACAAGCCTACATACGGAAGGAAGGCTGCATCCCACACATCATAGCATTTATTCTTCATCTTCATCTCCAGGTCCCCTGTGGATGCATGAGATCGAGGAATCGGCCTGAGCGTAGAAAGGACATACTCGATGTTATAGAAGCGGAGCTGATAAACGTCCTTGCTTGACGCGACGACACGAAGGTAGTCTCGCAAAGAATTTTTCTTTAGGAATTTCTTTGTTAGATATTTCAGGTATCGCTTCGAGAACGGGATATGGGAGGTGACAGTGATCTTGTTATGGTCTATTATACGAAGTGAGGCACGGTGCGTACACACGAAAGCATATTGAACACAGACTATCACGCGTTATCTTGATATTGTCGCCTAGTTGACCCGCCTTTCCGTCTACTTTAATACGGTCATGAAGGAACTTCTCATAGGCCGCCCCGTCGAAGAGATCATCATTTGCGGGGCGGGAATAGTCAACGGTAAATTTATGCTTTGCTGCAGGAGCTTTTGATGAGGGAGCTTTCGGCTAGAGAGACATGGTTCAGCCTACTGAGAAGGGTACTCAGCAAAGCGAGACCATCGCACTAACCATGGCAAGCAACGGATAGAAGGTGGGGTCCGAGATTGAGTGGTGATGACGATGATGATCCGTTGAAGGTTTTGGTCAACTATACAGTTCACTTCGGTACTTTCCGATTCCTCAGTCTCAGTAAGTAAATAAGTTCCCACACGATTGCGCTAATCTCTAAGGAGAGCGGCACGAGCGATGCGAGACACGCGATGAGTTCCGCGCTTTCACCAGCCAAGGTCGCTTCCGCTCAACAGCAAGGCGATTTTGCCATAAAACCAGAGACCTTACAACCAGTCTTATCAACATCAGAATGGCCCCTTCTCCTCAAAAACTACGACAAACTTCTCGTTCGCTCCAGCCACTTCACCCCCATACCTTCTGGCTGTAGTCCTCTCAAGCGCGACATTACATCCTACATAAAGTTAACCACTCTCGTATCCCTCTGACTCTTCTGTCATCTGATCATGGCTGACTTTCAGGTCTGGCATAATCAACTTGGACAAGCCGTCTAACCCTTCTTCGCACGAAGTCGTTGCATGGCTCAGACGAATTCTGAAAGTCGAAAAGACAGGACATAGTGGTACTCTTGATCCAAAGGTCACAGGGTGTTTGATTGTTTGCATTGACCGTGCGACTAGGCTCGTAAAATCGCAACAAGGCGCGGGTAAGGTTTACCTGTCCCTATGCGACCGTCCCCGGGAATAGAGGCTAATGTCATGACTTAGGTAAGGAATACGTTTGTGTCCTGCGCTTGCACTCAGCTCTTCCCGATCCTATCGTTCTTCCCCGTGCTTTGGAGACCCTCACGGGAGCCCTTTTTCAACGTCCTCCCCTTATTTCTGCTGTGAAGCGGCAACTTCGCATTCGCACTATTCACGAATCTAAGCTATTGGAGTTTGATGAAAAACGCAATCTGGCTGTATTCTGGGTTTCTTGTGAGGCCGGTACTTACATTCGAACGCTCTGCGTGCACCTCGGACTC
>WNFR01004161.1_pt1 | contig 14898 bp, 12 predicted proteins | sample 5400221 | NCBI WGS metagenome assembly WNFR01 (sample SAMN13153357, study PRJNA577476) | soil metagenome | isolation source: 40 cm soil under Madrone tree | place: USA:California | collected 2016-06-14 | reverse complement strand
ATAGCGAGATGGTCAAGCGGCAAACGCTGAAGATCATCCCGTTGGATTCGGCCAGGATTCAAGCGCTGCAAAAGCGTTCGCCGCTTTATCTCGACGTCGATATCAAGACTTACTATCCGGACTATCCGCGATCCGCGCGAGCGGTGGGTTTGCCCGGACCCCTGATCGCGCGTGACGACGTGAGCCCGAGCGTTGTTTATCAAATATTGAAGATCGTCTACTCGCGCATGGCTGAATTGCAAAAAATGAACGACGGGTTTCGCGGCGAATCCCCGGCAACCGGCTTGCGCGGTCTGGCCATTCCGTTACATGCGGGCGCGGAAAAATTCTTCGCGGAGTTCGGACCGACAAAATAATCGCTTAAGGAGCCGGTTTGTTTACGGACAAGGCGCAAATTTGTTTAGCAATCTTTTGGACGCTCTCATTTGGATTTTTCCCTACGCTGGAGGCTCAAGAGCTAAAATCGTTTCGCATTTCGTTAAGTCTGGGATCTGCGCAGCTGCCGCTCTGGGCGGCGCGCGACGCTGGATTGTTTTCCAAGCATGGGCTGAACGTCGAGCTTCTCGGTCTTCAGTCGGCGTCCCGGCAAGTGCAGCTTATTTTAGCGGGGGACACATTGGCGGCGAGCCTATCCGGAACGGCACCCGTGAGAGCTCGCATCGAAGGCGCGGATACGATCATCATGATGGGACTTCTCAACTCCTTCACGCTCTCCGTGATCGTCGTCCCGGAGATAAAAAAGCCCAGCGATCTCAAAGGGAGATTTATTGGTGTCGGTAACTTGGGCGGTTCGCCGACGCTTTTGACGCAGCGGTTGTTAAAAAAGTGGGGGTTGGAGTCCGATGTCAAATTCTTGGCCACCGGGGGCTATATCGAAAGCCTGGCTGCGTTGGAAAAACGGCGCATCCATGCGGCGGTGCTCGATCCGCCGCGGGCCTACATCGGCAGAAAAAAATTCGGCTTCACCGAGCTGGCCAATCTCGGCCAAGAATTCAAATACGCCACGACGGTCATCGTTGCACGCGAAAGCCAGCTGCGTAAGGAGCGCGAGACTTTCTCGCAATTCGCTAAGGGAGTGATCGAGGGCATTCATCGGGTGAAGACGGATCGAGAGTTTGCCATTAAAGTGTTAGGAAAAATGCTCAGGTCCAGCGATCGCGAGATCCTCGAGGAAACGTACCGAGTGTTTTCGGCGCTGTATGAAAAGGCTCCTTATCCGGCTGTGGAAGGAATTCAGCCGATCTTGGACGAAATGTCCGCGCAATTGCCCAAGGCGAAGAACTACAAGCCCGAAGACTTCGTAGATACCAGTATCATGAAGCAACTCGATCAAAGTGGATTTGTCGCAAGTGTCTACCGCTAACGGTTGTTTTATCCGGCTGCGGATTTTTGGATCAAGTTTTTAACGTCTCGATTGGCCGGCGCGTCGCGCCAAAAGATCCAGCCGAATCCGATCACATCTTTAAAGTCGAGGTGACGCGCATGGACCGTGATCGTATCCGTGAAACGTGACCGCGAAATCCGCACGAACACGCCACACGAACACTAGTTCGTGGGGGCAATCGAGCGCAACGACCTGGTGCCAGTTCCCTACTCGGACTTGAATTTGCTGGGGACCTGAGAAATTTGAAAAGTTAAAGACGCGACTCCGTCGCGGGTTTGGCCCTTGACGGTCCCACCGCAACAGCCGTAATTTGTCGTCGTTTAACGTTGGCAGTCTTTGGGAGTTAGCCGGCATGAAAAAGCTGCTCTTGCAGGTTGTGGTGTTCTGGCTTTGTTGTGCGGGCGAGGCGTCGGCCGCACCTCTTCGATTATCTTATTCAGTGGTCGGGCCCACGGTTGCTGGCGTCTGGATGGCCCATGAAACCGGCTTGTTCAAGAAATACGGTCTCGACGTGCAGCTCATTTATATCCCATCCAGTGGAATGAATATCCAAGCGCTTCTTGGTGGCAGTCTTGATGTGAGCGCTCCCGGGATCAGCGGCGTCGTGTTGGCGGCGGCGCGCGGCGCGCCGGTGCTGACGATCGCGGCGATGACCAATCGCCCGGCTATGACTCTTTATGTCCAACCCGACATCGCGCGCCCCGATCAGCTCAAAGGCCAAACCCTGGGCATCTCGCGCTTCAATTCATCGGGGCACACGGTGACAACATTGATCTTGCGCAAGCTTGGGCTGGAAAAATCCGTCACCATGCGCCCGCTCGGCGGCACGCCGGAAATGCAAGCGGCTTTTGAGCAGAAGCAAATTGCCGGCATCGTGACCGGAGTCAAGCCGGGAGCACCTGCGCGGGCGCTGCTAAACGCTTTCGATCTGGACATTCCCTTTTCCATGAACGTCATGGCGGTCACCCGTGAATTTCTGCAAAAGAACCCCGAAATCGCGGAACGCGTGATCAAAGCCTATATCGAAGCCGTTGGCGCGATGAATCATGACAAGGAAGCCACGCTCAAGGTGCTGGCAAAATATTTCAAACGGAGTGATGCCAATTTTCTCGACGAAACTTACGCCCTCGTCACCAGGTTCACCGAAAAGACACCGCGAGTCGATACCCGAAATGTGGCGACGGTCTTGGAGTTTGAACCGGTCAAAGGCGTCGACGCTGAAACGCTCACCGCCAAAGTCATCGATAATAGCGTGATCGATAAACTGGTGAAGGATGGGTTCATCGAAAAAGTTTTCGCCAAGACGGTACGGTAGGCGCGCAGAGCACAATTTGTAGCCGCAAAAAGCAGAACGACCGGCATTGTATTTAATCCGACGTACAAAATCCAAAACAGAAGTTTCTCTTGTCTCTAGGAGGTATTTTGATGAAAGCACAACAATGGCGGCAGGTGCTCGGTGAGTGTGTCAGAGACTTCTTTCGCACCGCGGAGATGGAACATTTTTACTCGATCAGAATGACGCCGGAGCGCGCGCGAATTTATCTGTTGCAGCTAGGTCTCTATGCGCGCCAGCGACGCAACAATTGGCCGCAGGTGGCAGCGAACTGTCCGGAGTTCGAGGTTAAGCAACGAATCTTGGCACATGAGTATGAGGAACTGGTCGAAGACGAGCACTCCAAGACCGGCCATATGGATCTCATTGTTCGTCAAGGCAAAGAAGTCGGCTTGAGCGCCGACGAGGTCATGAACGCCGCGCCGTTGCCCACTACCAAGGCGGCGATGTACGCGTGGTTCTGGATCGCGCGCACCCGTCCGTGGCAGGAAGCGATCGCGGCGTCGACCATCGCCGAGTGGACCAACGACGATCGGCTGTTGGGCGATATCGGCGGCGGCAATTGCAGCCGGCTCTACAAGATTTGGTCGCGGGATCTAAATTTCAGCGCCGCCCAGGTACCGAACTTCACCGCGCATAGCAAGGCCGATGTGAAACATTCCGATATGTTCATCGATGTTCTGGAAAAATATGTCGCGCCGGGGCGAGAGCAGGATGTCCTGACGACCGCGACGGATTCGATGGACATCCACCGCGTCTATTTCGGCGGCATGGCACAAGCGATGGAGAGAGCGTCCTAAGCTAATCGAAAAAGGTGGGCAAGGGACCGCGTCGTTGTTGCTCTTATCCAGCCTCGTTATTCGGTCGTCAATCCCCCCTCCAGCGCCGATGACACCGCACGGTCGCTGGTCGACTCAGTTCACCGAGTTGTCTTTGGTCGATGACGATCGTCGCGCATTGGCATTGAGTGATGGGACAACGGGGATTTTTGGGATTCCACGTCGATCCTTTTATCAAGTCCATCTGCGCGTGATGCCTCTAACGGTCAGTCCTGCACCGGTCCAACAAGCGGACGGATACCGACAACACTGAAAAACAGCTCCTGAATGGAAACCTCGTGGGCGGCTCTGACCTCGCGAAAACTCCGCGAGAGCAGCAAGTAAAACAATACCCGGCAGACGCAAGAGAGCGCAAACAGGCCGAGCAGGCGATAACCGAAAAGCGGCGGCAAGCGCGAGGCAAGATAGCCGCCCAGGAAAGAACCCATAAAAAGTGCGAGGCCATTGATGACATTGAAATAGGCAATGCAACGCACCCGCTTTTGCGGCGTCACGGCGTCGTAGATGAAATTGCCGGCGCTGAGTGTGAATCCGCTCCACGAAAAGCCTGAAAACATTTGAACCATCATGAGATAGGCAGGGTTGTGCGAGAAAAGCCAAAACATCGGGATCAGTGCGGCAAGAAACGAGCTGAGCCGCAGGACTCTCACGTTACCGACGAGATCGGCGTGCCTGCCCCAGAGGGGCAGGGCGACAAGTGCAGCGAGCGAAGAGCAAACCTGGAGCGCCATGTAAGTCACGTAGCTCAATTGCAGATCGCGCAGCATGAAGACGGCGAAAAAGGGAGCCGCCATATACGTGGCGAAAGTCAGACAACCGCTGAAAACCACGAATTTGAGAAAATTGCTCTCACGGAAGCGCCGCAGGAACATAAGAAAAGTGAATTCACTGGCCGGATCTTTTTTATGTGGCGGCTCATCCATCCGGCTGATGAAATAAGCGGAGACAAATCGGGCCGCCGCGGCCAAGGAAAAGATAATCCAAAAACCTGTGGCGTAAGATATCTCGTGGAAAAAATTCAACAGCAATCCCGACGTGACGATGCTGCCGACCGTGACCATGCCCACGGTCCTGCTACGCCATCCGAAATATCGTCCTCTCTTTTTCGCCGGCACGTAGTCGCTCATCAGGCTGCCCCAGGCCGGTCCAGCCAAGCCGCCACACACGGCCGCGAGAATCAAAAGGATCAGCAATAGCTCCACTCGATAAGCAATCTCCAGCAAGGGCAGCACGGCGATACAGAGAAGGAACGACGCCTGGGAGAAAACTAAGCGCACCAATAGTTTGAGCCGGCCGCCGACCCAATAAATGACCCTGACGGAAAAGAACTGCGACAAAGAAGATAAAAGATTGGACAAAGCTGTGATAAGACCGACCTGCTGTACGGTAGCGCCCAAAAAGAGCGCAGCGGGGGTTGCGTAATAGTCGGTAACACCGACCATAAAAGCGGCAAAGATACCGTCCTTGAATGACGAGCGAAGACTTTCTCGAACGTTGACCTTTTTAAACCTCATGATGGCGGGAAGAAAAGAAAAGGATGAGGCATTCTCGCGCGAAATGCCAGAGCATGCCAAAGAGTCGAGACAGCGGTATTGCGCAAGATCCTGAACACCAACTGAAGACCCTGCCATCCTGGCCAACGATGATCTCGATAACGGTGACCCAGGCCCGGCGATGCATAATTTTTCCGTCTGAGGCGGTTTCTTTACTTGCGATCTCCAAGATTTTGAGCATACTGAGCTGAAAGAGAAGTTTTTTGAAAAATGTCTGGCGTAATTAGAAAAATGGACCTGTGGAAAAGGCTGGGCTCTGGCGAGCGGATTGCGGCGGAGGAATGGAGTTATCCTACAGGTATGGTCTGGTGCCCCATGAAGATGAGCGGCATGGCGCTTATGAAGTGCGCCGAGCTGCAAAAAGAATTTGGCTGCGGAAGCCTCAAGCAGTTTAGGATCATCACGACCACGAAGCCCGGGAATGTGCCCTTTCACTGGCCTTGGCTGCGGCGCAGCCGCGAGTGCCCGGAGCGCGCGCCTGAAAAAGAGGTGCGCGAATTGCGCTTGGCTCTGAGCCCGCTCAAGTTAGTTGAGAAGAGCAGGAAAAATCCCCGAGCCTACCATTGCCCGGCGTGCGGCGACCGCAAAGCGTTCGGCGCCCGCCATTGTCGCCGCTGCTGGCGTCTCTCCGTGGCAAAATAACCAAAGACGAAAGACTGAAAACCTACGATGTTCAAATCGTTCAAGCCGTTCAATCGCTTTGCTCCGTTCCAATCGTTTGGGGAACTTTCGATCGTCTAAAAAAACGCGCTGATCGCCGCCGTAAGCGTCGACCGGGCGCCTCTGTAGTTAAGCTCTTTTCCCTTGCCCTCTTTCAGTTGTATTTTGATGTTCGCAGTTGTAAGCGATTCCGAACTCTGGGATATCATCCAGAACGACGACTTCAGATGAGCAACGCGGCAGTTAAGATCCTCGATTGGGGACAGATTTATCAGGAATCCCTGGGGACGGAAATTCTCCGGAGCGAACGGCGGCGAGTCACGATCCTGGCGGGGCTTTTCGCGTTCGCTGCTTGTGTCTACACTTTCTTAGCCTTTGTGCCGGGGCCTCTCACTCCCGAGTTCCGCGTCCGGTTTCACGCTCAGTGGCCGTGGATCATCTCGCTCTACGGAGCGGTCGCAGCCTACGAATGGGCGCTGCGCGCGGCAATTGGCTGGCTGATCGAGCATCGACGTCAGCCCAACATCGCTCTTCGCTTCGTGAATGCTTTCGTCGAGACGTCCATTCCGACCGTGATGTTGTTCATGGCGGTGTCCCTAATGGGCCCGCGAGACGCGCTTGGCTCACCGGCGTTCCTGCTCTATTTCTTTTTTATCCTTCTATCGATACTTCGACTGGACGTTAGACTGTGCCTCTTTACCGGCTTGGTTGCGGCAGTGGAGCACTTTATTTTTATGTACGTTGTGATCGGCACATTGGAGCCCGAGGTGCAGTCGTCGTTTTGGCGCACGCCCGTTTTTAATATTAGCCGCTCTCTCATCCTGTTTGTGGCCGGACTGGTCGCCGCCTTGGTCACTAGAGAAATCAGGCGCCAAGTCGAACTCTCGCTACGCACGGTTCAAGATCGCGATCGGGCGGTTCGCATCTTCGGTCAATACGTCTCGCCGCAAATCGCTGAAAAGTTACTTCATCAGCCCGTCGATCTCGGCGGCGAATTGCGCAACGTCTGCGTGATGTTTCTCGATATCCGCAACTTCAGTAGCTACGCGGCTGGCGAAAGGCCGGAGGCCGTGATGGCCTACCTGAATACGCTGTTCGACTTTATGATCGACGTCGTCAACGAACATCACGGAATCGTGAACAAGTTTCTCGGCGACGGATTCATGGCGGTCTTCGGGGCTCCCATCGAAGACGCCGAGCGCTGCGCTCATGCGGTGGGCGCCTCTCTGGAAATTCTCGAGCGCCTCGACCGGCTGAACGCGGCGGGCAAGATTCACCCGACACGGGTGGGTATCGGGCTTCACATGGGTGAGTGCGTAACTGGAAACGTCGGCTCCAACGATCGCAAAGAATACACAATTATCGGCGATGTCGTGAACCTGGCGTCAAGACTGGAACAGGCTACCAAGGACTTTCAAGCTCGGCTCTTGATCTCTGAAGCGGTGCGTCGAAGTCTCGATGCGGCAATGTCTGGAGTTGAAGATCTGGGGCCGGTCCCGCTAAAGGGCCAACCGAATCCGGCTCGCATCTTTAAAGTCGCGTAACGCAACGCACAATTGATGCGGGTCAAGCATGAGCATTGAGTAATTTGCGGTTCGCATTGTCGCTGAAGTATTGCTGCTCTGCTTTGTAACTCGGCAATGAAACGACGCGTCGGCGTGGGCCAGACACTAGGCGCCAAAATGGTGCGTGACAAGCTCTGGGGAAAAAAGGGAGGCGATTTGCCTCCCTTTTTTTCTTGTGATTTGGCAACCTATTAATGCACGCTTATTTCGATCTGCCGGGGTTTGCCCTCTTCCGCCTTCGGCACGCGTATCTCCAGGATGCCGTCTTTGTACGTGGCCTCGATGCCATCCTGTTTCACGGTCTCGGGCAGCGAGAATGAACGCCAGAACTTTGCGGTGACCCGTTCCACATGGCGGTATTCAACACCGTCAGCCGGCTTCTCGGATTTTCTTTCCCCGCTGAGAACCAGGGTTCCGTCCTTAACTTCCACCTTGATGTCTTCCCTTTTCATCCCTGGAAGCTCCGCGCGAATGAGATACGAATCCTTGCTTTCCAAAACATCCACGGCTGGATACCACTTCGATACGCTCGGTTGTGTCGATGAGCGACCGAGGTTTTCATCGAATAGACCGTTAAACACAGACCGAAGATTGCCAAAACCCGCGAATGGTTCAAATCTTACTAGTTCCATATTAGTTACCCTCCTTATGTTCAAAACATTAAGCACGGCTCCTCCAGCCGTCAAGTCGCTTGACAAGCGTCCGGTCAGTGCTTAGTGCGTTACGCGCCTGCGTAATGCAGTTGGAAAATTGCGATTTCAAACTAGTGTCGCGTCTCAGAAGTTTGTTTAACAAGTCCAAACAATGGCGGCAGCTAAAGGCGAACTCAAATCCTCCTTTGTCCGAACTGCTGAGGCGAGTTTAACGGAACTCGCCAGCGCGGAATCGGAACCATGGGCGAGGGACAGGGCTTCGTGCGGAACACCGAAGGGTCAACAGAGGCTGTAAAGCCTGGGACAGCAGCAGTGCTACCGCTAGGTTATGCCCGAGTGGAATTCCACAATCACGCGGTTTGAGGCAAAAATTTCACTAAATTGTAATAAATAAATCGATAGCGCGGGTTGTATTAATTATTTAAATTGCCATATTAGGACTTTCACTGACAACACGCTACAAAATGCCTTACGCTAAATCGCTGAGAGTAATTGGCCAGTCGTTGGAAGTCGCCAAGCTTCCGGCTTTCGAGCTAGAGATGGACGGCTCCAATTACGTCGTGACGAGTGACTCTCTGACTCAAACAGGCGAATGGATTTTGCGGCACGCGGTCAGCCCCAACGATATTTCCGCGGAGAGCACTCGCCAATCGCCAGTGAGTCGGCCGGTGCGTTTCGGTCCAGCCGATCTTTCACGTCTTGATGACCAGGCCCAGAAACAACGGCGAAATGATTCTGCTCCGCCGAGACAGGCCTATAGTCGCCTGTCGCAACTCTTGCGGGCACTCGGGGATCATCTCGACCAAACTCAGGCAAGCGCCTTTCATATTTCCTGGACATCTAATTCGGTTTCCGTCGATTTCCAGTCACCGGACGGTCAAAGCGATTCGCGAACGTTTACCACTGACAAGCTCCAGCAACTGGGTTCGCATTTGAGATTCCGACGATCCACCGTTTTTCGTTACGGTATTCCGGTTCCAAAAAAATATACAGATATCTGAAGACTAGACACACCGAACATTCCTAATTTGCCGGCGCATCGCTTATAGGCTTATTTATCTTGCTCTCATCGTGAGATTTGCTGGAGAAAAATATCAACGTCCACACCCACTGCTGCGCTAGCCCGCTTTCCTCATCTCCTTGGCCAAAATCTCGTTGACGAGAGACAGGCCGACGTTGGGCGTTCAAACCTTTCAAGCCGATTAAGAACCAACGCGCGCATTCAGGGTTGCGTGTTTACTTTCGCTCGTTGTGACGCCGTCGATAATTTGATTATTCGTTGAGTAATGCAAATTCATGTCTGCGATCCAGCTACTGGCGAGATCGCTCTGATCCGGCTGAATTCGTGCACGTGTTTTAGTCCAACGCCGTTGATCGCGGTAGCAAGAAGCGATTCAACATCAGATCTCACGGTGCCGAAATCGTCGATGCCTCCGACTCTCATCCTGGTCTGGGCGTGGCCTTTAGATTCTTGAAGTTGTTGAAGCTGCATCACTCGAGCGCTACCGCCGGATCTAAGACCATGCAAAATTACCCTTTCCCGGCGCTCCAGTGACAAATCCGCACGAACATCCATACGTCGTCGGGCACTTGACAACACTGGGGCCTCATTTGTTACAGGTCATTGGAAAATGTTAGGAAAAGGCAGCGGCGTACGATCATTCAGACGCAGAGAGATCCACGAATCACGACTCCAGATGGCGCAAAGGACGACCCATGCGGAGAGAACCATGATGAATATCCTTCGGCAATACTGGCATCCGGTTTTATGGTCCAAAGAAGTCGCCGATAAACCCGTCCCGGTCAAGCTACTCGATCAGCCGTTGGTGATTTGGCGCGCCAATGGAAACGTGTCGGCATTCTACGATCTCTGCATTCACCGCGGCGCGGCGCTTTCACTCGGATGGGTGAACGGCGATCAGCTCGTGTGTGGTTATCACGGCTGGAACTACGCCGCGGATGGTAGTTGCACGCGCATACCGTCACTGCCGCCGGATCGCGAGATACCGGCTAAGGCGCGCGCCAAGGCTTATCGCGTCCAAGAGCGTTACGGCTTGGTCTGGGTCTGCCTCGATGAGCCGCGCCAAGATATTCCGGAGTTTCCAACTGAATTTGGTGATCCCAGCTTTAATTGGGAACCCTACACTTCGGAAGGTCAATGGCGCGCCAACGCCGCACGCATGATCGAAAACCTCGCTGACTTCTCCCACTTTCCATGGGTCCACGCCGGTATTCTCGGCGACCCCGATCAAGCCGAGGCGCCCGCGATCACACTCACCGAGACCAAGGGCGGTTTCCAGTATGAGATCGATACGCCGGTCAATAAATTCCGCCCGAATAGCGCCGCTAAACAGTTGTACACGGTAATCCTGCCGTTCATGGTGACGATCCAACGGCGCCAACCCGGCAGCGTCGAGCGCCATACCAATATTTATCTCTGCACCCCGGTGTCGAATCACGAGACCAAATTTTACCGCCTCGCCGGGCGCAACTATCGCGACGTGAAAACCGACGACCAGTTAAACGCGCAGCACCGGCGCATCTTCGAGCAAGATAAAAGAATCGTCGAATCCCAGCGGCCTGAAGAGCTTCCTCTCGATCTCGCCGAGGAGCTGCACTTGCGTGGCCCGGATACTCCCGCTCTGGAATATCGCCGGCGCCTCAAGCAGATGGGGATTGAATGGCTATAGCTCTACGTTCAAATCGTTCAAGTCGTCCAAGCCCCCCTCTTGAATCCTCCCCCGCGACGCGGGGGAGGACAGAGGTGGGGGATTGAACCCTTCGGCTTCGCTCAGGACAGGCTCCGCGTAGCGGTTGAACGGCTTGAACGTTTTGAACTCTCTTATTGAGGCAAGAAATGCCTGACCATTTCGATGTCATTGTCGCCGGCGGCGGTTCGGCGGGCTGCGTGATCGCATCACGCCTTGCCGAAGAACCGAAGCGGGAAGTGTTGTTACTCGAAGCTGGACCCGACCCGCAGCCGATTCCTGAAACGGTCGTCGACGCGGAGAAAGCCACCAACCTGCTGCTGGAGAGTCCTTATATTGTCATGTATCCGACCAAGCGCAACTATGACTCCAGCGAATTTTACTCCCTCGCGGGACGGATCATGGGCGGCGGGTCGTCGGTCAATATGATGTCGATTCCGCGGCCGATAGAAGCCGACATGGACACTTGGTCGGCTCAAGGCAATCCCGATTGGTCATGGGAAGAAATCCTGCCGGTGTTGAAGCGTATCGAAGCCGATCAGGATTTTCCCCATAGTCCGATTCATGGCGATCACGGCCCGATCTATGTGAAGCGCAAACATGTCTTCGATGCACAGCTCGGCGCACCGGAACAGGCGTTGTTAAAAGCGGTAACCCTCTTGGGATTGCCGCGCTTCGACGATCAAAACGAGCCGAATCCCTACGGCATCGCGCCGACGGCGCGCAATATCAAAGACGGCAAACGACAATCTTCGGCGGTGGCCTATCTCGGTCCAGCGCGAGCGCGACGAAATCTCAAGATCATCGGTGATGCCCAGGTGATCTCGCTGATGTTCAAAGGCAACCAAGCGGAAGGCGTACGCTATCGAATTGATGGCAATGAGCACACCGCCACAGCGGACAAAGTCGTGCTCAGCGCCGGTGTGTATCATTCACCGCAGATTCTCATGCTCTCGGGCATCGGCCCGCGCGATGAGTTGGAACGTCATGGCATTTCGGTCGTCCATCGACTCGACGGCGTCGGCGAAAATTATCAAGACCATCCCGTGGTGACGATGACGCTGAAAGCGAAAACGGACGGTCTCGAGTCGCACGCGCGCGGCCGCTCGACCTTGAAACTCTATTTCAAAAGCGATCCGGCGCGCGAGTATATCGATTTTCACATCATCCTGCGCGACATCACCACGGTTTCCGGGATCGGCGACATGATCGGGTTCTCCTGTCACTTGCTGGAGCAAACCAATCGCGGCCGCTTGACGCTGCAAAGTTCTGATCCGACGGATTTGCCGATTATCGATCCGCGCATGTTGGAGCACCCCAAAGACATTCAGGCGATGGTCTCGGCGATGAAATTCGTCCAGCAGCTTGCCGCCACCGAACCGATGGATAGTTTCTGCGGCGAGTTATTTTCGCCGAGTCCGGATGAAGATTGGACCAAGTTCGCCCGCTCCACTTACACCAGCTATTTTCACGGCGTCGGCACCTGTAAGATGGGACCCGCGTCCGACCCCATGGCCGTTGTCGACCAGCACCTGCGCGTGCACGGCATGGAAAATCTCTGGATCGGCGACGCGTCGATCATGCCGACGGTCGCTCACGCGAATACCAATCTCACCAGCATGATGATCGGCGAGCGCGCCGCCGACTTCATCAAAGAATACTCCTAATCAAGCGCGCTCGTGAAAAGAGAAATCATCATCTGCAGCTTTTGGCTGCTGCTCTCGTTCTACTTATCCATTGAATCGTATCGGCTCGGGCTAAGCACGGGCAATCGGCCCGGGCCAGGGTTTTTTCCTTTCATCGCCGCCATCGCCATAGGACTGATCGCCGCTTTTCGCTTGGTCAATAGTATTCGAAAGAGTTCGCCCGATAATAATTCTGAACTAGGCATCGCCGGCGAAGCGAAACTCGTACTTTACGTCATTGCTGGCATGATGGCTTACGCATTCTTGCTCGACCTTCTCGGATTTTTTTTCTGCACGTTTCTGCTTGTCGCTTTCTATTTAAAAGTCATCGCTGCGCGCCGCTGGCCCGTGACTCTAAGTTTTGCGGCTGCGGTGGCGCTGACGTCTCATTTCTTTTTTGACGTGCTGTTAAAAGCCGAGTTACCGAGAGGCTTGCTTAGCTGGCTCATTTGATACACGACCGATGGACACGCTGCACTCGTTAGCTCAGGGTATTCTCACCGCCGCTTCGCCGCTCAATCTACTATATGGATTCGTCGGCGTACTGCTCGGCACCTTGGTCGGCGTGCTGCCCGGACTCGGTCCCGCCGGAGCCATCGCTTTACTCTTGCCGCTGGCTTTGCACGCGCCGCCTCTAGCCTATTTGATTATGTTGTTCGGCATTACCTACGGCGCTCAGTATGGCGGCTCCACGACGTCGATTCTCGTCAATATTCCGGGCGAAGCTTCTTCGGTCATCACCTGTCTGGACGGCTACGCCATGGCGCGCCAGGGTCGCGCCGGTCCGGCGCTTGGCATCGCCGCTTTCGGATCCTTCATCGGTGGCACGATCTCGATTTTTGGCTTGGCGTATTTAGCGCCGGCGCTTGCGGAATTTGGCCTTCATTTCGGCCCACCGGAGTATGCCGGCCTCATGCTTTTCGGTTTGACCGCGCTGGTTTATCTGGCGCACGGTCCGATGGACAAAGCGCTCCTGATGGCGCTCTTCGGCAGCCTGCTCGCCAGCGTCGGCCTCGATCCCGTCACCGGCCAGCCGCGCTTCACGTTCGATATTCTGGTGCTGCGCGACGGCGTTGGCTTGACTCCCGTCGTGATCGGTCTCTTTGGAGTTTCCGAGGTCTTGGTCAATCTGCGGACGCAAGCGGGAGAAGTTTTTCAAAAAACCATAAAGGGCCTACTGCCGACACTGCAGGATTGGAAAGATTCCGCCCTGCCGATCACGCGCGGCACGATTCTGGGCTTTTTGGTCGGCGCAATTCCCGGGTTGAATGTCGTGATCGCCACGTTCGCCGCCTATGCGGTGGAAAAAAAGATATCGAGACATCCGGAAAAATTCGGCCGCGGCGCGATTGAAGGCGTGGCGGCGCCCGAGACGGCGAATAATGCGGCGAGCTGCAGCGGCTGGATCCCGCTTCTCAGCTTGGGCTTGCCGACCGGCTCGGTCACATCTTTGATCTTCGGCGCGCTGCTGATCCACGGCCTGGCGCCCGGACCGTTGTTCATTAAAAACTCGCCGGAAGTATTTTGGGGCGTTCTCGGCAGCATGGTCATCGGCAATGTGTTGCTGCTCATTCTCAATCTGCCGCTGATCGGCCTCTGGATCAAAGTGCTCCAGGTTCCCTACTTTTTTCTCTTTCCGTTGATCATTTTGTTTGGCATCATCGGCGCCTACACCACGTCGGGTAATACGGGCGACGTCGTGATCATGATTATTTTCGGCGTGGTCGGATATCTGATGAAAAAATTTGCCTATGAGCCCGCGCCAATGGTACTGGGATTGGTGATCGGGCCGCTATTGGAAACCGCCATCCGGCGTTCGATGATCATGTCCAAGGGGCACGTCGGCATTTTTTTTCAACGCCCGATCGCGGCATTCTTCATGGGCGCGGCGGCGCTTATGCTGTTGAGTCCGCTGCTCACGCGGCGGCGACTGGGTCAAGATATCATTGAAAAACTGGAAGAACAGTGATGGTCAAATTCACAAAATGACGGAAAAGCAAACTGCTGGGTATAAGAGCGCAATCGTGAAATTTGTCTTGTAGGTCACCCCCGAATGTTTTAATCGGGGGCCCAGGTCCGGATTCGCCTGGATTCCCGCTTAAAGCATGCGGGAATGACGGGCCTTAAGAAATTGACTATCAATGTGAGTTGGGAGGCTCCATGAAATTGAAGTCGTTGATTCTAACCTGGGCTGTGCTCGGATCGAGCCCGATTCTCTATGGCCAAGGTTTTCCAAACAAGCCGATCGAGCTCGTCGTGTCGTCAAGCCCGGGCGGCGGCGTCGATCTGGTATTTCGCCTCATCGCCGACGATCTTGCGAAAAATTTAAAGACACAGGTAAACGTGGCCAATCAAACTGCCGGTGCCGGCGCCATCGCAGCCGAAAAAGTAGCGGCTGCGCGCAAGGACGGCTACACGTTGTTGGGCTCACTGCTCGGCCAAGTGGCCACGATGACCGTGGCCAATCCGAAGGCTCCGGCGAATTTGCTGCGCGATTTTCAGCCCCTCGCGATCTTGC
>WNFR01004158.1_pt1 | contig 14900 bp, 13 predicted proteins | sample 5400221 | NCBI WGS metagenome assembly WNFR01 (sample SAMN13153357, study PRJNA577476) | soil metagenome | isolation source: 40 cm soil under Madrone tree | place: USA:California | collected 2016-06-14 | reverse complement strand
ATCATAGCCGTCCTGCCGGATTACCGCAGTTGCCGTCGCCTGCTGCTGCGTCACCAAACTCAGATTGCTGTTATTGTTGTGTACTAAATTGGTCACAAACTGGATTGGATTGGGACCATGTCCACCAGTCACATTTCCAAGTGGCGATACCGCAAACGCCGTCCCAAGCGTAATCAAAAATAGCAAGCTTATAACAGCAATACTGATAACCCCCTTGCGCCCTTTCGGAGGGCGGATCGTGCGTGGACTCTTCGTGTTTGTGCCAGGTATCACCACTGGCTGACGTAATGCCGTCGTGGTGCCTCTTGTGGATGAAGAGGGCAATGCGCCTGTATGAATATCAGGCAGAACACGTGTCACGTTTGGAGGAGTAATATTCTCAAGCAGGCTTCCTGTTGTGTCAGGAGAAGATCCAGTTTCTATCAAAGGGCCTGAAATACCGGGAGAACTATCATACTCTAGATACCGGGTCCTTTTGCCAGGAAGTGGAGTGTTCTTAGGAAAAGGTACCTGTTCCGCAGGAGATAACTGGCTAACCAGCCCTGGTAATTGCAATTCATTGGTAACGCTACGTTGACGATCATCAGAAGACGACATACATATTTCCCCAATCCATCAGGGTTGCATCTGGAGATGATTCCCCCGACCTAAACGTATTATACGCTTTGAATTAGACTGTACTCACTTTGCAAAGTATAATCAACCCGCTTAAGGCCACGTGTAGGACTAAGGTACCTACCAGAAATATCGTTCTTAACCACACTAGAGCAAACTTCGTGACCTTATTGCTTATCCTGCTCAACAGCAGTAATTCCTTCTATACAACGTAGCGTTTCGATTTTTTCGCAAAGAGACAACACTTGAGCCATGACTACAGCCGGATCACGAAAACTCCTCATCGGTTATGCAGCTTAGCAATCGGTAACTATTCCCGGCGGCATGTAAATTTTGTTAGAGTATAATAGAAAGGCTATTATCATCGCGTCCAACAAGGAAAGATAGTAAACATCAATGCCTATATCTCGGCGGCTATCGTTTATCCTTCTATTGTCCTGCTTACTCGCTGCCTGTGGTCCCTTCGGCGGGAGCAACAGCGGAGGCGCAGCCCAAGCACCTGTAGCTCAATTGACGCATACAGCAACAGCTGTTCAGACACCTGCCGGCACAATCGTTGATACGTGCCCTGGCTCCCTGGGCCAGCTAAAAAACTGTTATACCCCTCATGCCTTGCGTGTTGCCTATGGTTTGGAAGCATTGACAGAGCAAGGCTTCACAGGCAAGGGACAGACAGTTGTCGACATCGTCTCGTTTGGCAGCCCCACGTTACAACAGGATATGGATGTGTTTGACAGGCAGTTTGCTTTGCCGCCGATCACCGTCAAAGTTGTGGCACCGCTTGGCACAGTACCTTTTAACCCCAAAAATAACGATATGGTTGGCTGGGCACTTGAAACCGAGCTCGACGTGCAAATCATTCACGCCATTGCTCCTGGTGCAGGCATCGTGGTTATGACCAGCCCCATTGATGAAACTGAGGGCACTATCGGCCTGCCCCAATTTCTCAAACTAGAACAATATGCCGTTTCTCATCACCTCGGCCAGGTTTTTTCGCAGAGTTATGTAGCCTCTGAGACAACGCTTTCAGATAGTGCTGGCCGGCAACTTGTTAAAACGTATGCTGGTTTCTACCAGCAGATTACGACCCAGCAGGGATGGACAGTCGTCTCCGGTTCGGGCGATCATGGAGCAACGGACTTCGCTGATGTTGCCGCCACCAAATTGTCTCCCACTCCCATCGTCAATTTTCCGGCAGATGTTCCCTGGGTGACCGCTGTCGGGGGCACAACGCTCGCACGCGCAGCAAGCGGTTATAATGAAACGGCCTGGTCGGGCAGCGGTGGCGGTTTCAGCAAGTTCTTCAGCGAACCGGACTTCCAAAAGGGCCTGCCGCAGCCGGTACAAGCGCAATTAGGTGGACGACGTGGCTTGCCCGATGTTGCAGCGGACGCGAATCCAGAAACCGGCATGGCTTTTTACTTCGATGGAAACTGGTCGCTTACGGGGGGTACCAGTGCCAGTACACCACTTTGGGCGGGCATGATCGCCGTTGCCGATCAGGTGGCCGGGCATCCACTCGGCTTGATCAACCCTGGCCTTTACAAATTAGCGACATCCAGTTCCTATGCACAGGACTTCCATGATATCACCGTCGGTAACAATAACGTCGATGTTAATGGCACCCGAGTGCAAGGCTATCAAGCCGTGGCTGGCTGGGACGCTGTTACCGGCTGGGGCGCGCCGAACGCGCAAAAACTACTTCCCGACCTTGTCGCTGCACTAAAATAAGTATTAGGATATCTAATAGCGGATTCTGCTGGAGGAGTTAATCAACACGAATGCGTATATCTCGACTTCTATTTGCCTTTCTCGCGGCGTTACTGTTACTCTCTGCCTGCGCTCCTTCAAAGAATGATACGGGAGCGACGCTGGCACATAGTCCAACAGTCATTGCACCGCAGACACCGACAAGTACCGTGATTGCTGCTTGTCCAATCGTAGTAGCTTCTAGTACATGCCGTACGCCCTATGATTTCCGGGTGGCCTACGGCGTACAGTCCCTTATAGAACGAGGTTTTACAGGCAAGGGGCAGACAATCGTGGATATCGTCTCCTATGGAAGTCCCACCTTGCAGCAAGATATGGATATATTCGATAAGCAGTTTGGTCTGCCACCGATCACTATCAAAGTCATTGCTCCGCTCGGCGTAGCGCGCTTTAATGCCACTAATCAGGATATGGCCGGCTGGGCAGGAGAGACAGAACTCGATGTGCAAATTATCCACGCCGTCGCACCCGGCGCAAATATCGTCGTTTTGACCAGCCCGGTTGACGAGACCGAGGGTACTATCGGCCTGCCTCAATTTCTGCAACTCGAACAGTACGCACTCACCCATCATCTTGGCAACATCATCTCACAAAGTTGGGGAGCCTCCGAGGTGACATTGAAGGATGCCGCCGGTCAGCAAGAGATACACAAGTGGGATGCTTTCTTGAAACAGGCTACGACACAGCAGGGCATTACCTTCTTCGCCTCCTCTGGCGATAATGGTGCCACCGATTATGTTGATTTAAAGGCGACCAAACTCTCGCCCACACCGACTACCAGCTTTCCCGCCGATGATCCCTGGGTCACCTCTGTTGGTGGTACCTCGTTGCAGCGCAATGGCACTGCCTTTCAAGAAATCGCGTGGAACAGGAGCGGAGGTGGCTTTAGCTCATTCTTCGCCACGCCGGCTTATCAACAGGCATTGCCGGCTTCAGTGCAAAGCCAGCTTAAGCAACGGCGCGGTGTTCCCGATGTTGCAGGAGACGCAGACCCTCGTACTGGATTAGCCATTTATACTAGTGGGTGGGAGCTGGGCGGCGGTACCAGCGCCAGCGCTCCACTCTGGGCAGCATTCATGGCGATTGCCGATCAAATGGCCGGTCACCCTCTCGGTTTCATCAATCCGGCGCTCTACAAGTTAGCGACATCCAGTTCCTATGCACAGGACTTCCACGATATCACCGTCGGTAACAATACCGTCGATGTTAATGGCACTCCGGTGCAAGGCTATCCTGCCGTGCAGGGCTGGGACCCCATCACCGGCCTGGGTACACCCGATGCAGAAAAACTATTGCCAGGCCTGGTCGCTGCCATAAACAGATAGCGGCTCTGGTCAATCGAATTCGACCAGAGTCGCTATCCATTCATCTTCTCTCTGTGAGATACTAAATTTGTCTCTGCTGGGGGGAGGTATATTGGTACTGGTTATAGCCATAACTTGGCTGGCCGAACATCACACGCCGGCGGCGCTGACCGAAGACCAGGTACAGGAAGATGCCAAGGAAAGGTATCAACCAGATCGCTGCCAGCCATAATACAGTACCGGCAAACGAATGTTCGTCTTCAAACACCATGATAGTCGCTATGATATGGCCGAGCAGGGGCACAAACACAATAATCAGAAACAGTATCGAATTGAATAAACAACCACGGTTTCCCGACATTTTAAGAGTTTCTCCTCGTAGGTAACACAGTTAAACGTGGGTCTTACGCCCCGATATTAAAGCAGATTTCAGCCACACACATGCAACTTAAGAACAACGCTCTCTTTTCAGTTCTCTAATGCTATATACGGGTCGAGCGCTCAATGCGTTTCAAATGTGGATCTGTTAGAACTTTAGTACCAATTGCTCCCCAAACCGCTTGAAGTTTAGCCTGCTCCCGTGTATAATTAGAACATAATTTCGACTTTTCGCGGGCTTAAACCTATTGGAGCAGTATCTTTAGAGAGGCTGGTGACGATGTGGACCGTTTTCGCATGCAACAGCGCAATCGACGAGCTCCTTCGCAACGTCTAAGAGTCACAGATGAAGACATGTTGAACGAAGGTGAGTACGATGATGTCTGGCCAGCGCGTCTGCCTACCAGTACACGTCGTTATCAAAATATGCCTGATGTACGCACAGAGGCAGGACGCAGGTATGTTGACGCTCAGCCACCAATCGGACAGAGATTTTATACAGCTGGCGATCCATATGATCGCCGCTCATCCATACCTCCTCGGCGCACCGCGACACAAACCAGTTTACCGGCAGTACAGGGCACCCGGCAGCGCAACATCTACACCGGCGATATCGTATACCACGACAACGATGGACATGCAAGGGGCAGGCAAGGGATACGCTATCACTGGCTTGTGTTTGCTGGCGTGGCTATGATCATCATGCTCATCGGCTGGATCGCCTTTAGCGCATTGGGCAATTGGTGGCAGGTGACCCTGGACGATTGGCATTATGGTCGCCCGCGAACCTTTCAGACCAGTGCAGTTGTTGGCCACAATGACTCAGCGAGCAATCCAAGCCACTTCATTGCTATAAACCTCAATCGTCATATTCTCGTCATCGAACTGCCCGGAGGAGACCCGTCAAAAGCCAGAATATTCAGTGGGCCAATACTCATCGGGCAAGGCCAGGAGCTTACACCCGTCACTTTAACCTTCAAAGATGTCAATGGTGATGGGTTGCTCGACATGATTATCAATGTCCAGGATAGCCACTTCGTCTTTATCAACGAAAAAGGCACATTTCGCCCTGCCCGTCCAGGTGAAGGTATACAGAGCCGATCCGTTAATCAGAGTACACGCTCTACATAATGTGAGTTGAGCCAATATCTCTGGCTGATCCCTTTTCTTCGATTTCTGTTGAGTTACTGGAGATCGATACCTCTACAGGCGAATGGGCAGAGACAAGAGCTGTCCCGGCAGCATGCTTTTGTGTATATATGGTTAGAGCCGGAAATGCACCGGAAAGTGTTAGTGTATCTTCCCATTCGGCTTTTTTAGTAAAAAACGAGCGTAGCGCTAATATGGAGAAAGTGATCAACCAGGTTAAGAGCAGCCCAAGCAGTGTCCAGGCTAAGATCACCTGTGTGAACGAGAATGCGGAGGTAGTTACATCCATGGACACGTCCCCTCAATACACTTCAATGAAAAATTAACGGTTCGTCATCAATATAGTAGACGAAATGAAGAGAAGATATTAACTCTCATGCCTCTTATTGCCAGAAAAATTACCACGACAATCCTATCCAGGCAGGTTCGAGCCAGCACAGAATCCTCTATCAGAGAGGACGAAGCACAATCGCAAAAAGTTTCACATAGCATCCGTGGTGTATCAAAACCATCGGAAGACACGTTTTCTATGAGGAGAAAGGTGTATGAATGTATCAACTTGCGCTTTTTGACGATTCCTGCCACAATAGCGAGAGGAAAGAATGGCGTGTTTAACCCGAGGCAAAACCGAATGGAACGAGTAAATTGGCAGCGCGTACGCGATATTCTCATCTCTGTGATATGTGTTGGTATCCTATTGTGGGCGGCCTTTACAATCATGAGCATATTCGTGCATGCCATCGTGTTGCTCTTGCTCGCCATGGCAGTGGCGTTCCTGGTTACACCGCTGGTAGACCTGATCAACAAATATGTACCGCGCGTGATAGCGGCGCTAATCGTCTACATTATTGTAGTAGCCGGCCTGGGTTCACTTTTATACGCCCTTGTTCTCTCGCTGATTCAGCAGGTGAGTTACTTCTCCACACACTTGCCGGTGTATGTACTACATCTGCCAGATACTTATCAGGCAGTCCTGAACTGGCTGTTACAACAGGGTATTTCACAAGACGCTATCACCAAAGCAATTAACACTATCGATGATCAAGCAAACGCTTTTGCGCTGTCTCTGGCTACCAACCTCGTGTCAATAGTCCTCTTAGTGACCGATGCGATCGTTAACGTTCTATTGGTAGTTGTGCTCAGTTTCTACCTGACTCTTGATGGCAAGCGTATACGCAAGTCTATCGTCGGTCTCGCTCCCCAACGCTCCATGAAGCACGTACAGTTGTTCGAGGATGCGCTCAACCGCGTGGTTGGCAACTATATTCGTGGGCAGCTCTCACTGGCCGCTATCATTGGCATCCTGGCTGGCGTGGGAACTTACTTCCTGGGATTAAGCAACTTCGCGCTCATCATTGGGGTGCTGGCCTTTCTCTTTGAGACGATTCCAATGGTAGGGCCTGCACTTGCCACTATTCCGGCAGTGCTCATCTCACTCCTCTTGCCAAATCCTTTTCCTCGCACTTACGCGATCCTTGTATACTTTGTTATCGTTCAAATAATCGAGGCCAACATCCTGGGGCCACGCATTGTGGGACACGCTGTTGGTCTGCATCCCGTCGCCTCTATCCTTGCGTTAATTATCGGGGCGCAATTGTTTGGACCCTTTGGTGCATTACTGGCGACACCCGTTGTGGCTGCCTTTTGGGTTGTCATTGCGAGTCTTTACAGATCGGTACGGGGTGAAAGCGCGGATGAAATACTTGCCAGGAGGCGCTCTTCCTGGATTCGACGCCCTGCACATACTGGCTACCTCAGGTTTCGCAGGGGAAGCCACGGCAGTACAACTCCTGGTGAGGATAGGACGGTGAGTGAACAGTCTCATGACAGATCATCTCCTGCTGGTGCATCAGATCAGCAGGAGAAAGAAATCAAAACACCAGGCAAGGTTGAGCAGATAGATCTGTTACGTCCTGTTCCCCAACAAGAGCAGCCAACAGCTACATCCTCGGGGCATCAGACTGATCGTGGAAATGAGGAGTAGGATCGCTAAATCAAACCTGGCCAGTTGCCCCACCGGCTCAGGTCATCGTGCCAAAAACTTTACGTAATTCTTCTTCGCCCTCGCGATTGACCAGTGCAAACAATTCGTCGTTGGCATAAATCTTCGTTTCGGCGCTTGGAATGATATATTGCCGATCTCGGATGATCAATGCGAGATTGGAACTGCGCGGTAGATTGATATCGCGCAGCATCTTACCAACAATCGGCGATTCCGCAGGGATGCGCATCTCAATGATCTCCAAACCAGCATTCTTTAACGTCATCAGCGGAATAAAGCGCGAACTGGGAAGCTCAACCTCGATCAGCGCAAGAATCGCCTTTGTGGGGCTAACCGTCAGGTCGATACCCAGCTTTTGAAAGATTTCTGCATGCTTAGGGTTGTTCACGCGCGCGATGGTGCGGCCAACTTTGTAACGCTTCTTCGCCATCTGGCAAATCACCAGGTTATCTTCGTCATCGCCCGTAACCGCAATAATAACATCGGCGCGGCTTGCTCCCACCTCTTCCATAGTTCTGGCCTCGCACGCATCACCGCGAACGACCGCCGGCCCCAATTCCTCGTTTAACGCCTGGTAGCGTGCAAAGCCTTTCTCAAGCAACAGCACTTCATGCCCCTGGCTTAATAGACTCTTGGTGAGGTAGTAGCCAATATCACCACCACCTCCGATAATCATATACATACCGTTCCCTCAATTTCTCCCGCGAGGTCGTTCTGCCGCCTATGGCATCTAATATTTCCTTTGAAGCCTGGTCTGGCATTATTTGACCGCACATTCCTGGGTTACTTCGCCTTAAGCAGGGCGTCGAAGAACATCTGCGCCCCTATTGTTGTAGGGCACATTGTATCCATGCCCAGTTCGTGGTACGTTTGCTCACGGATAGGGTCGTAGATACGGCACATAACCTTTTTTACTCTGAAAATTTCCTTGGCGATTTGACTCGCCATAATGTTCCGGTTGTCTCCATTGGTAACAGCTACAAACGCATCGGCATCTTTGATACCGGCTCGCATCATTACGTCTTCGTCAACGCCGTTGCCCACAATGGTTTCACCACCAAACTCTGGACTCAAGCGCTGGAAAGAATCACTGCTCTGGTCGATAACCGCTACAGTATGCCCTGAACGATCCAGCATGGTCGCCAGTGTTGATCCAACACGACCACATCCAAGGATCACAACTTTCACGAGTTTCCTCCTGTTAATCAATGAGGAGAGTTGCTCCTACGTTATATTCAGTAGCTATTGTATCATAGGAGTAACTATTGTGTCTCAGCGTTATCTACTGCTTCCGGTTCTCGTTGAGCAACAACATCGATGGGATGCCTTTGTCTCAGAAAGCTCATCAGGGCATTTGCTGCAATGCTGGGGCTGGGGAGAACTGAAAGCGAGTGCTGGCTGGCATCCACTTCGTCTCGCACTCTGGGATACGGAACGACAGCAGATGGTAGCGGCTGCTCAAATTCTGCGCCGCACCTTCGCTCGTCTCCCTCTACAAGCTGGTCATCTTGCCTACATTCCTAAAGGACCCGCACTTGATTGGTCTAACCCGGCTTTGGCGGATATTGCCCCTACTTTTTTCTCGCAGTTACACATGTACCTGCGCAAAAGAGGGGCGCTTGCACTCCAGGTAGAGCTGCCACAGCAGGCCAATGAGCCAGGTAGCGATAAAACCGATCAGTGTATGCATACACTGCACTTTCAGCCTGTTCAGGCCATACAGCCTTTACGAACCATACTGCTTGATCTCATGCTCGACGAGGATACCTTGCTGGCGCAAATGAAGGAGAAGTGGCGTTATAACATCCGCCTGGCTGGGCGCAAAGGTGTGCGTGTGCGCGTAGCCCGGACAAGTGAAGAGGTGCGTGCCTGGTACACTTTACTGCAAACGACCGCGATACGCGACGACTTTGGCATACACACTCTTGACTATTATCTACGTGCCTGGCGTATCTTTGACCCTCGCAACCAGGCGCGCTTATTCCTGGCAGAGTATCAGGGTCACCTTTTGGCGGGCATCTTCGTCGGATTAATGGCGAAGCAGGCCATATATCTTTATGGCGCATCAAGCAACGAAAACCGTCAACTGATGCCCAACTATCTCCTGCAGTGGGAAGCCATTCGCTGGGCGAAACGCGAGGGCGCAACCTCCTACGACTTCTGGGGCATTCCCGCAACAGATAACGAAAGTGAACCTATGGCCGGAGTCTATCGCTTTAAAAGTGGATGGGGTGGTAAGGTTGTACGCTTCCTCGGCAACTATGAGCATGTCTACCATCCCCTGGCAATGCGTATCGCGAGAAAGGGTTTAGTCAGGTATATTCATTGACATCCCCTCTTGCGCTTGATACACTTACCTCAGAACGAGCGAAGAGAGGCACCCATGCGAACCCAATCAGAAGATACCAGCCCGGAGATAGAGCGCGTGCAGATCGAGCTGATCCGCAAAGCTTCTATCTCCAAGCGCTTTGCAATTATGCAGGCCCTGAGTCAGTTTCTCATAGAAGCTAACAAGCAGCGCATACGCAAAGACCATCCCGGCATTAATGAACAGGGGGTCGCTCTGATTTTCGTCGCTCGTAACTACGGTCAGGCATTAGCTGACAGATTATCAGCTGACCTGGCAAGCAGGCAGAGATGAATACTTCACAGATACTGGCGGCAATAACACCAGTGGTGGAAGCATTGGAGCAACTTGGGGTCCCATATCATATTGGTGGATCAGTTGCCAGCTCAATATATGGAATACTGCGGGCGACCATTGACGTAGATCTCGTTGCAGACTTGGGCTTAGAGCAAGTGCGGCCCCTGGTAAAGCAGCTTGAGGTGGCATACTACATCGACGAGGATATGATTCGGGATGCGATCAGGCATCGTAGCTCATTCGCTGTAATTCACCTGGATACGATGCTAAAAGTCGATATATTTATACCTAAATCTCGCTTGTTCGACCAGGAAGAACTTCGACGTGTTCAGCAAGAAGTGCTGGCGGAGGGGACACGGCCGTTTAACGTGGCATCGCCCGAAGGTACAATTCTCAACAAGCTTGAATGGTACAGGATGGGCGGCGAAGTATCGGACCGCCAGTGGAATGATATCCTGGGTGTTCTCAAAGTGCAGGGAACTCATCTCGATATGGCCTATCTTCAGCGCTGGGCAGCAAGCCTGAAGGTCACTGATCTCCTGGAGCGAGCGCTTGCAGATGCCGGTCTTAAAGAATGAGGGCCTGGAGGACTTGCCCCATGACCCTCGCTATCCTACCTCCCCGGCAAAAACGCCAGTAGACTTCTCGCAGCGGGACTGGCCAGTAACAATATCACCTGCGCCGCGAACGTGATCACAATCAGCGCAGCCGTCGTCAATGTAATCGACGAACTCAATCCCATAGACGTTGTTAAATGGTCATCTTTGAGCGGCGCCTCAAAGTACATCGCCTTCACGATACGCCCATAATAGACCAGCGATACGACGGTGTTGATCAAAGCGATAATCACCAGCCAGGCGAGGCCCTGGCCCCAGGCCGCCGTGAAGATAAAGACTTTACTCACAAAGCCTGCCAGTGGCGGAATACCGGCCAGCGAAAGCAAGCATAATGCCGTCCCTGCGCTCAGCAGGGGCGCGCGCTTCGCCAGCCCCCGGAAGTCCTCGATCTTTTCCCCTCCCGTTGCGTTTGCCAGCGCGATGATGCCGGAGAAAGCTCCCAGGTTGGTGATCACGTACACCAGGATAAAGAAAAGTACCGCCGTAGTACCATCCGCGTTGTTGCCGGAGATGCTGGCGATGAAACCAACCAGGATGTAGCCGATCTGCGCAATACTGGAATACGCCATCATACGCTTCACATTGGTCTGCACTGCCGCTACTAAATTGCCCAGCGTCATCGTCAGGACGGCGATGATTGAGACAATAGTTATTAGCGAGGTGAGATTGACCTGTCCAAGCCCGCCGTAGATGAAGACGCGTATCAATGCAGCGAACCCTGCGGCCTTGGAACCGACCGAGAAGAAAGCCGTTGCTGGCGTCGGCGCTCCCTCGTAGATATCCGGTGCCCACATGTGGAACGGCACCGCCGAAATCTTGAAGCCAAAACCCGCCAGGATCAACACTGCAGCAATCAGCACCAGCGCATTGCCATTGTGTACACCGGCCTTGATCGAGTTGGCAATGCCGATCAGGTCCGTTGTCCCCGTCAGGCCATAAAGCAGAGCAAAGCCGTAAAGCAGTATGGCCGAGGACATCGCTCCCAGCAGTACAAACTTGACCGCCGCCTCTGCTGACCGCTCGCCAGTGCGCAGCAGGCCGGCCATCACATACAACGGAATGCTGGTGAGTTCGAACGAGATGTAGATAGTGATCAGCTCAGCCGTGCTCGCCATAAACATCATGCCCGTTATCGAGAACAGCATGAGCGTGTAGAACTCTCCATCGGCCTTGACGTATTTTCCGACGTAGCTGTAGGATGCCAGGATCATTACAGCGGCAACGATCAGGAAAATGACATCGAAAAAGAGTGCGTACTTATCGACGATCAGCATGCCGAAGAACGCGTGATTGGCAACCAGTGTATGATTGGCGACCAGGGTGTCGATCAGAAATATCTGTGAGATGACAAAACCAAAGGGTATGATCAGGCCAATGAGCGCCACCGCGACCGTCACAATGCGGCGTTTGACAAACAGGTCAACCAGCATCACTGCCATTGCTAACAGCGCCAGGCTTAGCTGCGGTGCAAGCAGATAGAGATCAGATACGTGAAACATACAAGGCTCCTTAGTCATTAAAGGCGAGGAGGGCAGTACAAGCATCCCCCCGCGTCCGCGCCACTCCCGCCTCTATGCGTGTGCAGCGATATTCACCGGGTGCGACGCGGTTAATGGAATAGCCCTAGCGTGATGGCTCCATGCATCAACGCGGATAGGCTGGGAGTAAGCACGTCAATCAAAAAATATGGAAAGATGCCGAGGAAAACAATCACCGCCGCGAGCGAAAGCATCGGAATCGCTTCGCGCCAGTTTGCATCTGGCAGCCAGTTCCACTTAGTATTAAATGGTCCATAGAAAACGCGTTTGAGCATCCACAGCAGGTAGCTGGCCGTGAGGATCATCGTAAAGACGGCGGCTGCGGTAATGATCGTCGTGATCTGGTAGCTGGCGGTAAAGGTCATATACTCCGCCACAAAACCCACCAGTCCAGGCAATCCAAGTGAAGCCAGCCCTGCGAAAGTAAACAGGGTTGCCAGCAGCGGCATTTTCTTGGCTACACCGCCAAAGACGGATATTTCGCGTGTGTGCGCGTGTTCGTAGATTACACCGACGCAGAAGAACAGCAGACCGGTAATCAGTCCGTGACTCACCATCTGCACCGTTGCTCCCGTGAGCGAGGCCATCCCGAATGGACTCACCTGGTTGCCGGGAGTAAGTGTAGCAGCCGCCGCACCGACACCCAGCAGGATGATGCCCATGTGGCTGACGCTGGAATAGGCGATCAGCCTCTTCATATCCGTCTGAATAAGGCAGATGCCTGCACCGTAAAGGATATTTATCACTGAGATCACGAGTAACCAGCCGGCGAACTCGTGTGTGCCCTCTGGCAAGAGGGTCAGGCAGACGCGAATCAGGCCATAGGCACCCATTTTGAGCAAGATACCCGCCAGGATCACGCTAACCTCGGTTGACGCATCGGTATGCGCGTCCGGCAGCCAGGTGTGGAACGGGAACATGGGTATCTTGATGGCAAAGGCCAGGAAGATCAGCAGAAAAGTCAACAGTTGCAGGCTCATCGTGACGCCGATCAGCGGAATCGTGACCGTTCCGCCAAGGAAATGCGTCGAGAAAAACTGCATGCTTGCCGTCGTTGCGCCCAGCTTGAAGTAGAGCAGCAGGATGCCTGCCAGCATAAAGATACTGCCGAAGAACGTGTACAGCAGGAACTTCCAGGCTGAATAAATGCGTCCCGGCATACCATGCTTGATGACATCGCTTCCCCAGATGCCAATCAAGAGGAACATAGGGGCCAGTTCGACCTCCCAGAAGAGAAAGAAGAGCAGCAGGTCAAGCGATAGAAATACACCCATCACGCCGGTTTCCAGCAGCAGCAGCAGAGCCATGTATTCTTTGGCTCGCGGCCTTTCCCAGCCGCCAATGATTGCCAGTACAGTCAGCAGGGCATTCAGCATAACCAGCGGCAGGCTCAAGCCATCCACCCCAAGGAAATAGTCGATTCTGAAGTGGACAGTACTGGCCGTGAAGTCGATCCACGGCAGGCGAATCGAATCCACAGGGTTGTTAAGGTTGCCGAAGTTGTATCCATTGGCCGCGATACGGAAGAAAATAACCAGGGAAAGCACGAAGGTAGCGGCCGCGAACAGCAGTGCCGACCAGCGTGCAATGCGTACAGGTGCAGCGTATGCAGCCATTGCGCCAATCACCGGCAGCAGGAGTATCCACGTCAGATCACTTGCAAATATCACTGTACACTCCTTACACTCGGATGACCCGTAGGGTAGCCGCGCAGCGGCGTTTCCGAGTGCCTAAGATCATATTTATCCTCACTTCACAAACGCGACCAGCGCAAAGATGAGTATCGCCAGCACTGCAATTCCACCGAAGAAGCCAACCATATAGGCTTGCACTCTGCCCGTCTCCACCTTGCGCACGTCGCGACCGAGGAACGTCACCAATCGTGCCACGCCATTGACTAACCCATCGACGATGTAGGTATCGAAAGCCTGCTCGATATGCGAGATGCCGAGCACGACATAACGGATGAGCAGGTCGTATAAGTCGTCAACATAGAACTTGCGCAGCAGGATGCGATACAGCACGCGCAGAGTCGCATTCCCCTGCACCACGGCATTGATGCGTGCAAGATCGACGCGCGTGTAGAGCGTGTATGCCCAGGCCAGGCCGGCAAGTGAGACTGCTACGCTTAGCCAGGTCTTCCAGTCGCTCAAGATGTTGCTGAAGACCAGGTTGGGAGCGCCGGGTTGGATGTAACTGAAGAAGCCGAACCAGTATCCGGCCGCAATCGATGCGATCGCCAGCAGGACCAGCGGAATAGTAATCGTCAGGGGCGATTCATGTGGCTCACCTTCGCCTCGGTATGTTCCACCCCACAGGCCGCCCCACCCGCCACCCTTGCCGCCAAATGCCAGGATATAGGCGCGCAGCATGTAGAAAGCGGTGAGTCCTGACGTGAGCAAGGTGATGACGTAAAGCGCGTAGTTTCCATGATCGTAGGCAAGGCCTATGATAGTATCCTTGCTGAAGAAGCCTGAGAAGAAAGGGAAACCGGAAATAGCAAGCACAGCGATCAACCAGGTAATAGCCGTAACGGGCATTTTGGAGGCCAACCCGCCCATCAGGCGCATGTCCTGCACCTCTCTATGCATTGCGTGGTGCAAGGCATGCAGCACGCTGCCCGCGCCCAGGAAAAGCAGGGCTTTGAAGAAGGCATGTGTGAAGAGGTGGAACATACCGGGTCCTGGGCCATACACGGTACCCGCTATGCCCAGGCCGACGAACATGTATCCTAGTTGGCTAATGGTCGAGAAAGCCAGCACCCGCTTGAAGTCGGTCTGCACCAGGGCAATCGAGGCGGCAAAAATCGCAGTAATGCCTCCAACCCAGGCCACGACCTGGAACGCCGCCGGGTCGGCAGCCGCAAAAAACAGGAAGGTGCGC
>WNFR01008579.1_pt1 | contig 14903 bp, 20 predicted proteins | sample 5400221 | NCBI WGS metagenome assembly WNFR01 (sample SAMN13153357, study PRJNA577476) | soil metagenome | isolation source: 40 cm soil under Madrone tree | place: USA:California | collected 2016-06-14 | reverse complement strand
AGACGACCATGTTGAAGACAATTTCCGCTGCGTTGCTCGCAGTTTCCGTCGTTGCCGCACCCGTCATGGCGGCTGGTTCCAGCAAGACCACCCAGGCGCCGGCCGCAAAATCGGCGCAGGTGAAGCCGAACAAGCTGAATGCGAAAATGAGCAAGCCTCATGTCAAGCACGTTCGCCATCCTAGCGCCTCCAAGAAGGTAAGCACGATCAAAACGCACCAGACGAAGGCGACAATCAAGCACGCGCCCACCACCAAGCGCGGCTGACCCCAATCCGCGGGCGCGTTCGACCACTGCCGCTCCCAGCGGATACCAGGCCCGGCTCGCGCCATTGCTTCCCCAATGGCTGCGGGCCGGCGCTGTTTTTCAATAAAAGTTGACGTCGGTTTGATATCCCAGTTGCCAATTCCATTTCCGCGGCCGGCGGTCTAGGTTCGACGTATAGGGGCAATCGACTTAAACGAGTTGCAATTGGGGATATCGGCAACGCACGCAGCGATCCTGATGCTGCCGATCGCGCTCACGGCTTGCGCCGGCAGCGATGACAGCAGAAGCATCGCCTATATCGACGATCGCGGCGTCGCCAGCCAGCCTTATCCCGACAATTACCGCGCCGAACTGCTGGCGTTCATGAAAACCTATCTTAATGATCCACGCGGCGTACAGGACGCCGCGATGGCCGAGCCGGTGCAGCGCACCGTGGGCGGACGCTTGCGTTATATCAGTTGCCTGCGTTTTACCCCTCGCGAATCCGACGGCGGTTACCGCGAGTTGCGCGAACGCGCCGTTCTCTACGTCAATGGCCGGCTCGACCGCGTAGTCGAGGACGCCCGGGATGTTTGCGCCGGCGCGGTCTATGCGCCGTTTCCGGAGTTGGGAAAGCTGACGCGTTAGCGCTCGGCCGCGCCTGTCGGCCTCCCGCGATGATCGCGCCCAAGAACAATCACCCTTGATCAGGTTTGATCAAGCTTGATCTCCGCTCGATGCGGCAATCGTCCACTATCAACGCGCGCTAAAGTTGCGTCGAGCCGCCGCCCGCTATCGCACCAATATCTGTCGATACAGACTATCATAACGCTTTGATTCGCAAAGGACGGCATGAACATTGCTTAGGAAAAAATCGGGACTGGCTTTGACATTCAGGAGCGTGGCAAATGAAACGCATCGTGTTTGGTCTGACCCTTGGTGTGATACTTCCTTGCCTTGTTGGCAGCCTCGCAGCTCGCGATCTCGACGGCCGCTACGCCAATTCACCGCTAAAATCCTGGTTCGATCGCCTCGCGAGCGGCAAAGGACTTTGCTGCTCGATGGCGGACGGTGAAAGCGTCGCAGATCCGGATTGGGAGTCCAAAGACGGCCACTATCGAGTCCGCCTTGAGAACGACTGGATCGATGTTCCCGACGACGCCTTGATCACCGAACCGAACCGGGCAGGACGCACGATGGTTTGGCCGATGCGGTTTAACGGTGAAATCTCAATCCGGTGCTTCATGCCGGGCAGCATGAGCTAGGCGCACGCGTCTATCGTGAAGTTCAAAACGGTCCGTCCCATCGAGGCGGATCGAGCGGTGTAGCTTCCGATGCCATGCGGCGTCATCGCCGGTGAAGCCGACATGTCCGATTTCTTCCGGCGACATTTTCCGGTCCCCCGAGGGTTTCCTGGTTGGGCAAACCTGTGCGGCAAAAACCGATCACTTTTCAGCGAGCGGTGAACCTGGACGTAGCCTTTGGCGACCCAGCACATAGCTGCGAAGGCAGCGCTTGGGCTGAAGATCGATTGGTCAGGGAACAAAACGGGGTTGTTGCGGACCGTCACAGTTACGAACGACCCCCGCTAGGGCATTGCCGCCAAGCAACCAAATTGAGGCCACGTTGTTTGACGAGGGTCACACAACGATGATGAATGGGGACCTCTCATGAAGAGAATTTTGCTGGGCGCAGCCGCCATTGTTACCTTCGCAGCGCCGGCGTTAGCGGCCGACATCCCGCCGCGCACCTACACCAGGGCTCCTGCCTATACGGCGCCGCAAGTGGTTTACAACTGGACCGGCTTCTATATCGGCGGCCATCTAGGCGGCGCGTTCGCAGGCGACAATAGCCTGGAGGGAAGCGGCGGCCGGTTCATGGGCGGCGTACAGGGTGGCTTCGATTACCAGTTTGCAACGAACTGGGTGGTCGGTGCCGAGGCCCAGTACAGCTGGCTTTCCAACAACAACAATGGCGTGCTTTTCCCCGGCAGCACTCTTGTGACCGCAAACAACAACCAACTTGGGTCGGCCACTGGTCGGCTCGGCTATACCTGGGGCCCGGCACTGCTGTACGCAAAGGGCGGCTACGCCTGGCGCGACAGCAACAATATTGGCGTCAGCGTTGCCGGCGTACCGGCCGGGTTTACTACCGATGGCACCCACAAAGACGGCTACACCGTCGGCGCCGGTCTTGAATACATGTTCGCGCCGAACTGGTCCGCCAAGGCCGAATACCAGTACTACAACTTCGGCACCACGACGTTCACCGGTGGACCTGCCCCGATCGTGGGCACCCACTTCCGGGACGACGAGCATAGCGTCAAGGTCGGCGTAAACTATCGCTTCGGCTGGGGTGGCCCCGTGGGTACGCGGTATTGACAAGGTCTGCATAGCCAGGAAAAGGCCGGCATGAAGCCGGCCTTTTTGTTGGCATAAGTCATCCCGGGTTGCGCAGAGGCCCGCTCCGCATCGGCATTGTGCGCCCACCGTGGCCCGACAAAAATAAAATTTCGGCCGCCACGGAACTTCCGCTCGCATCGGTTATTATGGTGCGGCCGGTTGATGGACAACGAACATGCGTGCCTTGTTGCTGGGAGTGACTTTATCCGCGATTGCGCTGCCCTGCCTTGCAAAAACAATCCTGAAATCAGAACCCCTTGTGCTTGCACCCTATGAGGTCGCCTTTGTGCAGGACGCCTCGTGTCCGGCGGGGAAGGTGCTCAAAGTCACGAATGCAGCTGGAAGTCCAGTTCGGCTTCGCGCTCGGCGTCGGCCTGGTTCTTGGCGGGATCCTCCTGGGGGTCCGGCCGGCAGGGCTTGATCTCGTAGTCGTTGTCCAGCACCGGCCGCGGCGCCGGCTTGTCGTCCTCCGTCGCCACGTCGACCACGAGACCGCTGAGCCGGGCGTGCTTCCAGACGTCGGCCTCGGTGGGATAGGCCTTGCTCAACTTGGCGTCATTACTGAAAAGCGCGTAGGGCATTGAAATTCCTCCCGCAAACCACCTTAACGCGCTTGACCGGGTGAGGTTTCAGCGACGCAGGCGCCGGCGCTTCACACCCGAGTGAAATCCCGGCCTGTGGCCGCCGGGAGCCTTTTCCGGCCTGAATCCCTGAGTCGTAAACGAGTCCTGAATCGGGCGAAAAATATCGTGCGAGACTCCCGGACCAGAATCGCCCGATGTTTTCGCCACGATGAGAACCACCCTCAAAACCTCCGGCGAACGAGTGCACATCGCGCTCACTGTGGGGCTGCTGGCGGCGTGCGTGGCCAATCTGATGCTGGTTTGGGGGTGGTCTTAGCCGAACAAAGCTGATCGCGGGGCGTTATCAATGATGCGCCGGCGCAAGTCACCATTAACCGGTCCGATGAGCGTGCAGCCTGCCGAGCACGGCTCGACAAGGGCTACCCCATTGCAGCCGATGATGCCAACGACCGGCAACAAACCAAAGAAGGCATCCCCCAAAAAGCGATCGATGAGGATGGAAGCGGTTCGGGCTGCGAAAGCCAGATTGATGCGGCGCGATTCCCTGCGCAAGCAACGGCGAGCCCAGAGGGACGTTCGTCTTACGTCGGCAATGCGCCCGGACGCGGGGCGGTGAATTGCTTCCGGGCGAGTGGGCTTGGAACACGGTGCATGGTGCCGGTTGAGATTGAACTCCCGACCTTCGGTTTACAAAACCGTCATTCACCATTGATTTTGCTATATAAAATGGCCGTATGTCGCGTTTATGTTGCGTTGGTAGCCCGTGGTAATCGTTGGTAGCCTTTCACCCGAGCAACAGACTTTCGCCTGCGGACAGATCCCCCGAGTCGTCGGCACGCGCGAACAAATGGCCATATCGATCGGCTGTCATGGTGATCGTTGCATGGCCAAGCCGCTCCTGCACGACCTTCAACGGCAATTCTAGGCCGCCATCGGCGCGACGGTTGATGCACCAGCTTGCGTAGAAATGCCGTAGCGCGTGCAGCCCCGGATACTTGGCAGCGACCACCGGCTTGCCGTCATCGTCGCGGATCGGCTTGCCGTCATCGTCCTTGACCGGCACGGTCACGCCGGCTGCGACCAGCGTTGGCGCAAGCCCGCGCTGCACGACGTTTGAGTGGCTTTCAATGTGCCCGCGTCCGTTTGGAAAAACATAGTGCAGTTCGGTGATCGGGCGACCGCGCGAATCCTTGCGGCCGGTGTCGCGGCGCGGGCAGGTCAGTTTCCATTCGCGGAGCGCGTTCAAGGTCTCAGCCGGGATCGGGATGGTGCGCTCCCCGGCGTCGGACTTGGGCGGGCCGATCTTGTTGTATCGGTCGGCACGCTGGCGAATGTGCAGATCGCTCTTTCGGAAGTCCACATCAGTCCAAGGCAGGCCGCGCAGTTCGGACGCACGCAAACCGCAGAGCGTCGCCACTAGCAGGAAGGGACGCCAGCGCCCCGTAGCGGTGCCCAGCATGGCGCGGATTTCGTCGGGCGCGGGAATGTCCACGCCGATGCGAAGCTTACCCTTGGCCCTGCGTTCGGCTTTGCGGTCCTTGCCGCGGCGGTTCGCCATGAGGCTGCGCACCACGTTCTGACCGACGAGGCCGCGCTCCTGCGCGTCGGCGAGCAACGTGCCGAAGGACCGCGTGACGCGTTTGACCATATCTGGCGAGCGGGGCAGGGCTTCCGTTTCGCCTGCGGGCGGGGTGCCATGGCGTAGCTTGTCCTGCCAGTCGCGAACCGTGGCCACCGTGATCGCCGACAATCGCAGATTTGCAAGGTAGGGCTGAATATGCAGTTCGAAGTGCTGGGTGTAGCTGTCGACCGATGTGCGCTCCAGCCCGGCGCCGTCGCAGGCGGCGAGCCAAAGCTTTCCGGCCTCCGCAACCGTCGCGCTCTTGGACGGTGCGACGTGCGTGCCCTTGCGCACATCAACGCGCACGGTCGCCTGATATTCGTCGGCGTCCTTCTTGCGCTCGAATGTGGCGATGTGGCGATGCCCTTGCGCGTCGGCGTATCGCACAATCCAAGCCTCGCGTTGCTCGCCCTTCGACGTTTTCCAGGTGCGTTTTCGAACCGACATGTTGCCCTCCGTAGCCGTTGCAAAAACCTAGCACAGCGCGGCAATCTACGCAACATGTACGCAACATGATGTAGAAAGTGACATATTATCAGATAATTAATAGCAGACCAGCGGTTATAAAATCCGTCACTCAATCTGCATTTCGACGGCGCGAATCGAACGCACTACGAGGCTCGACGAACCCGCTAAACGAAAACGCTTGCTGCGGAATGACCCGCAACAAGCGCTGGGATGTGTGGCGGTCAAAGGAACGGTCGCGACCTGTTCTAGAGCAATGTCCGCTCAACATCGGAAACATCGCGCACTGTCACAAACACCTTCACGAGGCAGGGACCGCCCTCGATGTCGGGGAAGAAATAACGACGCGTCACATCGTAAGCGCGGTACTTGTCTGGGTCGCGCGGCAAGCCAAAATCCTTTTTGGATTCCGGTGCAAAGATAATGTCCCCGACGTTCGGCATCTCGCCACCGAGGTGCGAGGAATTCCAACCGGGACCAATATATTTAGCGGACGCCGCGTCGTAGAAATCCACAATGAAGCTGCTCATTTCACCCCTCCCCAACTATTGCATCTTCTGGCGCGACCGTCTGAACGCCGTATGCCTCAGCCATCGAGCGCACCTGCACGTTAAGCCGAGCGACATACGCCTCGGCCGCAGCCATGTCGGTGACCAGGGCCATGAGCCTGCGCTTCGTCGACGCGTCGCGTAATTTCGATTTCATTTTGAAAACCCCTATGCCCGCGCCGTGAATCGGTGGCGCATTTTCCAATTATCCAGATGCCGTCCAGATTTAGCAAGAGAAATTTCGCGTAACACACTGTTTTTATTGTTGTTTTTCCGTTCTAGTGCGGAAAGTCAACACGACGTTTTTCGATTTTCCAAGGTGCTGATTCAACTCATAGGCTTTTTCCAATCCCGAGCATTCGAGCGGCCCTAAGATAAGTGTGCTCGTTCGAACCTGTCGTAGGGGCTTGAAGTGCCCCACTAACGACCATGGTATTCGAAACATGGTAATTTCCAGTAAGTGCATGATCCTGCGCACGTTCTTGGAAAATCCGAGCATTCGAGCAAATGGATTCGAGCAATTCGGATTCTGCTCGGATTGCACGCGCTTTTTACAACCCATCCGAGCAGGCCATTTTCGCTTTGCTCGAATCTCAAATTGGCTGTGCGGGAGGCGGCGGGTAAACGGGCGGTAGAGGCACGGTCGCAGCGGCCTGCGTCATCGCCAACTCCAGTCGGTTGACTTCTATCTCGCCTTTCGACGTGAGGCGCCAGCGGGTTTTGCGCACGCATTCCGCAAGCTTGGATTGCTGCAAGACTTCAAGCAAGCGTTTAACCCGGTAGTGCGCCGGCTGTGTCGGGTCGCCCTTGATGAACCAGCAAAGCTTGCTGGCAACGTCTGTCTGCGTCAGGCCGCCGTCTTGATGCGATGGGAGCGCGCGCAACACGCAATCCTCGTCCCGTTCGCCGCGCCTCTCCAGCGCGGTTGCTGTGGCTTCGTCGACCGGACGTGCAAGGACCGACCGCATTTGACGGCCGCGGGCATCTTTAAGCTTGGGGTGATCGCCGACTATCTCAATCTCGTACCGCTGCGACCACGACATGTCGCCGCGGAATTTTCCGAACGGCACCACTGCCAGCAGCGAGTCCTTGCGCATCACCGCCATGTTGCCGTCGACCTCTGCCAGGAACGCGCCACCGCCGCGCGGCATCAAGTCGTCATCGGCCGCACGCTTGGTGGGATGCGTCAGCACTACGACGCACGGGCCGCCCGGCAGATTGGTCAGCGATCGGAGTTGGCGAGCATATGCGCCAGCTTGATTGTTCGAATTTTCGTCATCGCCGGGGTTGTAGGCTGCAGCGGTGTCCACAACGACGAACGCAAAATTGAGGCCCTTGGTTGCCGCCTCGGTTTGGAAGCGCGCCGCTTCCTGTCCGATATCCTTGGGGCCTACAATCCATGTGACTCTTTCGGTGTCAGGATTGAATCCCATTTCGCGGCTCAAAACAAACCACCGCGCGCGAACGTCGTCGGGATTTTCGCCCGCCAGATACAACACACTGCCTTCCTGCACTTCGCGGTCGCCGATCGGGCGCCCGGTGACGACATGCGCCATCCAGCGCATTGCGATTGACGTTTTGCCGACGCCGGTTTGCGCGGTCATGGAGTAAAAATATCGGCGCTGCACGGTGCCATCAATCAGGTATTCAGGCTGCACGAAACCGGCGATGAAATCGCGGGATGATACGAACAGATCGGCGGCGAGTTTCGGGGCGGTCATGGGCGTTCCAGGTGCGAGGGGCGGTGCGGCGTCAATCAGTTCTGGCCAGAGATGGTCATTGTGCCAGTGCCAGGTCGCTCTAAACTTTTCCTCCTCTGCACTGGCAGCCTCGCATTCGGCGTCGGTTGAATCCGCTGCAACATGAATGCGCATCGTTTTCAGACCCATTGCCTGCAGTTCGTCGAGCGCAGCGCGTCGCCGCTCGTATAGCCTGCGCTTTTTCCAGCGGTCGTATTTGAGCGCCTTGCCAATAGGTTCGCCCGCCAATATCCAAGCCTTGTACGCTGCGTCGTCCAGGGCGTGTTTCTTTGACCAGCGCTCTATCTTGCGTTCCTCCGGAGTGGTTTCGGCAAAACGCTTCGCGCCGCTGCGCTTGGCGAGGTCGTCCAACACTGCTTCGGTGGCTACACTGATTTCGTCGGATGCCGCGATTTCCCACCCGTCACTCCGGGCGCGTGCCATGGCGTCAATGATGAGTTGGTCAAACCCGCGCATTTCCCGAGCGAAGTCCGCCCACTCTTCGACCAGCGCGGCCTCGTATTGCTCCAGCGTGACCGCCGTGCGCTGGTCGCCGGGCATTAACTCGGATGCGAGAAACGGCGGTTCATAGGTGAGCATCAGATCGCGCCAGATCGCGAAACCGTCCGCACCGAATTTGTTATGAATGTCCCATCCGAGCGCCAGCGGCGGCGACATACCGGGGTGATCTTCGTCAAGGAAGTACCATTCGATCAGGTCGCGGAACGCTTCAAGCGTGACGGGCGCGGCCTTGCGCTCGTCAATTTCCAAGTACCAATGTTGTAGCATCTAACAGGTCTCCATGCCGCGCGTGGCGGCGGTTGACCTGCGAATCTGGTTGACTTTTCGGCCGATATGCCCTAGGGATACGTTGCGAGCGATATCCTTAGAGAATTCCGGCCTGTGCATTTTCCAGATGCGCAGGCTTTTTCTTTAGGCGTCAAATCACGCGCACGTTGATCCCGTGCCACTTACCGCGCTCCCGATCGAACACCGATTCGTATTCAACCATTTGCCCCGGGATCAGCTCGCTTGCGCCGTCGACGTTTTTGGCATGCACGAAAACATCCGCGCCGCCCTCGTCCGGCTGGACAAAGCCAAAGCCGCGATCCTCGAGCCAGGTCTTAACGATTCCAATAGGCATGGCTCAGACCTTCACCTTCGAGATGTGCGTCGGCTTGCCGAGCGGCTTCATCGGCTTCATCGGCGGAAGCGGCTTCGGTTTGTCCGGCTTGCGGCCGATTGGGGGCGCGTGGCTCCCGTTGGGTTTACGCGGTGGAACGTTCATTTTCATTTTTCGAATTCCTTTTTCGGTTGTGTGTGGAGGAAAAAATCCCGACCAGAACCGGGTACATCCGCCAGCCTGGTCGGGTAGTTTTGCCGGTGCCCTCTCGCAGGAGACCACGGAAGAGCATCCGGCGCGTAACGCAGCGTGGGGATCCCGCGGCGCTACGAACTCGATGAGTTTTTGGCGATTTCAGCGGCGCTCTCGAAGTCTACGAGGCCTTCGACCGATTGCGATAATTGGCGCAATAAATCCTCGGCGAACTTTTCGCCCTCGGCCAGCGTGTTGCGTGTTGCCACGTGCTCCGGCGCCACGGCCGACAGCAATCGGTCGCGAAGCATCCCGTGTTCTGCTTCGTGCAACCCTGAAAGCCAGCTGGGCGCTCCCGCCATGGCTTTGAGCGCCGGCAAATCATACGTATTGGCGGCCGTCTCGACGAATTTTGCGCGCTTATCATCTGGCAGGCTCCGCGCGTAGTTGCGAACTTCTGCCGCAAGCGAAATTTCTGCGAGGTTGGCGCGGCTGAAATCAAGATGCTTGTTGATCTCTGCGTCGACGTTCTTGCGACCGGCGGCAGTTTGGTTTCTCGCACTTTCCAGTGACTTCAACGCGGCATCCATTTTTGCGCGCGTCACGGTCGCTTGCCTGACAAGTTTTGCGCCGTCGGTCAAAGTTTTGTCCGCGCGGATTCGATCGACCTGCTCCGAAGTGTTTTTGTATTCGGTGACCGTCGCGCGCATCGACTTGGCGAGATCGGACAAGAGCGGCGAATCCGAAAATCCGGATAGCATCGCTTCAAAACCTGCGGCCGGAGCCGGGGCAGTACGACGTTTGAATGACATTTTGTATCCCTCTATTGCGCGTGTGATGGTGATGTAGCGAGTTGCGCGGGCTCGCTAAATTCAAATGCGGGGGTTACGCCGCCGCGTTTTCAATTTTGACTGTGACGATGCCGACCGCCGGGCCGACGCGCCACTTGGTTTCACGGTCGCTCATCACGGCGAATTCTTCGCCTTGAGTAACGTCGTAGTTTCTAGTGATCGCGTTTTCGCCCATTCGGTGCAGGGCGACATCGCCTTGTCCCGATCTCACGATCAGGCGATGCCCCGCCGGCAATACGTAGTCGCGCGATGCGAAGCCGCTCAATGTGTCGGTTGAAATGGTGCTCACGTTTTTTGCATCCCTCTTTGTTGCGCGTGATGGTGATCTAGCGAGTTGCGCGGGCTCGCTTTAAACAAAAAATTCCGTGCGTGTGAATTCGTTGCGGTTGAGCGCAGCGAACAGCGCGATAGCCAGACTCAACACGAGGTCGTCGTGGCTGCCCGAGCGCGCATTGAAAGTGACACGCCCGCTTTCGCTAACCTTGCGGGCGAAGTCTTTCAGCTCTTCCTGCAGCGCCGGAGCGTCAGCGATGTTGCTCGCAATGCGAAGCTCCCCGCTGTGGAGCCGAGCCTCTAATTGTGAAATTAAAATTTGCTTCGGAACGTGAAAAATCGTTCCGTGGCGTGTAGTCTCCGAACCGCCAGTGATCAAGACACCTTGCGGCTGGAGACCAGCGCGAACGGCCATGTCAAAAACAGGTCTTCCGACTCCGGTGAAATCAATCACCAATCGCGCCCGCGCACTGACAATCGGCTCGCGGGACATCAGATTTAAAACGTGCTCAATCTGCTGCGGGTACGGCGTTCCTAATTTAAGTCGCTCCAGCCAGCGAACGTCAAAGTGTTCGCTGCGCTCTTGCGTTGTCACCTTGCCTTCGTGGTTTACAATCCACTTTTCCAGGGCACCACGCGATGATTCAAAACGCAAACCGCAGAAGGATCTATGCTCTGTCCGGGGTCCCAACCCACGTACCAGCGATCAACGTGGCGCGCCTCGTTGCGACGCCATCCGAAATTATTGTCCAAGGTCATGTCCATAGCGCGCGAATCTCCGAGCTGAAGGCTGCATCGATCAGTGAACTGTTGAAAGCGGCCGTATCGGAATCGATAAAGGCCAATTCGAATTCCTGGGAATAGCGCGTCTGCCCCATTTCTTTGAGCTGTTCGGCCAAATACTCTTTCGAAATGCGGGGGCAGTCCTTTGCGGCCACGCTGATTTTTTTCCAGCCTTCACCGTTGTGCCATTGCTCAAAGAAATATCCGCGGCGACCATTGGGCGTGCTGAGCGCCAGGACACGCGGGTTCGATACGGTGGCTTGCATGGCGCGAAGGCTTTGCACCAACTCGTCGTCGGCGTAAGCACATTCGTCCACGATAATAACCGATGGCGCCGCGAACCCTCGCGATGTTTTCGGATCGCCGGAAAGCGCGACAATGCGCGAGCCGTTTTCGAATTCAACTTTCAAAACGCTATCGCTGGAAAATGACGGCGCACCATCAAGGCGGGCGTGTAGCTTTTTAATTGTGTGAAGCATCTCGCCTGATTGTCGCTGTGCCGGCGCGCCGATCAAAACGAGCGAACCCGGTTGATGGCATGCTTCCTCAAGCCCAATCACGGCGGTCGTTGTAGTTTTCCCGCTTTGGCGCGAGCAGCATAGAAGCGCCTTCGGTGGTCGCGTGCGGAGCAAATCGCACTGCCAGGGATCCGGCTCGATCCCGCATTCACGCGCGAAAATCACAGGGTCCAGTGCTCGGCTAAAGTCTTTCATCAGCATGGCGGCGCCGGAATCGGACAGGGCGGAATAATCTCGTCATGCTCGATTAAGATCGGGGCGCGCTTGGCTGCAGCCTTCGCGGTGATATCGCGCGCTCCGTCGCTTTCGATTTGATGAAGCTTCGCGGCTACCGCTTTCGCTGCATCCGGAAAAGCCCGAAGCACTTCAATTAGCGCGGCGCGAAGCGCAAGATAGTCAGGAGCGAGCAAGACCGAGCTATGGCGAACATCGTGATGCTGAACTAATTGGCCCAGGAGCTTCGCGGTCAACATTAGGCTGTTGCCGTAGGCGCCCTCCGCGGCAATGGACGCTTTCACGTCACCTAGTTCGAGCGCCTTTTCGCCTTTAACGAGGATGCGCGCCCGTTGCGCGATCAGGTTTGAAAGTAGCCCTTCGCTCTCGCGCGTCCGTAGTTCTTCCAAATCAATCGCATCGGTTGGCTTTTCCGCAGCAAGGATCGACGCTCGCATTTGCGGAGAGAGATGATTCTTGGCGTGTCTGTGTATCGCGTCCTTGCTGACTCGGAATTTTGCAGCGAGCGCTGGCGCCGGCACAAGATGCACGAGTCCGATCTCGATGCCGTGTCGATGTTCTGACGTGCAAATGCTACAGGGACGGGCGGCGACTTTACGCATTACGAATGCCGGTCGATCACGCCGCTACAGCAGCGTAGAAAACGGCCGGCGCGAAGCACCAGCGGCCGGCGATCTTCTTTGCGCCGGGCAGCGTTCCGCTTTCCAGCATGTGGTAAGTGGCGCGCAGAGGGCGGTTGATTGCCGCTGCAATGGCGGGCGCGCCCCATACAACGTTGGCGGATTCGAGAGTGTCGGACATGGCGGCGAGGCTCCAAAAATGAGGCTCGCCAGCGGGCAATAAAAAAGGCCGAGGCGAGCGCTTGTTGCGCTACAGCTCGACCATCCCGGTCAGTTCAGACTGTTCACACTCGCAAGACCATCCCGGTCACTCGGGCCATCCCGGCCCTACGGCGCTACTCGCCTTAGCTACCACCTGTATACGCGCTTTCCAACGGACTGTCAACGGGTAGCCCCTGCTAGCGCGGCCCGCTACCGGCTCCATGTCGCGTTCCATGTCGCGCGGAGATGCGGGGCGGTCTTGGGATGCGTTGTAATTACTTGGTATTTCCTGCAACACGCGCGACATGAAAATGGCCCGAATGCTCAGGCGAGGAATCGAAAGTAAGCCATGTTTTGCAAGGGTTTCTAGGTGGTGCCGGTTGAGAGGATTGAACTCCCGACCTTCGGTTTACAAAACCGCTGCTCTACCGCTGAGCTAAACCGGCGAATTGAACTTTGCTTCGGGGCCGACGAAATCCCTGGATTCCGCCGATCTTGCGGCCGGTCGAATATCAGACTTGCCCGCAAAGGGCCAGAACCCTCGCGGTACCTTGCGATTGCCTTCATTTGATCTCCACGCATGAAAAAGGGCGGCTTGCCGCCGCCCTTTTCGGTTTCGTTAGGGATGCCTATTGGCAGATGCGCCGTGCTCGGCCCCTTGTTCTGGCAATTGGCGTTCGGATAGAACTGGGCGCAATAGCCGGGATCGGTGATCACCTGCTGCGCCATCACGGGGCTCGCCAGCGCCGATGAAAGGATCGCAGCGGCAGCGCCAAAAAGTTTGAGTTTCATCATGCGTTTTTCTCCGTTGCAGGAATGGTGCGACGACATACAGCTAGGCGCGCGCCCGAGCGGACGCTCCGATTTTTCTCCTTACGCGATTCAATCCAGTGTGATGCTATGAAGTAGCCGATTCAAACGGATGTGAAGCATCCGCAAACAAGAAGGCGGCCGTCATCAGCCATCGTCCGGGAATGACGGCGTTGTTGCTTTGCTCCTGGCAATGATGAGAGCTACAGCTGCCAGCCACACGATGAGGCGAGCGGGGGCGCATGTTCGGAATTTTAGGACTGGGGTTTCTGCTCGGTATGCAGCACGCACTCGAGGCCGATCATATCGCCGCGGTGTCTAGCATCGCCGCGCGCCGCACCCACTTGGGCGACATCGTCAAACACGGGCTGACCTGGGGCCTCGGCCATACCCTGACATTGTTTGTCTTTGCCGGGGCGGCAATTCTGCTCGGGCGCGCCATCCCTGAACACTTCGCACAGCCGCTAGAGACCGCCGTCGGCATCATGCTGCTCGGTCTCGGCGCCCATGTGCTGTGGCGGCTATGGCGCGACCGCGTGCATTTTCACAAACACCGTCACGACGACGGCACCGTCCATATCCATGCGCACAGTCATGCCGGCGAAACCGTCGCGCATGTCGGCGCCACCCATGCCCATGCCCACGGTTTTCGCTGGCGCACGCTGCTGGTGGGACTGATGCATGGCATGGCCGGATCGGCGACGCTGTTGGTGCTCGCGGTATCGCAAGCCTCCAGTCCCGCAATCGCTCTCGGCTACATCGCGCTGTTCGGGATCGGCTCGATGGTCGGGATGGGCGTGCTGTCGACGGTGATTGCGGTACCGCTCGTGGTCTCCGCGCGCTGGCTGACCTGGGCCAACGGCGGCTTGCCGGCCAGTGTCGGCATCGTCACGATGGCGATAGGCGTCATGACGATCGTTGCGACGGTGTCCGCGTAAGGCAGGGTGCAGGTTAACATTTCCTGATTGCGCATGCGCGCTGGCTTGGCCCTCGCGATTTTGATCGGAACGACGCCAGCGGCCCTCGCTGGCGGCGGCTTCGACATCGTGATTCCGGGCCGCCCCGGCGTGCCCATCATCATTAACGGCATCGACGCCTCCTATGCGGTGATCGAAGGCGAATGGGGTCTCGGCCGGGGTGAGCAGGTGCAGCCCACGATCTACGGCGGCCGCTACGTCGATTTCGGCCCCAAGGTCGGCCATTACTATCCGAGCGCCGGCCGTGTGCCGGGCTACGGCCGCCTCGAAATCGAACCGCCGGCCAACCGCGAGCTGCCGCCTCGCGCCCCACACTTCCATCACTCATGGTCGGCGCAATCCGCTCCGCTGCCGCCGCAGCTCGACGTACCCTATTATCCGCCGCCGATAATCTTCGCGCCGCAAGGCGGCGATTTCCGCAAGCCGCACGATCTGTCAGGGCCGTCGCCCGAGCTTCATGACCGAACACCGCGAAAGCTTCCACACTGAACCCAGGCCAACAGGAACACATCGACAGGAGAGAGCAATGCGTCAGACGATTTTGGGAGTGCTTGCGGCGTGCGCCGTGGTGATTGCCAGCGCGGCGCCTGCGATGGCATGCGGATGGTACGGCTGCTCGCCCTGCGGGCCGGCTTATGTCAATCCATGCGTGGCGTCTCCGGTCTACGTTTCCCCCGCCCCGGTCTACAGCTATTCGGGCTGTGACTTCGGCTGCGG
>WNFR01017685.1_pt1 | contig 14907 bp, 10 predicted proteins | sample 5400221 | NCBI WGS metagenome assembly WNFR01 (sample SAMN13153357, study PRJNA577476) | soil metagenome | isolation source: 40 cm soil under Madrone tree | place: USA:California | collected 2016-06-14 | reverse complement strand
GGCCCGAGGAGCTGGCCGGCCTGACCCACCGTCATGTGATGCGAGCGTTGCAGGAACGCGGGCGTCCACCACATGAGCCCCCAGCTCCACAAGGTCGCCACCGAGCCTCCCAGGATCAGGTGAACCGCCGAGCGCTGTCGGGCGATGAAACGCAGCGTCGTCAGCAGCGTAACGGGCTGCCCTCCCACGGCGCTGGAATCGAGCTGGCCGCGACGCGGCTCACGCACCGTCGACCACACCAGCAGCGCGACCAGCAGCCCCGGAATCCCGAGCACCAGAAACGCCGCCCGCCAGCCGCTGCGCTCGGCGACCGCCCCGGCCACCAGCGAGCCGAGCGCCGCCCCCAGGCAGGTACCGAGCGCGTAGATGGTGTTGGCCATGGGACGGCTCGCCGGGGGAAACTTGTCGGCGAGCATCGAGGTGGAGGGGGGCGTGCCGCCGGCCTCGCCTATGCCGACTCCGAAGCGCGCCAGCAGCAGCTGCCAGTAGTTCTGAGCGAGACCGCACAGGACCGTCATCCCGGACCAGACGGCGAGTGCGAGTGCGAGAATGTTGCGGCGGTTGGCGCGATCGGCGAGCGCGGCGACCGGGATTCCGACCGTCACGTAGAACATGGCCAGCGCCCAGCCGGTGAGCAGGCCGATGCCGGTGTCGGTGAGCCGGAACTCCTGCCGGATGGGTTCGAGGAGCGTGGAGATCGAGAAACGGTCCGCGATATTGAGCGCGTACACCACTGTCAGGACCGCCAGCACGTACCAGCGGTCGCGCGGCGCAGCGGCCGCCGGTCCGCGCCCGGTGTCGATCATCGGGCGCGGCGACTGGAGCGGCGAAACCTTCACCGGCTCCAGGTCCACTCGCGCGCGCCGGCGCGACAGCCGCCGCCAGCCGCGCCGGTCCAGGCGCGTCCGCGCACCGCCCGACCGCTGGCGGCGCCGGTGGCCTCGCCATGGCGCAGCGCCCGCACCCCGTTCACCCACACATCATCCACACCGGTCGCCAGTTGCTGGGGACGCTCGTAGGTCGAGTGGTCCTGAATGGTCTGCGGATCAAACACCACGATGTCGGCGAAGTCGCCCGCCTTCAGCATGCCGCGATCCGTGAGCGACAGCGTCGTCGCCGGCAGCGCCGCGAGCTTGCGAATCGCTTCCTGGAGCGTGAGCACCCGCTCCTCGCGCACATACTTCGCGAGCACCCGGGCGAAATTGCCGTAGGTGCGCGGGTGGCGACTGGATTTCAGGAAAACCCCTTCGGGCGCGGGGGCGTCGGCATCCGAATCGAAACTCACCCACGGCAGCGCGACCTCGCGGCGCACGTTCTCTTCCGACATGAGGAAATAGGCCACCGCGACGCGCGAACCGTCCTGCACCACCAGGTCGATCACGGCGCCTTCGGGGCTCACGCCGCGCTGCTGCGCCACTTCCGCCAGCGTCTTGCCGGTGAGGGGCTTGAGCGCCGGGTTCTTGAAGCCGAGCAGCAGCGTGCCGGCCGCGCCGGCCGCCCCATAGAGGTTCTCCCAGGCGGGCGCCGGATCGCGCATCTCGGCCAACACGCGGGTACGAACCGCCGGGTCCTTGAGCCGTGTGATCCATGCTTCCAGGCCTCCGTCCTGCACCCAGGGAGGCATGGCGGCATCGAAACCCGTCGCGCCCGCCGTATACACGTACATGTCCGCGGTGATGCGGGTCCCCGCTGCGCGCGCCGCCTCCACCTCGTTGATGAGCGCATCCAGCTTGTTCCAGTTGCGTTTGCCGGCGACCTTCAGGTGATAGATCTCAGCCGGTGCTCCGGAAGTCCGGGCGATGGCAATCGTCTCCTGCACCGCCTCGATCAGCCGATCCCCTTCGCTGCGCATGTGTACGCTGTAGATGCCACCGCAGCGGGCGGACTCGCTCGCCAGCGCCATCAGCTCGGGCGTTTTGGCATAGTCATTGGGGCTGTAGATGAGCGCGGTGGTCACGCCGAGCGCCCCCTCCTCCATGGCCTGACGCACCAGCGCGCGCATCTGCGCCAGCTGCGCCGGCGTCGGCTGCACGTCACGCTCGCCGAGCACGTTGGTGCGCACCGTGCCGGCCCCGACGAAGGAGGCGACGTTCGGTGCGATGCCGCGCCGCTCGAGCCTGTGCAGATACTCCCCGAGCGTCGTCCAGTCGATGGTGTAGCGAATGTCCGCCTGCCGCTCGGTTGCGAGGCGTTTCATTGCCGCGGTCAGCGGCCCCATCGAGTCTTCGCCCAGCACTTCGAGGGTCACCCCCTGGCGCAGGTCACTCAGCGCCCGCCCGTCCGCGAGCAGCGACTCCTCCGGATGCGCCAGCATGTTGATGAAGCCCGGCGCCACCGCCTTGCCGTGCGCATCGATCCGTTCGCGCGCCGCTGCCGGCGCGTGCGGTCCGACGTAAGCCAGGCGATCGCCCTTGACGGCCACATCGCCGACGAAGGGGGCGCCTCCCGAGCCGTCATAGACGGTCCCGCCGCTGATGAGCAAATCGTAGGGTCCCGCCTCAGCGCCGGCAGCCGGGGGCTGCGCCAACGCGGCCGAGCACGCGAACGAGAACAGCCACGCGATCGCGCTACGGATGATCATGAGCCTTGCTCCGTCGTCTGGTGCAGAACTATGGCACCGGCAGAGCCTACAGAGAAGCGCTCGCCATCGCGGCGCGCGGCCGGTGTACCATGGCTCCCCGGCATGCCCGGATAGAGCGGCAACACGTGATCAATTCGAAGGCCCAGCCCTGCGCCGCGCAAGTCATTCGCTCCACCCGCGGCACCTCCGCCTGCCCCAAGCGGGACAAGACCTGGGTGCTGGCCGCGGCGGTGTTGGGATCGACCATGGCGTTCGTCGATGAATCCGTCGTCAACGTTGCGCTGCCGACGATCGAGGCCGATCTCCATACCACGCTTGCGGCGATGCAATGGGTCATCAATGCCTATACGCTGTGCATGTCCGCTCTGCTGCTGATTGGCGGCGCCGCCGCGGACCGCTTCGGGCGCCGCGTGATCTTTCTGATCGGCATTGTCAGCTTCACGCTGGCCTCGATCGCCTGCGGTTTCGCGCCGGACATTGCAGCGCTGATCGCCGCGCGCGCCATCCAGGGCGTAGCGGCGGCGCTGCTCATCCCCTGCTCGTTGGCGATCATCGGCGCAGCGTTCGACGAGCAGGAACGCGGTGCGGCGATCGGAATCTGGTCGGGCGCCTCCGCGCTCGCCGCCGGTGCCGGGCCACTGCTCGGGGGCTGGCTCATCGATCATCTTTCCTGGCGCGCGATATTTCTGATTAATCCGCTGATCGCCATTCCAACGTTGTGGATTGCGGTGCGCCATCTGCCGGAAAGCGGCGACCCTGCTGCGCACGCCGGCCTGGATTGGCGCGGCGCCGTGTTGGCGTTCGGCGGGCTGGGCAGCCTGGTATACGGGCTGATCGCCGCTTCCAGTCTCGGCTGGCGGGATGCGACTGTTGTCGGATCGCTGACGGCAGGTGCGCTGCTATTGTTGTGGCTGGTGCTGGAAGAGCGCCGCAGCCGTGCGCCGATGATGCCGCTCAGACTGTTTGATTCGCGCAGCTTCAGCGGCGTCAACCTACTCACACTATTTCTGTACGGCGCACTCGGTGGCGCGTTCTTTTTCCTGCCGTTTCTTCTGATCCAGGCGCATGGGTTTTCAGCGACCGCGGCCGGCGCCGTCTATTTGCCGTTCACGCTCGTTCTGGCAGTGCTGTCGCGCTGGTCCGGAGGACTGGTCGACCGCTTTGGTGCACGGCGGCCGCTCATCATCGGGCCGCTCATCGCGGCCGTCGGCTTCGCGCTGCTCGCCCTCGTCAGCGCCGAGCAGCGCTACTGGGTCTACCTCGGGCCAATGATCCTGTTGGGCTTCGGAATGGCCATCACCGTGGCGCCGCTCACGACCACCGTCATCAACTCCGTAAAGGAGCGGGAAACGGGCGTCGCTTCCGGCATCAACAACGTAGTGGCCGCGGTGGCCAGCCTGCTGGTGATTGCGGTGCTCGGCACTCTGGTCGCCGATTCGGCGGTTGCGACGGCGCGGCTGGTGATGTTGACTGCGGCGGCGCTCGCCTTCGCCAGCGCGGCTGCCGCGGCGCTCACGATTCGAATCTGAGTCAACGCAGATACCCCTGCTCGCGAAACCACTGCACGGCATCCTCGAATGCCTGGCTCGGCGGCCTCGGCCGCATAGGCGAGCGGCAGTACCGCTGCATGCGGCAAACGAATGCGCGGCGCCTTGCGACCGACCAGGAGCGCGATCGCCGCGAGAATATCTCGCAGCATCATGTCCTGCCCACCCAGAATGTAGCGCTCACCGGCTCGCCCGCGATGAAACGCCAGCAGGTGCCCGGCAGCGACGTCATCGACGTGCACGATGTTGAGTCCCGTGTCGAGGTATGCGGGCATCCGCCCGCACGCGGCGTCCAGGACGATCCGGCCCGTCGGCGTGGGCTTTACGTCGCCCGGCCCGATCGGTGTCGACGGATTGACGATGACCACGGAAGTGCCGGTCTGCGGCGCACTGCATGCGAGCTGCTCGGCCAGGTACTTCGAGCGCTTGTAGTGGCCAATCATGTCGGCGAGCGCTACCGGTGTCTGCTCCGTGCCGGGTGAGCCGTCCTCAGGCAAGCCGACCGTGGCGACACTGCTCGTATAGACGACGCGCGAGATTGCGGCCCGGCGGGCGGCATCGAGGATACTGCGGGTTCCATCCACGTTGGTCCGATACAGCTGCTGCGGCTCGAGCGCCCCGAGGCGGTAGTCCGCAGCGAGATGAAACAGCGCCTGGCAATCCGCGAGGGCGCGATCGAGCGATGCGCCGTCCGCCAGATCTCCCGCGACCATGTCTACGGGAAGGTGTTGCAGATTGCGGTGATCGGAGCCGGCGCGCACCAGCGCACGGACCTGCCAGCCCGCCGCCACCAGGGCCCTGGCGACCGCCGAGCCGATGAAGCCAGTCGCGCCTGTGACCAGCGCCCTCATGAGATGGCGGCGTCTGGCACGATCGGGAACGCATGCCGCGCCGGAGTGCCGGCGTGCGCAACGGCCCCCAGAGAGCGCCGTGCGGCACGATACCGCGGCAGAAGGCGGATGAGCGCCGCAAGATCAGCGGGCGCCAGCGCGAATGAGGCGAGCAGGCGCCCGATCGGCAGACGTCCCGAGCTGCAGGCGGCGGCCAGCACGGCCCGAGGCAGGATATCTTCGGCGGTATCCACGATCACTCGCACGACAATGAATGGCAGCTCATGGGAGCGGGCAACCTCCGCGACCGCGAGACTTTCCATGTCCACCGCTGCGGCACCGGTGTCGCGAAAGGCCGCGGCCTTGTCAGCGATGGATCCGAGCGCTCGTGGGCTCGTCAGCAGCTTGCCGCACGCCACTGGGCGGTGCGCAGCCAGCGCAGCGCTTAAGCGCTCTCGCCAGTAGCGCGCCGTCATGAGAGCCGTGCCATCGCGCGAGATCACCTCGCTCGGCAGGAATATTGTCCCGGCAGCGAGCGCCGGATCGAGTCCCCCGGCCATACCCCAGCTGATGAGTGCCGTTGCGCCAGCGTCGATGAGAGCGCGCGCGCCACGCGCCGCAGCGCTGCCGCCGATCCCGCTCACCGCCAGTAGCGTTCCGTCTGCGAGGGATGCGAGCGCCCCGCGCCGCTGCGCCGCGGGACCAAGATGGCGCGCCTCGACCGCGAGAGCCGAGACGATGCCGACGACATTCAATGCGTGGTTCCGAGCCGTGTCAGGGTGCGGTACGCCGCCAGCGCCCAAAGAGGAAAGTAACCGCAATAGCCGTGATATCTGAGGTAGAACACTCTCGGAAACCCCGGCGCGGTGAAGCTCGGATCACTCCATAGACCGTCGTCCTGCTGGGTGCGCAACAGGTATTCAATACCGCGCCGCACCGCATTGGAGCCGGCTTCCCCGGCCGCGAGCAGCCCCAGCAGGGCCCAGGCGCTCTGGTGGGGAGTGCTCGCCGATTTTCCCCCTGCCAGATGCCGGTCCGCGTAGCTGTCATTGGTCTCGCCCCAGCCGCCGTCTGCATGCTGCCGGGCTACCAGCCAACTCACGGCGTGGCGCGTAGCGGGATCATCCGGGCTGATGCCCGCCTGCGCGAACGCAGTCAGTACCGACCAGGTACCGTAAATGTAGTTCGTGCCCCAGCGGCCGAACCACGAGCCGTCCGCCTCCTGCTCCGCGCGCAAGAAAGCGATTGCCCGCCCGAGCGCCGCCTGGTCCTGGGGACGGCCGACCCGCGCCAGCACCGTCACCACTCGGGCGGTGACATCGCTCGTAGGCGGATCCAGGAGCGCGCCATGATCCGCGAATGGAATCTCGTTGAGGTAGTAATGAGTGTTGTCGACGTCGAACGAAGCGAATCCGCCGTTGCGGCTCTGCATACCGACGAGCCAATCCAGGGCGCACTGAACGTTATGTGAGTAGTGTGCCGAATTGCTCGCCTGGTGCATCGACCAGGCGACGACGGCCGTGTCGTCAAGGTCGGGATAATGACTGTTCGAGAACTGAAAGGCCCAACCGCCGCCAGCCAGACGCGGTCGGCGCACGCGCCAGTCTCCGGGGTCGTCGGGGAGCTGCAGCGGCTGCAGCCAATCAAGCGCGCGCACCGAAGCGGCGAGTGCGGCAGCGCCGCCGGTCTCCTGCAGCGCGAGGCTCGCCAGGGCGCTATCCCAAACCGGTGACACACACGGCTGGCAATAGGCGCTGGACGCGTTGACCACCAGAAGCTTCTCGAGGGCACGCTTGGCGGCGAGCCGCCGCGGGTCGCTGCTGGCATAGCCGAGGACCGCCAGCGCTTCGAGCGCGTTGACCATGGCGGGAAAGATGGCACCGAGGCCGTCCTCGCCGTTCAACCGTTCGAGCACCCAGGCCTCCGCGCGGCGCGTGGCGTACGCGCGCATAGCCTTGGGCACCAGCGGATCGATCATGCGGCCCAGCCGGTCGAGCGCCAGAAAGACCAGGCTCAGAATGTCGGCGCGCCCGCCGGGGCGTCGAAAATAGTGGCGCTCCTGCTCGGGCGGCGTCGTAAACAACTCGCGAATCTGCACCTTGCGTGGGTTTGCGGCGAGGGGCTTGCGCGTGCATAGAATGAGAAGCGGCACCATCACCGTGCGCGACCAGTAGGAGACCTTGTTCAGATGGAAGGGAAACCAGCGCGGCAGGAGCACGATCTCGACTGGAATATAGGGCACGGCGCGCCATGGAATCTGCCCGAACAGCGCGAGTGTGATGCGCGTGAACACGTTTTCCTCCAGGAAGTGCATCATCAGGAGGTACTCGGCGGGAATGGTACAGTCCGCCTCCAGCTCGAACAGCCAGTAACCCTGTGAACTCTGCAGACTGATCAGCGCATCGCGCGCGGCGGCGATAGTGCGATCCAGCGGCGAGAATTCCGTGAGCCGGTGAACCTTGTGCGCGGGCGCCTCGGAGCGCGCCGCATTCGGCGCCGCCGCCAACGAATCCCGCGTGGGCGAGCCGCGACTCACGGTACCGGGCTCCCGTCGGAGCGGCCACTCGAGCCTTCCAGCTGCGAGCGCAGACTCCGCCGGCTGTATTCCGCCGCCGCCGGATCCGGTGTGTGAGCGGCGAGCATGGCCGGGCGGGCAGGCTGTCTGACGGCCGATGGCGCCGCGAGCGGCAGACCCCTGGCGGCGCGCTCGAAAAGGCGCAGCAGTATCCGGTCGCTGCGCACCGCCAGACTCGTGAGTATTCGAGTCATGCCGACCGCCGCGCGTGACACCTTCACCTGCGAGCCGGCCGTGAATTGCGGAGTGCGCTCGATGTTGCGCAGTGTGAGCACGGCAAGACCGATGGCCCACAGACAGAAACGCCGGACGCCCGGCTCCTCGCCGGGAATCAGCAACGTGAAGGACAGGGCGTTGCGCAGATGGGCATGAGCCACGCCGATCAGCTCGCGCACGCCGGCATGGAATCGGGCGTCGTAGCGCTCCGGGGACAACTGCGCGAGGTCGACGCCGTGCCCGGTGAAGAGCTCCTGCGGCAACCAGCAGGCCCCGCGGCGGCGATCCTCCCAGACGTCCTTCAGGATGTTCGTCATCTGCAACCCTTGTGCGAAGGATACGGCGAGACCATGCAGTGCCGCGCGCCGCTGCGAGATGCGCGGCGAGTGGCCGCAAAACAGCTCGGTGAGCATTTCACCCACGACACCGGCGACATAGTAGCAGTAGCTGTCCAGGTCACTTGACAGGGGCAGACCGCGCAGGCTGGCGGTGGACTGGAAGCGATGCATGCCGTAGCACATCACCTCGATGCAACGGTGGATTGCGGCACGCTGCTGCTCATGAAGACGCGCGGTCATGCGCACGACCCGCTCCATGTTGCGCACCAGATCGCGCTCGGCCGGCAGGGTCCGGTCCGAGAGCCGCGGCTCGAGCTCGCGCGCCAGCAACGCCCCTTCCTCCCGGCCGTACACCACTGCGGTGAAGCGCTGGAGGAAAGCGAAGGTTTCGGCAGCCGACAGCGCCGGCTCGTCCTCGATCGTGTCGGCGATCCGGCACAACAGATAAGCGCTGGTCACCGCGGTCCGCAGGCCCGGCGGCAACTGGGGAATCGTGAGCGCAAAGGTGCGCGACACGTGGGGGAGTATCTGCTCCTGGTAGACCTCGTCGGTCATGCCGGAATCGAAACGCATGATGAAGTCAGAAACGCCGCGTGAGCAACCAGGCAGCCAGCGAGCGCAGGGGCGCCGCGCGCTGCCCAAAAGGCGCCAGGGCCTCGAGCGCCTGGGCGTGCAGCAGGCGCACCCGCTCCTGCGACGCCGCGATGCCGATGACCGCCGGATGGGTGGGCTTTGCTCGCTCGCGGTCCGCGCCGGTCGCCTTGCCCAGGGTCGAGGGATCTCCGAGCACGTCCAACAAGTCGTCCTGAATCTGGAATGCCAGGCCGACTGGAGTCGCAAAACCGCTCAGTGCCTCGTACAGACGAGCATCGAGCGAGGGTACGCAGGCCGCCGCCATCAGCACGCTGGCGCGGATCAGCGCGCCGGTCTTGCGGGCATGCATTTCCTCCACCTGCGCAACAGCGAGCTGCTTGCCCTGCACGGCGAGATCGATCGCCTGACCTCCCGCCATGCCAAAGGTGCCACTGGCCTGCGCCAGCAATTCGATCAGTCGCAGACGTATTGTTGGCGCGGCGGGCAGGGCGGGATCGCGGGCGAGTAGTTGAAACGCGAGGGGCTGCAGTGCGTCGCCCACCAGGACGGCCGTCGCCTCGTCGTAGGCTTTGTGACAGGTCGGTCTACCCCGGCGCAGATCGTCATCGTCCATAGCCGGCAGATCATCGTGGACCAGCGAGTACACGTGCACCAGCTCGACGGCGCAGGCCGCCGCCTCGACCTCTGCTTCCGCGAGACCCAGGGTCCGCGCGCTGGCAAACAACAACATCGGACGCACCCGTTTGCCCCCGCCCAGCACGCTGTAGCGCATGGCCTGGTGCAAACGCGTCGGCACCGCGTCGCAGTCCGGAAGCCGCGCCGCCAACGCCGATTCCATGCGGGCGCGCCAGGATTCGAGCTGCGCAGCGAATGCATCGCGCTCAGCCGGCTCCGCCTGCGGGGCGAGTCGAATATCCACCGCCCGGTTCACTACGGCAGCCTCGCTGAAGGCCGCCCGTCAGACCCGCTCGCCCGTCTCACCTGTGTAATCGGAACCGCGACGGCGAAGTCCGGCAGCCCCTCGCCATACAGAATCGGCAGTTCGGGAGCCATCGGACCCGTAACCCGCGGACCCCGCAGAGCGGCTTTCAGCGCCTTGATCGGATGAGCGAACGCGTCATCCACCGCCGTGCCCTCGAATCCGCAGTGCGCCATGCAGTTGTTGCACTTGGGGTTGCGTCCGACACCGTACTGATCCCAGCGCGTATCCTCCAGCAGGGATCGGTAGCTGGGCGCGTAGCCTTCATCGGAGAGCAGATAGCAGGGTCGCTGCCAACCGAAGATGTTATAGGTCGGATTGCTCCACGGCGTGCACTGGTATGTCTGGTTGCCCGCGAGAAAGTCCAGGAACAGCCCGGAATGATTGAAGGACCAGCGCGAGTCGCGGCCGCGACGGCGTTTGAAGATCTCGCGGAACAGCCGCTTGCTCGCGCTGCGCCCCAGGAAAACATCCTGCCGCGGTGCGTGCTGATAGCTGTAGCCGGGCGAGACCGTGATTCCTTCGATGCCGAGTCCCATCGCGGTATCGAAGAAGCCAGCGACTTCGTCCGGGTCCGCGCCGCTGAAGAGCGTGCAGTTGACGGTCACGCGAAAACCCCTGCTGCGCGCGAGGCGGATTGCCGCGACCGCCTTGTCGAACACTCCCTCCTGGCACACCGACTCATCGTGACGTTGCCGATTGCCGTCCAGATGGATCGAGAACGTGAGGTAGCGCGACGGGAGGTATTCATCGATATGCCTGGATAGCAGAATGGCGTTCGTGCACAGATACACGAATTTCTTGCGCGCGACGATTGCGGCGACGATCTGCGGCATCTCGCGGTGAATCAGCGGCTCGCCGCCGGGAATGGACACCACCGGAGCGCCGCATTCCTCGACGGCGCGCACCGCGTCCTCGACGCTCATGCGCTTCTGCAGGATCTCCTTCGGATAGTCGATCTTGCCGCAGCCGGAGCAGGCGAGATTGCACTGGAACAGCGGTTCCAGCATGAGCACCAGCGGATAGCGCTTCTCACCGCGCAGCTTGCGGCCGGCGAGGTAGCGGGCGACACGATACGTCTGGATCAGAGGAATGCCCAACTCTTGACTCCTAGCATGGTGAGCACGGCTGCGCGGTAATCCCGCCAGATGCGCCCCCACTCCAGTATGAACCATGGGGTAAAGCTACCGGCGCCGCTGCCGGACATCTCGGCCTGCAGGGCCGGGGGGCTGACCCAGCGCCAGGCGAGGATCTCATTCGGATCGATCCGCAACCGCTCGGTGCAGCGCCCTATGAAGACCGAGCACAGCTCGTGCTCGGCGCCAGCCGTATCGAATTGCGCTTGGTACTTGAACTTGAACAGAAAATGCAATGGACAGCTCAAGCCCAGCTCCTCGTAGAGGCGCCGGTGGATAGCCGCCTCCATGCTCTCGGCGCGTCGGGGATGACTGCAGCAGCTGTTCGACCAGAATCGCGGCCAGAGCTGTTTCGACGCCGCTCGCTGCTGCAGCAGCAGCTCACCGGCGTCATTGAAGATCAACAGAGAAAAGGCGCGATGCAGAACTCCGCCCCCCTGGTGGCACTGAGCCTTGCTCATGTGGCCGACCTCGCGGTCGGCTTCATCCACCAGAATCAGCGGCTCGGAATCCGGCGCAATATCGTCGGCACCGATCTGGAAACTACGAACCTGATCCATGTACGAGGCACTCCGTCGCGGCAAACACCGCTCCAGTCACTCACGCCCGCAGGCCGGGGACGACCCGCGTTCGCACCGCAACAAACAGGCTGTGGCGCCGGCACCCCGTGCATAATAGCTGCCTGCCACGTTACAGCAATCTTTCTTCCGGGCGAGGGCGGCCCTGGCGGCGTCCGCTGCGTCCCCCGCTAACCTGTCGGGCCTTTGAGTGAGCGCGACCGTTCAGCCGTGGCTCAACTGGGGTGGCACCGCTGTGGCCGCACTCGCCATGGCCTATACCGTCACGGCATGGGTGGCAGTGCGGTCGCGGCGCCACAGCTCACGACCCGGCCCTGCGACGCTGCCCCCGGTGACCGTCCTGAAGCCCTTGTGCGGCGCGGAGCCCGACCTCTACGACTGTCTGCGCTCGTTCTGCGATCAGGCCTATCCAGGCTTCCAGATCGTCTGCGGAGTGCGCGACGCGGACGATGATGCGGTCACTGTCGTACTCAGACTGCAACGCGAGTTTCCGGGGCTCGACCTGCAAATCGCCATCAATCCGGCGCAGCACGGCAGCAGCGGCAAAGTCAGCAACCTGATCAACATGATGCCGTTTGCCCGCCACGACAATCTGGTCGTCGCGGACAGCGATGTGCGGGTTACGCCAGATTATCTGGCCAACGTCGTCCCGCCGCTTCTCGATCCCGCAGTCGGCATCGTCACGTGTCCTTACCGCGGCTCCCCGCAGCGCGGAGCGTGGTCCGCGCTGGGATCTGCGTTCATCAACGACTGGTTCATGCCCTCGGTGTATATCGCGGCCCTGCTCGGCTCGCGTGCCTTCGCCTTCGGTGCAACCATCGCCATGCGCCGGGAGGTGCTGGCCAGGATAGGCGGGTTCATGGCCATAGCCGATCAGCTGGCGGATGACTACCGGCTGGGCGAGCTGACGCGCCGTATGGGCTTGCGCACCGTGTTGTCTGAGGTCGTGGTCGAGACCTTGGTCGATGAGCGCAGCCTCGGTGACCTCGTTCGGCATGAGCTGCGGTGGCTGCGCACCATTCGGGCCGTCCGGCCGCTGGGTTACGCCCTCTGCTTCGTGACCTTCGGCTTGGCGACGGTAGCCCTGGGGTGCCTGGTTGCGGCGGGCGCGGGGGCGGCGCCAGCCCTGCTCGCCATCACCGCACTGGCACGACTCATGTTACATTTCGGCGTTCGCGATGCCCGCTCGGCCGTGCGGGAGCTGTGGGTGGTGCCGCTCACTGACCTGCTGGGCTTTGCGCTGTGGTGCTGGGGCTTCGTCTCGCGTCGCGTACAATGGCGGCGCGCCCGCTACCGAATCGCTCGCGATGGCTCGGCGCATCCGATCCCTTGAGAAGATCTCTGGTCGCGTGCCACCCTGCTTCGGCCGGGCCGAGCGATCGAGTTGAGCATCACGGCGCAATTGCGCCCGCGACTGGATTCGCGGGGTTCCTGGCGAGGTTCATGATGAGAACGCTGTTTCTGCATCCTCCTTCCTACGACGGCTTCGACGGGGGGGCCGGCGCCCGCTACCAGATGAAGCGCGAGGTACGCTCCTTCTGGTACCCGACCTGGCTCGCGCAGCCCGCGGCTCTGGTGGAGGGCTCGAAGCTGATCGATGCACCGCCGCACCGCCTGAAATTCGAGGACATCGCCCCCGAGCTGAGCGGCCGTGAGCTCGTGGTGATGCACACCTCCACCCCGTCCTTCAAATCGGACCTGAAGACGGCCGAGATGATCAAGGCGGTCAATCCGGATATCAGAATCGGGTTCATCGGCGCCAAGGTCGCAGTCGAGCCTGAGAAGAGCCTCATCGCCGCACCGGCAGTGGACTTCGTCGCCCGCAACGAATTCGACTTCACCATCAAGGAAGTCGCCGACGGCCGGCCCTGGAGCGACATCAAAGGGCTTTCCTACCGCAACCGCGAGCGCGTCATCGTTCACAACGAAAACCGCGAAGTTCTCGAAAACATGGATGCTCTTCCCTGGGTGACGCCGGTCTACAAGCGCGATCTCACCATCGAGAACTATTACGGCGGCTATTTGCTGCATCCCTACATCTCGTTCTACACGGGACGGGGCTGCAAATCGCGCTGCACTTTCTGCCTGTGGCCGCAGACGGTGGGAGGGCATCGTTATCGCGTGCGCTCGGTCGAAGATGTCATCGCAGAGATGAAATGGGCGAAAGACGCGTTCCCGCAGGTGAAGGAATTCTTCTTCGACGATGACACCCTCACCGACAATCTGCCGCGTGTGGAGGCGCTGGCGAAGGAGCTGGGCAAGCTCGGAGTCACCTGGTCGTGCAACGCCAAGGCCAATGTTCCACGCCGGACGCTGGAAGTCATGAAGGACAACGGCCTGCGTCTGCTGCTCGTCGGCTATGAATCCGGCAATCAGCAGATCCTGTTCAACATCAAGAAGGGCATGCGGGTGGAGTTCGCCCGCCGCTTCACCAAGGACTGTCACGAGCTCGGCATCGTCATCCATGGCACGTTCATTCTGGGTCTGCCCGGGGAGACCCGGGAGACGATCCAGGAGACGCTCGATTTCGCCAAGGAGATCAATCCTCACACGATTCAGGTCTCGCTCGCCGCCCCCTATCCGGGCACCTTCCTGTACCGCCAGGCCAAGGAGAACGGTTGGCTCTACAACGAGGAAATCGATCTTCTCACGCAGGAAGGCACGCAGATTGCGCCGCTGAACTACCCGCATCTCAGCCATTGCGCGAGGGTGTGGAATTCTTCCGCTTCCTGCGCACGCGGCGGGACAGTGCTTGAAGCGGCTGATCGTCACGGCGGATGATTTCGGCGCCGCTCGCGAAGTCAACGACGCCGTCGAGGCGGCCCACCGCGGCGGCGTTCTCAGCGCCGCGAGCCTGATGGTCTCGGGGCCCGCGGCGGCGGATGCGATTGGCCGCGCGCGGCGCATGCCGTCATTGCGTATCGGCCTGCACGTGGTGCTGGTGGAAGGCCGGCCGGTGCTTCCTGCCTTTGCCGTAACTCATCTGGTGGATGGCAACGGCGTGTTTCGTTCCGATATGGCGGCCCTCGGCGCCGTCCTGTGCTTCAGCCGGCAGGCGCGCCGCCAACTCGCCGCGGAAATCACCGCACAGTTCGAGGCTTTTCGCGACACCGGCCTCACCCTCGATCATTGCAACGCGCACAAGCATTTCCATCTGCATCCGGTGGTCGGAGGGTTGATCGCCGCGATCGGCGCTCGCTTCGGCCTGCGCGCGGCCCGCGTACCCCTCGAGTCCGTGCAGGTGCTGCGAAAGATCGAGCCACGGACCCCCTGGGCGCCGGCGCTGCTCACGGCGCCCTTTGCGCTGCTGTTACGCAGGCGCCTCCGCGCCGCCGGCCTGCTCGCCCCCGATCGCGTCTTCGGACTTCAATGGTCCGGACGCATGACCCGGGACCGTCTGGCAGGTCTGATCCGTAACCTGCCGCACGGCCTCAGCGAGATCTATCTTCATCCCGCCACTGGCCCGTTCGCCGGGGCCGCCGCTGATTATCACTATCGCGAAGAGCTCGAGGCGCTCAGGGCTCCTGAGGTCA